>Ga0209396_1000663_pt1 | contig 39561 bp, 32 predicted proteins | sample GOMGulsemesocosm_6_FD_184638 | JGI IMG/M metagenome (GOLD analysis project Ga0209396, IMG submission 184638) | Methane-oxidizing microbial communities from mesocosms in the Gulf of Mexico - GOM8C Gulf of Mexico (SPAdes) (version 2) | ecosystem: Environmental > Aquatic > Marine > Cold seeps...
GACCAATTAAATGAAAAGTTGATTTGCCTAAATCAATTCCAATGACTGTAATAGAAGACATAGATGGTACTCCTCTGTAGCTCCCCTAAAGTTTAGTTTAGGGTGAGGTGGACCATCTAATTAAGCCATGTCACTTGCGTCACATGGCTTTGATATTAATAGAATATTTTCTATCTACGGCTTAGCAATAAAACCAACGGCTTCGAAAGCTTTCGCTAATGTAGGTGCCGCGCGCTCAGACGCTTTATCAGCACCAATACGCATGATACGGTCTAATTCAGTCTCATCAGCACGCAGTTCTTTATAACGCGCTTGGATAGGCTCAATCATAGCGACAACAGCATCAGCAGTATCGCCTTTTAAATGACCATACATTTTATCTTCGTACTCAGGTACTAGCTCTTCAACAGGACGCTTAGTTGCTACTGAAAGCAGCGTTAATAAGTTTGAAACACCCGGTTTTTCTTTCTCATCGAAATAAATACGCGCTTGCTCATCGCTATCTGTTACTGCACTTTTCAGTTTTTTAGCAATTTTTTTCGGTTCATCAAGTAACTTAATAAATGCCTTTGGATTCACGTCTGATTTTGACATCTTCTTCAGTGGATCTTGCAAACTCATTACTCGAGCGCCCAATTTAGGGATCATCGGGTCAGGTACTTTAAATACATCACCATAAAGATTGTTAAAACGCGTTGCGATATCGCGCGCTAACTCTAAGTGTTGTTTTTGATCGTCGCCAACAGGCACTTTATCTGCCTGATAAAGCAAGATATCTGCCGCCATTAACACAGGATAAGTATAAAGCCCCGAGTTAATATTACCGGAATGAGTAGATGACTTATCTTTAAACTGCGTCATGCGGTTTAACTCACCCATTTGTGTATAGCAATTAAGTAGCCAACTGAGCTGTGCATGTTCTGGAACTTGAGACTGTAGAAAAATCGTTGATTTTTCAGGATCTAGGCCACAAGCAACATACATTGCTAAGCCTTCCAAAACTTGCGTTCTAAAGACCTTTGGATCTTGACGCACAGTAATTGTATGGAGATCAGCCAACATAAAGTAGCAATCTGTATCGCGTTGCATATCAAGCCACTGGTTAATAGCGCCGATATAGTTGCCGATTGTCATGCTGCCTGAGGGCTGAATACCACTTAATACTACAGGGTTCGTCATAAATATTTTCCCAATATTTCCATTGTTGGTGTACTTAATTAATACAATTAAACTTTCAGTACTGTTAATAAGTCGCCGATATCATCAGCCACAAAATTAGGTGCGCTATCGCTAATAGGAATACCGTAGTTATAACCATACGTTAAACCAAAGCTATCAAAATTAGCGGCTTTCGCAGCAATAATATCATTTTTAGAATCGCCCACCATTAATACTTCATCGCTGCTTAAGTTAAATTGCTGTTGGCAATGTTGCAATGGTAAAGGATGCGGTTTCTTCTCAGCAAGTGAATCACCACCCAATACGATATCAAAGAAATCACTGATACCAGCTAAGGCTAATACAGGTTTAGTTTGCGCGATGGGTTTATTGGTGATGATAGCTAATTTATAACCGCCCAATTTCAGCGCAGTTAGCGTTTCAATCACATTCGGGTACAGTTTACTATCAGTGAATAAATTCACTGAGTAATGTGCTAAAAATAACTCCACGCCTCGATTTAATTCCGCGTCTGTTAATTCAGATGAAATATCAACACTGCCTGATAATGCACGTTGCACTAAAATAGGGACGCCATTGCCTACCCACCCCAGCACTGTATCTTCAGAAAAGTGCGGACGAGATAATTGCGTCAGCATGCTATTAACACCAGCCGCTAAATCAGGCACGCTATCAACTAAGGTGCCATCTAAATCAAAACAAATAAGCTTATACATTAACTTTTTTTAACTCCATACGCATTTCATCAATAACTTTTTTATAGTCTGGTTGGCCGTAAATAGCAGAACCTGCAACAAACATATCTGCGCCCGCTTCTGCGATTTCACGAATATTATCAACTTTCACACCGCCATCCACTTCCAGAATGATATCGCGGCCACTGGCTTTGATACGTTTACGTACATCGCGCAGCTTTTGCAACGTTGACGGAATAAAGCTTTGACCGCCAAAACCTGGGTTCACCGACATCAATAAAATCATATCGATTTTATCCATCACATAATCTAAGTGATGCAAAGGTGTCGCAGGGTTTAAAACAATACCCGCTTTCAGGCCATGCTCTTTAATAATTTGCAGAGAACGATCGACATGTTCAGAAGCTTCAGCATGGAAAGTAATCATTGAAGCGCCCGCTTTCGCAAACTCATTAATCATGCGATCAACAGGAGTAACCATCAAGTGAACGTCAATCGGTGCAGTAACACCATGATCGCGCAGTGCTTTACATACCATAGGACCAATAGTTAGGTTAGGTACATAATGATTATCCATCACATCAAAGTGGATAACATCAGCACCAGCAGCTAGAACATCATCGACATCTTGACCAAGATTGGCAAAATTAGCCGATAAAATAGAAGGGGCAATCAGAAAGTCTCTCATTAGGCGTGTTCTCAATTAATATAATTTATATACGAATAAATATTACCCTAAGTTCACCTTAGGGGAAATGCATCAGCATAGAATAACAACGAGAGAGAGCGCTAAATCAAGTCACTTATTAGCAAAATAAGGCTAACATGCCTTATACAATGCAAGTAGCTCATCAACCTTGTTACGTTTACCGGCATTTCGGCTAATTGTTCTTTTTACTTGTACGACTTCAAACGTCGAACCATGGTAAAGCTCACGCGTTAGCGGAATATCATGATTAGAAATCAGTACGGGAATATGTTTTTCTTGTGCCGTTTCACGCGACTCTTTCGCTAGCAATGCTTGGTCATCCAAACTAAAGCCGCTACTTGCATAAGACGTAAAGCTAGCTGTGGTACTTAATGGCGCATACGGTGGATCGCAATAAACCACATCATCGCAGCGTAAGCGCTTGAATACATCCGCATAAGACTCACAAATGAAGGTGGCTTTTTTTGATTTTTCAGCAAAAAAGCGTAACTCTTTTAATGGGAAATACGGCTTCTTATAAGAACCAAACGGTACGTTAAAACCACCCGATTTATTATAACGGCACAGACCATTAAAACCGTGGCGATTCATGTACAAAAACATCAGTGAGCGTTGGTAGGGATTACGCGTGCGATTGAATTTTTCACGGATCTGATAATAATGCTCTTTATCATTATATTTATCAGTGAAATACAACTGTGCATCAGCAATGAACTGCTCTGGTTTTTCTTGCAAAATTTTGTACATATTAATCAAGTCAGGATTAATATCACTCAGCAAATACTCGTCATAATCTGTATTTAAAAATACCGAACCAGCACCCAAAAACGGCTCAACTAAACGCTTACCTGTTGGCAACGTTTCCCGCAATCGGTCAACCAGAGAATATTTACCTCCGGCCCATTTCAAAAAGGCGCGTGTTTTCTGCATTTTAAAGAGATACCACTAAGTAAAAAAAAGGGGGCTGATTGTACATCTAATAAGGCCTAATTGCGCTGTTTATTTATAACTCGCGCTGGATTTGTACAAAGGTTTTCATCCATGGTTTATCTTTCTGTACAGCTGCAGGTAATTTCGCCTTTGCCAAATTGGCTTGGTTAACATTGCCAAAGCTGCCATATAAAACAACATACCAAGGTTTGTTGTTTCGCTGGGTCTTGTAAGTTTGGACCTGACCAACAAGGCCATTCTCATCGAGGAACAATTGTACTTGTTCAGCTCTGCTTAAACCGGCTATTTGGAAAGTGTAGTTTTTCGCTGGCTGTGCCATGATCCAATCGCGACCCGCTAAATTAGCTTTTCTCGCTGCTTTTAATGCTGGTTTATTCGTTTCGATCAGCGTTGCAGCTGCGGTTTTCTTGATGATTTTTTTAACATCATCATCATCAATTACAACACGTTTTTTATCACTATCCGAACGACTATTTTTACCTGTTAAAGTGATCGTTTCGTCTAAAGGTATTGGTAACTCACTTTCCCAGTTACTCGCCAGTAATTGTGTTTCTTTGATCTCAACTACTGTAGCTTGTTGTTCAGCAGCATCTTGTTCTAACACCGCATCGGCATTGGCCAGAGAGCTTGGTAATACTTCTTGTTCTGTTAATGCTAAAGCAGCCTTACGTGCGTTTTCAGCCTGCTCAGTTTGATAAGCATCATATAAAAATGACGAGCCTCCACCAAAAATAACTAATAACGCGATAAAACCAGCTAAATAATATGAGCGTATTGGCGTCATGGTCAGTGTTAATGCGCTAGTACGTTTATGGTCAGGCTTGAACACTTCGCCATTCATAATCGCCTGTGAACACTTTAATAATGCTGCTGGATTACCGTTACATGCTTCTATCTGCTTAGTTAAGGCATCTTGGTTAGCAAATTGCGGATTATAATTAGCTTGTTTAAATTGTGTTTGTACAAACTGCATTGCTGCTTGAGGATCTAGTTTTTCCACTTCTAACTCCAAAATATACGTTTTAGCATCACTAAAATTACCGAGAGCCTTATCGACCCAATCTGAATTGGCAAATAGCATCACATTGATATTTATACTGAGTTCATTGCTACGACTAAGTTCCACTAACTGAGCTAGCTCTGCCACAAAAGCCCCTGATAGATGCTGGGCATTATCAATACAGACGGTAACATCATGGCTTAATTGTTGCTGTAATTCAGTAATAGCACTGGCTAATGATTGCTGCGCATTAAAACGCCCATCATAGCTAACTTGCTGGAGTATATTAGTACGAATAGCAATTTCGCCGAACTCTTTTTCAGCATCGATGGTAAAAGAATAACGGTTAAAATCAGATCCGACGTAATTAGCCAGAACGGTTGATTTACCAGCACCTTTATCGCCACTAACAAATAATAAATGAGAAGAAAATAAAGAAAGATGACGCAACCTATCACAAAGTTGCGTCTGAGTTAGTAAATCAATTTGAGCAGTATAGGGCACGCAATTCAGCCTGATTATGAATATTTACTACGTCACGCAACGTATTTTCAGTAACGCTGGCAACAATTTCAGCTTTACCGATTGTTGTTGGTAGGATAAAACGCAATTCACCATTGAGCACTTTTTTATCACGTTTCATGTGACGTATAAAGTCTTCAAGCTGCATTGCTTGTGGTGCAAGTAAAGGTAATTCAGCGGCTTTAATTAGCGCGGCGATACGTGCTACTTGTGCCGTGTTTAACAGCCCCATGATTTCACTTGTCTGCGCTGCCATCATCATGCCAGCTGCAACAGCTTCACCGTGTAACCAGACGCCATAGCCCATTTCTGATTCAATAGCATGACCGTAAGTATGGCCAAGATTCAGCAATGCTCTTAGCCCGTGTTCTTTTTCATCCAAAGCCACGACTTCAGCTTTAATTTCACAGCAACGGAAGATTGCATATGTTAACGCTGTGGTATCAAGCGCCATTAACGCCGCTACATTGTCTTCTAACCAAGTGAAAAACTCAGCATCATACATAATGCCGTATTTAATCACTTCAGCCATACCCGCTGAAAGCTCACGTCTCGGCAAAGTTTGTAGACAAGCGGTATCGATGAATACGGCATTGGGCTGATAGAAAGCACCAATCATATTCTTCGCTAATGGATGATTAACTGCGGTTTTACCACCGACAGAAGAATCAACTTGGCTAAGTAGCGTTGTTGGGATCTGAATGAATGGAACACCACGTTGATAGCAAGCCGCCGCAAAGCCAACCATATCACCAATGACACCGCCACCAAGTGCAATTAAGGTTGTATCGCGACCACAATTTTCCTGTAACAACTCAGTAAAAATAATATCTAACGTTGAGAGAGTTTTAAATTTTTCGCCATCGGCGAGAATAATACTGTCGAACTCATAGTCATGTAATAACGCTTCTATTTGCGCTAAATATAACGGCGCAATAGTTTCATTAGAAATCACAACAACTTTATTAGTGGTAATGGCGGCTTTTAATGCATCAATATGCGAAAAAACACCTTCACCAATATAAATAGGGTAGCTCCGTTCACCTAACTCGACAGTTAACCTTTCCATGTTACTCCAATTAAAAATCCAATAGTTTAATTATCTGGTTTGCTACAATTTTTGCGCTTTGTTCATCAGTTTTCACTGTGAAGTCAGCAATCTCTTCGTAAAGAGGATTACGTGCATCCGCTAATGTTTCTAATACTTCGCGTGGTTCATCCGTTTGTAGTAATGGACGACGCTTGTCACGAGAGGTTCTTACTAACTGCTTATCAATCGTGGTCTCTAAATATACAACAACACCACGTGCAGATAGGAAGTTACGGCTTTCTTTACTTAAGATAGAACCGCCACCTGTTGCTAAAACAATACCTTGCTCTTGCGTTAAGTCATCGATGACTTCAGCTTCACGTACACGGAAGCCAGCTTCACCTTCAACATCGAAAACCCATGAGATATCAGCACCCGTACGGCGTTCAATTTCATGATCAGAATCGATAAAATCTAAGTGCAATTGGCTCGCTAGTTGGCGACCAATTGTACTTTTACCTGCGCCCATTGGGCCTATTAAGAATATATTACGTTTTTCAGCCATTTTAACTCTTCAATAAATCTAAAGTAATAACACCCTTTTCTTTAGGGGCACCAGACCTACCTATAAAATGCGCTCTTGGTCAAAATCACCATTAACGAGACATTTTGGCAACAACCAAAATCAACAACACCCGGCTAAAAACCAGGTGATTACATTTCAGGCAGAAAAAGACCGCTATTTATATAGTTTTTGTGGCCTTTTGTCAAAGGTAGGTTACAACGTATCTACCACTACTTTGGGAGTAACGAAGATTAATAGCTCGCGTTTTTCGTTGATATTCTTAGTACTGCGGAACAAAACGCCCAGCCATGGAATATCACCTAAAATCGGAACCTTGGTTACAATCCGCTTAATTTCATGCTTGAATATACCACCAAGCACGATAGTTTCACCATTTTCAACAAGCACTTGCGTGCTTATTTCCTGAGTATCAATCGACACCGCTTCACCACCCGCAGTCTTCACATCTTCACCGCGAGTATCCTGATTAACCACCAAATCTAAAATTATTTTATTATTCGGTGTTATGTGTGGGGTTACTTTTAAACCTAAAATTGCTTTTTTAAAAGTGATTGATGTTGCACCGCTTGAGCTCGATTCCACGTATGGGATCTCTGTGCCCTGTTCAATATAAGCAGATTTTTGGTCGGTTGTGGTAATTCTTGGACTCGCAATCACTTCTGCTTTTTGTTCTGATTCTAATGCCGACAGCTCTAAATCGAGTATTTGGCCATTCGCTAACTTAGAAACTTGGAAAGCAATTGTCCCTGCAGGATTAGCTACAGGCAAATTCACATTAAGGCGATCATCAATACTCGGCACTTCACCCGCAGCGGCAGAATCATTACCGCCGATACTACCCGAGGTTGAAGTCCGACGATCGCCACTGCTTGAACCGCCCGTGCCCCCCCAACGAATCCCAAACTCATCATTCATGTCATCCACAACTGAGACCATACGCGCTTCAATTGTGACTTGCCGAACTGCTACGTCCAATATATCAATAATACGCTTAACATTCGCGATGACATCACTGGTATCTTTCACTATCAGTGTATTGGTGCGCTCATCTGCACTCATGCTACCGCGTGATGACAATAGACTCGCGTCGTTTTTTGCTAATAACGCCACCATATCACTGGCTTTAGCAAAATTCATCTGAATAAATTCAGATTTTAATTCCGCTAATTCAGCAACTTCTTTTTTACTGACTAAATCACGGCGTTCTAATGCCGCGAATTCGTCCGTAGGAGCCACCATTAATACGTTACCGTCAAGCTGCTTACTTAGGCCTTTAATCTTCATGACAATATCGAGGGCCTGCTCCCAGGGCACACTGTCTAGATGCAGAGTGATGTTGCCGTCCACAGAATCTGTCGTCACTAAGTTAAACTCATTAAAATCTGCAATTAATTGTAAAACGGTACGCACTGGAATGTCCTGGAAATTTAATGAAATAGCTTGACCTTTATATTGACTGCTTTTTTCATCCGAATTATTTTCAGTAATCTCAATCACCAAAATATTATCAGCTTGCTCATAGCGATAACTAAAATCATCTTTAACATTCATTTTAAAAACAGCCGTGCCATCTTCATAAAATGTTTCAATTGCGTTCACTGGCGTACCAAAATCAGCAACATCAAGTATATATAATAACTGCTTCAAAATAGCGGTTTTTTGGAAAGTGGCAATTAAAGTTTTCTCTTCCTGTTTAATGTCCACAGCTATAGCGCTGTTTTTCATGGTTAAAATAAGCTTACCGGAGCCTTCTGAACCCGCTCTAAAATCAATTCCTCGTACCTGATTAACAAAGTTACTAACATCTTCATTTAACGACTTTTCATCTTCAATGAGCGGCAGGATACCATCCAGCGTTCGAGCTTCGGCACTGACCTTACGACCATAGGTCGTTGTCAGTAACACTTCTTTTGATGCAGCGGTTAAGACAGTAGGGTCTCCAGCCACTGTTGCCCGCATATCACGGAGTCCAATCCCAAAGCGGGCTATCAAGCTATTATTGGTCTTTATGAGGGTATATGGCATCAACTCTTTCAACGCAATAATGACTTTTAAACCTAAATTAATTCGCTCCGTGGTTAAATCGAGTAAGTTACCTCGTTTAATCGTTACTGGATTTAATGCCAGCCGAGAGCTTGCGTCTGGGATCAATATCACTAGCCGATGCGGTGAATACTCTAACTTATCGACGTATTCGTTGATATCTTCAGTGAACTCTAGTTTTAACTCTATTTGGCCTAAAGCCAGCGGGTTTAAATGCACTTGCTTGAGCTGTAGCTCTGCCATGCTTAGTGAAGAAAAAAATACAGCAGTGCCAAATACCAACGTTTGTAACAATATTCGTAACAACATGGTAAATTTTATTTGTGATCGAGTCATTTCATCATCCCTGAAAATGGCTTAACTATTTATTGAATAAAACATGGCTGTGACTGTTTCTACTAAATTCGAAAAAACCATCACTTGTTAACGCTAAACTGAACATCCACTGTTGTTTAGCTGTTGTTTAGCTGTTGTTCAAATATTGTTTAACTGCTCTCTTGATTACTCAAAGGCAATTTGGTTTTCCTAACCTGCCAACAACCTTTACCCGTTAGCATCATCTCTGATAACTCAATATAAGTTTTAGTAATTCTGCGTACTTTTCCGTGATTTGGGCCAATATAGTCCCCAGACGCGACACGAAATATCTCACCCGAACTTGAGCGTACGAGCCCCCATAAGTGCTTGTCTCTGCCCAAAGTCCCATACATATCAAGGCTATCCAACGAGAACTTTTCTAAAGGTCCTTTGGAACGAGAAAAATTGGGTTGTGGGCAATTTTTAGGTGTACTTACTGTTATCTTCATTGCTTCCTTACGTGGATCAGCAAATGGATTTCGCTCTCCATGCTCTGAATATTGCAACGGAATAAAAGTCACCACATCTGGCACTTTTTCCACCATCATGGTTTCCCGAACTTTGACTTTATTAATATACTCAATCAAATCATTATTTTGGTCAGTGCAACCGGGCAGTACAAACAGCGCGATAATCAGAATATAAATACGCATTATTGGTTCCCCTTGTAACGATATGTTCGCGCAATCATATTCACTCGTAATGATTCACCTTTAAGCTTGGTGATAGTGAAATCTTCCAATGTAACGATCCTTGGTAATGCTGCGATATCACCGGTGAATTTACCCAGTTGATGGAAGTTACCTACCACTTCTAAGCTGACTGGTACTTCATAGGAAAAATCACGAGTAACTTCTGATAGCCATTTAAATTTACGTAAATCAAGGCCGTTATTCTGACCGATGTAACTCAAGTCATCCAGTAATCCAGCGGTTTCAGCCTTCGATGGCAACTGGCGTAACATTTTATTAAACGATGCTTCCATATCTTGCAGCTGCAGGTTATAAAGTTCCAAATTGCTCGCCAATCGCGACTTAGCTTCGAATTGCGATTTAAGTGCTATTTCCTTTTGCTCTGTACTGGCTAGTTTTTGTAGTGAACCTTCAATCATAAACCAGTAAGAAAACAGTGCTATTAACCCAGAAAAAATTACATTAAGCATGACTTTCGCAGTTGCCGGCCAATTACCAATATCGTCTAAGTCGAGATCATTTATCTCATTAAAATTCATAACCCCTCCTCAGTAATAACTGTCGAATTGACCCGTAAACGCATCTCAAAACGATTACCTCTATTGCTAAGTAACGCTACGATCGAGTCCAATGATCCATCAGTTAACCACTCCGAGTCTTCTATATTTCGCAATAATACCGCCAGTCGAGTATTAGATTCACTGATACCATTTATGGTTACAATATCATTTTTGAAGGTAAGCTTAGATAAATTAACGCCAATGGGAACTAGTTGTGGCAAGGTATTCATTAATCGAGTTGGGGTATTGCGACTACGCTGTAAGCTCTGTACAAGATCAATACGCTCTTGTAATTTACCTTTACGCTTACGTAGCTCTTTAATTTTACCTAACTGTATATCGAGTGTTTGTATTTCATTTAACAACATAGCATTACGTTGTTGCTGGCGTTCAATCCAGTTCATCACAACAAAATTTACGCATAACATCAACACAAATACACCCACGAAACCGAGTCCAGTACCAACAACAAATTTTTGTTTATTTAACTTATTTTCAGCCTCACGCCAAGGTAATAGATTTATTTTTGACATCTACAAGGCCCTCATAGCTAAGCCAAGTGCAACCATGTAACAAGGTCCATTAAGAATCAAATGTTCTTGTTCTAGATATTCATCAGCAAAGTGAAAATGCTTAAAAGGATTGGCTACATGAGTAGTGATACCTAACTCGCTCTCCACTTGTTCAGCTAATTCATGAATTAGCGCCGAGCCGCCACTCAAGCTAATTCGTGATACTTTTTGCAATGATCCAGAGTTAGTAAACATTTGTAGATTACGGCGGATATGTTGAATACAGCTAGTGATATACGGTTCTAATACATCAATATAATAATCCAGTGGTAAATCTTGTGATAACTTGATCTTCTCCGCTTCATCGCGCTTTAAGCCATAATGCTCGCTGATATAGCCTGTATATTGCTCACCACCAAAATTCTGCACGCGAGAATATACCGACTCTCCTTTGTGTAGCATGGAAAATATTGTCATATTCGTGCCAATATCTATCACAGCGACTACTTCATCATCGTCATATTTATCCGCTAATCGTAAATACAGATCATGAGATCGAGCGAGAGCATGAGCTGACACATCTATTATTTTCGGTGTAAAACTATTTTCTTCTAAGCAACCTGCTAAAACAGCCACACTTTCGGCTCGCGTGGCACTTAGCAATACATTATTTTTACTTGGATCGCTTTCGTTAGGCCTAAGGATTTCAAAATCCAGGCTGATTTCGTCTAACGGAAACGGGATTACACTTTCCACTTCAAGTTCGACATGCAACTCTAGTTCTGAGCCAGAAAGGTCATTATCGACATAAATAATTTTAGTGATAACGTTTATGCCAGATACGGCTGATGCAGCGTGTTTATAACAGCTAGGGAAATCCTGACGCACTTGTTGCAAGATGTGAGTCAGCGACTCAATATCCTGTACTTGGTGATCAACGACACTTCCTTTTGGCGTTGCTACTTCTGATGCCATATCCACAATATAGTTATCCGAACTCTTTGACAGAGCTAGGGCTTTTACGGAGGTCGATCCGAAATCAACTCCGATCATTGCCACTGTCTGATTCCGTTTAAGCAGCTTTAGCATAATGATCTTCAGTTTTATATTATGGTGATGTTAAAATTGTTAAATTAATATACAACAATTAAATCATACTGTCTTAAATCTCCGTGGTCTACGATAAAGAATTCGTACTAATTCACAAAACAGAGATATAATGATCCGCCTGTGGCTTTAACAAAATATTCTGGAATTGATGGTGAAATTAGTTAAACGACTCTTTGCTTTTATGGTAATAAGTGGCTTATTAGGTATAGCTAGCATTGTTGGCTTGTACTTCTACATTGCCCCAGATTTACCTGATGTTAGCACCCTAAAAACAGTGCAATTACAAACGCCGATGAAGGTGTTTAGTAAAGATGGTAAACTGATTTCACAATTCGGTGAAAAGCGCCGAATTCCCGTTACCATTGATCAAGTTCCACCACTCATGATCAAAGCTTTTCTCGCTACAGAAGATAACCGTTTTTACGAACATCCAGGTATTGATCCGATTGGTATCGTACGTGCTGCAACAGTGATGATAACCACAGGTGAACGTAAACAAGGCGCGAGCACCATCACTCAACAAGTCGCGAGAAACTTCTTTTTAACTCGTGAAAAAACGTTCATTCGTAAAATTAAAGAGATCTTTCTTGCTTGGCATATTGAACAAAAGCTCACAAAAAATGAAATTCTAACTTTATACCTCAATAAGATCCCTCTCGGTTATCGCTCATTTGGTATCGGTTCTGCGGCGCAAGTTTATTACGGTAAAACCTTACAAGAACTGACTCTAGCTCAAATGGCAGTGATCGCAGGCTTACCAAAAGCACCTTCAGCACTGAATCCGATCCGCTCGCCAGAACGAGCTAAAGCACGTCGGAGTGTGGTTTTAGCACGTATGTATGTTGAGAACTACATCAGTCGCGAACAGATGTTAGAAGCCAATCAAGCGCCAATAACAGGCCGTTATCATGGCGCAGAAATTACCCTTTCAGCACCTTACTTGGCTGAAATGGTACGTAGCAAAATGATTGCTGACTACGGTGAAGACAAAGCCTATACCCAAGGTTTAAATGTTTACACAACCGTATCATCCGATTTGCAAACAGCTGCTGAAAAAGCCCTTATTACTAACTTATTAAATTACGATCTACGTCATGGTTATCGTGGCCCAGCAGGTCGAGCATGGCCATTACCAAAAGCTGCTACAACACAACCAGATACTTCGTTGTTAAGTGAAGAGGAAGCATTACTATTAGAGACTCAACCAGCGCTAGAAAATAACGCCTTGAACGAAACAGTTAGCCCGCCAGAATTAACATCATTAACAACAGATGAAATCACCCAATTATTAGCTAAAAAACCAAATTATCGCCCGTTGAAAGCCGCGGTTATTACTGCAGTTCGAGCACAAGAAGTCGATGCGATTCTACAAGGCGGCCAGTTTACTACCATTAGTTGGGATTATTTGAAATGGGCTCGTGCCTTTATTTCTGATAAGAAACAGGGTCCAGTTCCGACTACTGCCAGCGACATTGTTACTGCTGGTGACATTGTTTGGTTGCGTCCTAGCCTTAATTCAACGGTTGAAAAACCAGTTTGGATGTTAGGCCAATTCCCTGATGCCAGCTCTGCACTGGTGGCTTTAGAAACTCATACTGGGGCAATAACATCTCTAGTTGGTGGCTTTAACTACAGGCAGAGTAAGTTCAACCGCGTGACTCAAGCAAAACGTCAGATCGGTTCTAACATTAAACCTTTCATCTATTCTGCAGCATTAACTCAAGGCAAGACCTTAGCAAGTTTGGTCAATGATGCGCCGATTAATCAGTGGGACCGTAGTATGGGCATGGCATGGCGCCCAAAAAATTCGCCACCTGTCTATAATGGTCCAACGCGTGTTCGCCTTGGCTTAGCCCAATCAAAAAATGTCATGTCAGTACGTTTGATCCGCCAAGTAGGCCTCAGTAATGCGATCGATCATTTAACTCGTTTTGGCTTTAAGCGATCAGAACTACCACGCAATGATACCCTTGCCCTCGGCTCAGCATCATTAACACCGCTGGAAGTTGCGGTGGCTTTCTCTACCTTCTCAAATGGTGGTTTCAAAGTTGAACCCTTCTTTATTGACCGTATTGAAGATGCCTATGGCAAATTGCTTTATCAAGCGAAACCGAAACAGGCTTGCTTAAATTGTGAAAAACTCATCGAACAACAAGCTGACGATCCTGAATACGTTTTAAACTACGAACAAACTGATGATGAATTTGGCCAATGCCCAATTGCCGCTTATGGAAAAGACCAACTTGCAGAACGTATTATCACTGAACAGAATGCTTTTCTAATGCGTCAAATGCTCACAAGTACTATTTGGGGCGGTGGTGACTGGCGTCATAAAACCGGTTGGAATGGCACAGGTTGGCGTGCAGCTAGAGCACTCAAACGCCGTGATATCGGTGGTAAAACGGGAACGACGAACGCCGCTAAAGATGCCTGGTTCTCTGGTTTTAATCCGAATGTTGCTGCCACTAGCTGGATTGGTTTCGATGATCACCGACGTGAACTAGGTCGAGTCACTAGAAATGCTAATTTGGGTAAAGAACAAGTCAGTGGTGGTGAAGCAGGTGCTAAGACAGCGCAACCAGCATGGATTGACTTCATGGCTATCGCGTTGCAAAACGAACCCAAACTTAAAGATAAAATTCCAAGTGGTATAGTGCAAGTACGCATCGATCGTAAAACGGGGTTATTAACTAACAAGTCCGATTACACAACTCGCTTTGAGTACTTCGTGCAAGGTTCTGAACCGACCGAATACGTCTCTAATCAGCAAAACAATGCTGTATTTGATCAGTTAGGTAATGAATCTGCAGATAATGAATCAATTGATAATTTGTTTTAATCTCTAATTTAGTATAAATAGTACTTACAAAAATGGCGCTGAATAGCGCCATTTTTGTAAGTACTATATTTTAAAGTTTGCTTAGCCTAAATCCGGCTTATCTCGCCAGCACCGCAGAAATACGTTTATTAATAACCTGAGCGATATCATTAAAACATGGACGTCTTACCGAACCTTTTCGATATAACAAGACAATACGACGGATCGGCTCTGGTGATTTAAATTTAATATACTCGACACCTTCAGTAAAACGGCTACGAGGGATAGCTAAAGATGGCAATAAGGTCACGCCCGCATCGGCAGAAATCATATGTCGCAGAGTTTCCAAACTGGTCGCCTTAAAACTTTGGTCTTCTTCAGCTCCAGCAGTAAAGCAATAATCCATAGCTTGATCACGTAAGCAATGACCATCTTCTAACATTAATACTCGTTCGCCATTTAGATCCGCTAATTCAACCTCATTGCGACCACACCATCGATGACTACTTGGCACTATCAGTTCTAACGGTTCATCATATAAATCGATATGACCGTATTTTTCCATGCCCGGTAAATAAGCTAATAACAAGCAATCAAGATCGCCTTCATCTAGCTGTTTTAATAGCTCATGGGTTTGACTTTCGTGTAGAAACATATCCAAATCAGGAAACTCTTGTTTCATGGTTGGCACAATTTGCGGGAGTAGGTAAGGGGCAACGGTAGGAATAAGACCAATATGGATCGCACCAGCAGTTGGGCTCGCATAGCTTTTGGCAATTTCTTTAATCGATTTAGATTCCAATAACACTGTTCGAGCCTGCTCTGCGATTTGATCACCAGCCGGTGTAAAAAGTACTTTACGTGAAGTACGCTCAATTAGAATAACATCTAACTCATCTTCTAATTTACGGATCTGCCCACTGAGTGTCGGTTGACTAACAAAACACTTTTCTGCTGCTTTGCGAAAATGCTTTAACTCTTGCAATGCAACTAGGTATTCAAGATCTCGTAAATTCATGCTGGCCAACTAAAATGATATAAACAATGGAAAACTGATTAATGATACCCTATTACTATCAATAATGTCTTCGTTTATGCCGGCATGATCTATAAAAACAATTATATTAAGAAAACAACGACAACTAAATCAGCTCTAGCGTCTGCATAGCAGCTTTAATGTCATCTTTCGTTTGTTGGGTCAGTTCGATAACTGGCAAACGACATTCAGCTTCACATAAGCCTAATAATGATACAGCATACTTGATACCTGCAGGGCTAGTTTCTCTAAACATTAAAGTATGTAAACGGATTAATTTGTCCTGTAATACTTGCGCTTCGACGAACTTGCCCGACATAGTCAACTCCTGCACCTGCGAATAGAGTTTCGGTGCCACATTGGCTGAAACCGAAATTAACCCAGTACCTCCAGCCACATTATAAGCAACTGTCGTACAATCATCACCAGATAAAAAAGCAAAATCACCTTTAATTAATTGCCGCTCTAACCACGGACGCGAAAGGTCACCCGTTGCATCTTTCACACCGACTACATTTTTTAATTCAGCAATACGCGCCAACGTTTCAGGTTGAATATCGACAATGGCACGACCAGGTATGTTATAAACGATGATCGGCAAATCACAACTGTCATTAATGGCTTTGAAATGTTGAAACAAACCCTCTTGGCACGGACGGTTATAATAGCCAGCCACATGCAGTGTCGCGATCGCACCGGCTTCTGCTGCGTGATTTGATAGCATAATCGCGTCGATGGGATTATTTGAACCGGCACCCGCAACAACGGGTAAACGATTAGCCGCTTGCTCGATAACAATATCTACAACTTGGCAATGTTCTTCTAATGATAACGTTGGCGACTCACCTGTCGTACCAACCACAACAATGCCATGAGTACCTTGCTCTACATGCCAATCAACCAATCTACGCAGTGCTGGCTCATCAATCTCATTATTCTTAAACGGGGTAACCAAAGCTACCAGCGAGCCTTTAAGTAATTCTCTCATTGCTGCTTTATCGGTGTTAGTAGAGTTAATACTCATAGAAGCTCCATTTCTGTTATAAAAAAACCTCGATTACACAAGTGCAGTCGAGGTTTCTAAGGATTAGATTCGTACTCGTTCCACACGCTAAAATGGCTTCATTTTGCCTTGTTTACTTGGTTTTCGTTTAAGCATGTGATTCATCTCGAGTTATATAAAATATGTAATTAAGTTGTTTCATAATTCGTTATTCACTAAGAAATGTCAAGCAAGATAAGCCAATTGCCGCAAGACAATCATTCCCGGTACAGTTATAATCGCCGCTCAATTAATCACGAGTATAAATCTATGATCAGTAACACCTATACGTCAGCAAGCCAAATTCTTGAGCGTAACGAAGCCCACTTTGCAGGTAAAAATCTATTAATTGCTGGTTGCATAGAAGACTCGTACCCAAATAAACTCGCGGCAATAGCTAAAAAAGTCACTGTTTTTAGTTATAACTACGCGGCAAAACGCCACTTTGATAACGTAGCTAATATCGAAAATCATTGTGGTGTGGAATACAAAGCAGCTGAAAAACATGAAGTTGCCTTAGTTTATATCTCTAAAGCAAAAGCTGAAACAGAATTCTTGTTAGCCAACGTGGCTGAACAACTGGGTGATAATGCACTGATTTTTTTAGTTGGTGAAAACAATGGCGGCATTAAAGGCGCAGACAAATACCTTGCTCCGTATGGCGAACTTTGTAACAAACTTGATTCTGCTCGTCGTTGCTCTTTGTATGTTTCACAATTATCAAAACCAGTAAAACCTTTTGTAGTCGCAGATTGGATCACCCGCTTCCCATTAGAAATTAACGGTGTAGAGCTAAAAATCTGCAGTCTTCCAGGTGTATTCAACCACGGCAGTTTAGATAAAGGCACGGATTTATTACTGAATAACTTACACAGAAAACCAAATGGTCGTGTATTAGATGTAGGTTGTGGCGCAGGTATTATCGGCAGCTATATTGCCAAACGCTTTCCAGAAACCACTGTAGAAATGGCCGATGTTAGCGCGCTTGCTGTTACTTCAAGTCAATTAACTTTGGCGGAAAATGCACTAGCAGGTACAGCTTGTTTATCTGATGTGTATTCAGATGTTAACGGTCAATTTGACTATATAATTTCTAATCCACCATTCCACGCTGGTTTAAAAACTAACTACGCGAGCACGGAAACTTTACTCGCGAATGCCAAAGAGCACCTAACAGCCAAAGGTCATCTTACTTTGGTTGCGAACAGCTTCTTGAAATACCCTCCAATCTTAGAAACATCGTTTGGGCATTGCTTAGTGCAGGCTAAAACCAATAAATTCAGCGTTTATTACTGTAATAAAACCAAATAATTTAAGCTCATATCCGCTGAATTTAAGCGAACTATTTGTAAATACAACAGAAGCACAATATAAAAGGGCCATCACTTTACAGTGATGGCCCTTTTATAATCTTTATACAATTAGCTATATAGTTAACTCAAGTTAAACGCTTTGTGCTTCTTCCGTTAACTCTGCAATGCGTTTTTCCATCACACTGTGTACACTTTTAGCTAAACCACGCACATCCTCACGAGCAAGCCCTTGAGTGCTGATTGGCGCTAAAATTTCTACGATCACTTCACCGTTATTCCAACGATTCAGTTTTATTTTGCCATGCGTGCTAGAACAACATACCGGTACAATATCGACTTCAGCTTGTACAGCTGTATGAAAAGCCCCTGTTTTAAAAGGTAATAAACCACGGCCACGGCTACGCGTGCCTTCTGGGAACATCCATACACTGAGATGACCCTGTTTAATTCTATCTGCTACTGCAGAAATAATACCGACAGCCTTACTTTTATTACTGCGGTCAATCAGGATGTTACCCGATAACCAGTAAATGAAACCAAAAATTGGTACCCAAATAAGACTCTTTTTACCAACTGAAACTGTCCCCGATTGCACAGCACCACTGATCGTAATCAAATCAAAATTATTTTGGTGATTACCAACGAACACATAAGGGCCTGACTCATTAAGTTTTTCAGGTACACGAACTGTCAATTTAATACCAAAGATACGTGACATCATCGCAAAACATTTGGCTAAACTAGCAACATGCTTAGGCTTTCTCGGTTGAAAACCAAAACGGACAATACTCATTAACAACATAGAGATCATAAATATAATGACCGCTATTAAACGAACTAAAAATAACATTTTGGACCCTCTTTTAAGTGGCTGCAGTATACATAGCAGCAACTCGGTGTACAAGTGTTAGCCTAAAATTCATCAACAACATCGAGGCTATCTACACGCTGTAATCCACGTGGTAATTTCATACCACGACGGCCACGCTCACCTTTATAATGTTCTAAATCAGCTGGTTTGAGAGTTAATTTACGCTTACCAGCATGCAGTGTCACCGCATGTCCCTCTGGTATAATGGCAACTATCTGCACAAACTCCTCTCTGCTCTTAACGCGCGCAGACGGAATATTCATGAGTTTATTACCCTTACCTTTTGACAATATTGGCAATGAAGATAACTGGAACATCAACATGCGCCCTTCATTAGAGATAACCAAACAATGATCATTATCTAAGTTAGACACAGGTTGCGGATCTAAGATCAAGCCACCAGCAGGTAAGGTAAGCAATGCTTTACCATTTTTATTACGGCTGACCATGTCACTAAACTTACCGATAAAACCGTAACCAGCATCTGAGCTTAATAAGAAACGTTTTTCATCCTCGGCCATAATTGCATGCGAAAATGTTTGCCCCGCGGCAAGACTAAAGCGAGTCGTTAATGGTTCACCTTGGCTTCTTGCTGAAGGTAAAGTATGTGCATCTAACGCAAACGAACGACCACTTGAATCAATAAATACCGCAGGATTATTACTGCGGCCTTCTGCCGCATCTTTATAGCCATCACCGGATTTATAACTTAAACCTTGAGCATCAATATCATGCCCTTTAGCGCAACGCGCCCAACCTTGGCTCGACAGAATAACTGTGATCGCTTCACTTGGTAATAACTCTTTCTCAGTTAATGCTTTAGATTCTTTGCGTTCAATAATTGGTGAACGACGATCATCACCGAACTGTTCTGCATCTGCAATTAATTCATTTTTAATCAAGGTCGATAAACGACGATCTGAGCCAAGTAACTTCTCTAAACGATTACGCTCAGTATTCAATTCACCTTGTTCACCGCGAATACGCATTTCTTCTAATTTTGCAAGATGGCGTAATTTCAGATCTAAAATTGCTTCTGCTTGTTTTACCTCTAAACTAAAACGCGTCATTAATTCGGTTTTTGGATCATCATACTGACGGATGATTTCAATCACTTCATCAATATTCAAAAACGCGATCAAAAGACCATCAAGAATATGTAGTCGCGCTAGCACTTTATCTAAACGATACTGCAAGCGACGGCGTACTACGTCTCTACGAAATACTAACCATTCAGATAATATCTGACGTAAGCCTTTAACTTGTGGCTTTTCATTCAAGCCAATCATGTTCAAGTTTACACGGAAGTTTTTCTCTAAATCCGTACTAGCAAATAAATGCGCCATCAACGGTTCGATATCGATACGATTAGAACGTGGGATCACAACTAAGCGAGTTGGGTTTTCATGATCTGATTCATCACGTAAATCAGCCACCATAGGTAATTTCTTCGCCTGCATTTGCGCTGCAATTTGCTCTAAAATCTTACCACCAGAAACCTGATGTGGCAGTGATGTAATAACTACATCACCATTTTCGATATGATAAACAGCACGCATCTTGATGCTGCCTTTACCGCTTTCGTAGATCTTAGCGATATCACGTTCAGGAGTAATAATTTCTGCTTCAGTCGGGTAATCAGGCCCTTTTACAAACTCCATCAATTCTGGCAATTCCGCTTTCGGATTATCCAGTAAATGCAAACAAGCTTGCGTCACTTCACGCACATTATGCGGCGGAATATCGGTTGCCATGCCTACCGCAATACCCGTCACACCATTTAATAGAATATGTGGTAACCGTGCAGGCAATAGCAATGGCTCTTTCATGGTGCCATCGAAGTTTGGCGTCCAATCCACAGTACCTAAGCCAACCTCACCTAATAATACTTCGGCAAATTTAGATAACTTAGCTTCAGTGTAACGCATCGCCGCAAACGACTTAGGATCATCCGGAGCACCCCAGTTACCCTGACCATCAACCAATGGATAACGATATGAGAACGGTTGCGCCATCAATACCATGGCTTCATAACAAGCACTATCACCATGTGGATGATATTTACCTAGTACATCACCCACAGTACGCGCTGATTTTTTATATTTAGCGCCAGCATGCAGACCCAATTCTGACATCGCATAAGTAATACGACGTTGTACTGGTTTAAGACCATCACCAATATGTGGTAAAGCACGATCCATGATCACATACATGGAATAATTCAGATAGGCTTGTTCAGTAAACTCTCTGAGCGGCTGCTCTTCGACACCTTCTAAGCTCATATCGGTAATGTCTGTCATTATTGTTCCTTGACTGAAATGTTAACAGCGAATTCATTACAGCTTAAAATAGGGTGTAAGGGTTAAAATAAGCTTAACTACCTATTTAAGCACATTTATATTATGATCAAGAGTGATCAAATGATGCAGGATTAGAGTTTTTTTTCAATTATTAACCTGCAAACTGATCACTTAATACATACTGTATTTTAAATACTGTAAATTTGATACTCAATTACATGATGGGAAAATTTATTATGCGAAGAACACCCTTGTCACCTTTGTTAGAAAAAGCCAAGTTGCTTTTTTCTAAATTAGGTCAAGTGTTTAATTCACAAGACAGCCGTTTTCCTCGTGTACATAAGCGTTTAATTGCGATCTTATTCTTAGTGGTAGCGGTATTATTTCTTATGCCAACAGCATCTGATACCGAACAGAAAGTCAGTACTCGTAAAGTTATTTCACTCACTTTTACTCAACCACTAAATACCGCCAATGATAACGCCGTAGCTGTAACAGCCAGCGCGATCCCGCTTATTGCTATCATCGATCCGGAATCAGTCTCAGGTAGTTGGCAACATTACATAATCAAAAAAGGTGACTCGGTTTATCGTATTTTTCGCCAATATAATGTCCCAGCCACTGTTCTGCACAAGCTAATCGCCCTTGACCCAGGTAAACAATCAATCACCAAAATAAATACAGGTGAAAAAATTTCTTTCTTTATCTCTGATACTCAGCAACTCATCCAATTACGGATTAGTGGCGAACAGCGCAATCATATTTATCAATTACGTGAAGATGACAGCTATATCCGTAACATAGATTAATATCTATTTATTAATCAGTGACAAAAATCATTAGTAACAAACACAGTTACGGCCTTTTTCTTTGGCTTGATACAGCAAGCCATCTGCCGCTTTAATCACTAATTCCGCTTCGCTATTGTCACTATTGCGCTCAGCAACACCAATGCTTATCGTAACCTGTACTGTCCCGTCTTTATTACTACGATTTTGACGCATTTTAGTACCCGTATCGCTATCTTCAGGTCTTTCATTACTATCACGTACACGGAACGGGTAATTAGCGACCAGCTCTCTAATCTCTTCTAAATCATCGATACAATCATGCGCATTTTTACCTTTGAATATAACTGTAAATTCTTCACCACCGTAGCGATAAACTTTACCTCTGCCTGTTACTTTAGTTAATTGTGCAGCCACCATTTGCAGGACATTATCGCCAATATCATGGCCGTAGGTATCATTAAATTTCTTAAAGTGGTCAATATCCATCATCGCAATCGTGTATTTTTTACCTAACTGAGCCAGTTCGCTATTTAACGCTCTACGCCCAGGGATCATGGTGAGTTCATCAATGAAAGCTTGTTCATGGCTGCGATGCAATACGCTGAATAATAAGAACACCGCACTAATCACAAACATGCTCACCGAGATCCATGCTTGATTAAATTGGATTAAAGTAATACTAAATGCCAACAAGGCACCAAGAAACGCCTGATCAGAAGATAAATTGCGATACATGAGCAACAGCACTGCAACCAAGGCCATGGACAATAAAAAACCCAAGAATAGCGTTGGTAATGGCGTGAACTCAAAAGTATAAATTAACCAAGGCTCTAGGGATGCGAGAATTTGATTGGCCAAGTCGCTATTTTCAGGAAACTCTAACCAGTAAAAAATCACCACTTGCCACAAGATTAAAGCACTGTATATAAAACCAGGTTTAGAAAATATAGACCGTTCAGGCAACAATGAAAAAATCAATAAATTCAGCGGGATGATAAATACTAAAAAATAATATTCAAATCGTGTCGAACCGACTGATAGAGGCACTTGCAAGCGGTTTTGAATAAAGAGGTAAGCAATTAACATTAACAGCGCAGCAAAGCCACTTCGTCCTTGCTTGAAAAAATGACTAAGAATAATAACCACTGCAAATAATAATAGTGGTAACTCAGTCAGCATTAAACGATGAGTATCTGATAATGCGACGAACATATTAGGTAAAAAAGATCCCGCCACCATGGCGGCAATAGTAAATAGTAATCTTGGGTGTATTATATTCATGTTCTCGTTATACAACTTTATTAACTAGGTTCAATTCTTGCGACATAATAATTTACCGACATCGCCGCAGAGCTTAAGCCCATTGCGATCGCAGCCACTAATAATACCATAATTTCACTGATCATCAGCCCCTCAATAGCGAAGTCAGCGTGGTATAACTGCGTTAAGTTCAGCACTGCACCTTCTATCCACAGCACCATTACGCTGCTAACAACACAAGCCAGTAAGCCACCAATAATGCCATACCAAAAACCAGTATATAAAAACGGTCGCTTAATAAAATTATTAGTTGCACCAACCAGTTTCATCACTTCTATTTCAGCACGTTGTGATAAAATATTCAGTCGAATGGTATTGCCAGTGATAAGCAATACTGCAATAACAAGTAAGCCAGACAATAACCACACCGCATCACTGAATAATTCAATAATGCCTTCTAATCGCAATAACCAAGTAATATCCAATTTACCTTGCTGTACTTCGGCTTCCCGCTCTAACTTAACTAACAGCTCTCGGGCTGCAATGGCAGTGCGATAATATGGCTTCGGGGTAACCACAATAACCGCGGGTAATGGGTTTCTATCTAAGAATTTCAACGCTGCGTTAAAACCGGAGGTACGACTAAAATTAGCCATACCTTCAGTCTTGGAAATATAATCAACCCGCTCGATTTCTTTATAATTATTTAAGCGTTTAATTAGGTTTTGATAGCGAGTTTCTGACATCTCTTTCTTCAGAAATAAATTTATTTCCGCGGGAGTCGACCAGTTCTGACTGGCAGCTTCGGCATTTTTCAAGACAATGTACAAACTAGTCGGTAAGGCCAAGCTCACTCCCAGCACCAACATAGTTAAAAACGCAGCGACAGGTGTGCGCCAAATATCTTTTAGGCTGACGATAGCTTGCTGTACATTTTGCATCAGATTACTAATAACTTGTTTAGATAATGGCTTTTTTACCGATTTAGTATGCACGATTATACCCCTACATCCAGATCGTCACACATCTCACCTTTCTTGATCGTGCAAGTACGATAGCGCATTTTAGCAATCAAACCTAAATCATGGGTAGCCACCAATACTGAAGTACCAGTGCGATTGAATTCTTCAAACAAGCTCATAATCTCGGTGGATAATAATGGATCTAAATTGCCCGTAGGCTCATCTGCCAGTAATAATGCCGGGCGCGTAATGATCGCTCGCGCAATACCGACTCGCTGCTGTTCGCCACCCGATAAAGCGCGTGGAAAACACCTAGCTTTATCATATAATCCGACTTTGTCTAAGGCTGCCATCACGCGGTTTTTAGCATCTTTGACGCTATAGCCTTGGATAATCAACGGTAAAGCGACATTAGCAAAAACAGTACGTTCGAGCAGTAAATGATGGTCTTGGAAGATCATACCAATATCACGGCGAAGATAAGGAATTCGAGTTTTATCAACATGAGAAACATCACGACCATTGAAAATAATCTTGCCTGCAGTTGGCCTTTCGATCATGCTAATTAACTTAAGCAAGGTGCTTTTACCTGCACCTGAAGGGCCTGTCAAAAAAGCCATTTCACCTTTTTCTAAGTGAAAATTAACTTTTTGCAACGCACTTAAACTACCCGGATATACCTTAGAAACATTTGTAAACCGAATCATTTGCTTAGAATCCCTTTTCCAACAAAAACGCTAATTGTAGATACAATTAGCGTTAATTATTATTTAATACTTAATCTTCACCATGACTAAATAACGCATCAATAAACTCTTCAGAGTTAAAGGTACGTAAATCATCGATGCCTTCACCAATACCAATAAAGCGAATTGGGATCTCAAATTTATCCGCAACAGCAAAGATAACACCACCTTTCGCCGTACCGTCTAACTTAGTCAGAGTTATGCCGGTAAGTCCAACTGCCTCTTTAAACAGTTCTGCTTGGCTTAACGCGTTTTGACCCGTACCAGCATCGATTGTTAACATGATTTCATGAGGCGCTGTAGCATCATGTTTTCTCATTACACGAACCACTTTTTTCAACTCTTCCATCAGATGACTTTTATTCTGCAAACGACCTGCAGTATCAGCAATCAATACATCGACATCTTTTGCTGTGGCAGACTGCATTGCATCAAACAGTACCGAGGCACTATCCGCGCCAGTATGCTGCGCCACAACAGGGATATCGTTACGCTCACCCCAAACTTGTAACTGTTCTACAGCAGCTGCACGGAATGTATCACCCGCCGCTAACATCACTGATTTACCTTCCGCTTGAAATTTCTTCGCCATCTTACCGATGGTTGTCGTTTTACCCACACCATTCACGCCAACCATTAAAATAACGTGTGGTTTATTATTCGGGTCGATAACCAGTGGCTTATCTACCTTATGTAACATCTGCGCCATATCGCTTTTCAAAATATCATACAAAGCATCTGCATTTTTCAGTTCTTTGCGCGAAGCTTGCTGAGTTAAATTGTCGATAATACGCGTTGTTGTCGCCACACCTAGATCAGCAATTAATAACTGCTCTTCTAATTCTTCAAATAACTCATCATCAATGTGTTTGCCGCGGAAAAGATTTTTAAAACCACTGCCGATATTACCTTTAGTTCGAGATAGGCCACGCTTTAAACGCGTGAATAATTTCTCTTTCGGCTGTGCTTCTGCATTCGTATCCATTTCTGAATCTGAATCTGATTCTGATTCTGATTCTGATTCTGAGCCTACAATCTCAGATTTTATTTCAGGTTCTGTAGTTTCAATATCACTAGTAACCGATTCTTCTTCTGTACCTGAGCGAGGTGTTTCTGCGTTTATAACATCTTGAATATCTTCCGATGCATCAACAGTTTCTAGTGTTGTCTCAGTTTCTGACTCAAGTTCAACATGCTGTTGAGCTGCTTGTTTTTTCTTACCGAATTGATACCACTTTGGCTTTTCTACTTCAGTAGGTTCTGTAATGCTTACTTCTTTCGATTCAGCGTCCTCAATAATATCGGTAATTTCATCACTCGATTCTACTGCCGATTGAGGTTGAGGCTGTGACTCTACTTCAGCGACCATATCTATCTGCTCTACGTGCTCAACAGATTCAGATTTTTCTTCCGTTTCAATATGCTGATCTTTTTCAACATCAGTCGCTTGTGTTGCTGCTATATCTTCAATTTGATTTTTTTCTTGTGCTTCTTTATTACCGAAGCCAAACCAATTCTTCATGCCTTTCTTTGCCATTTCTCGGAAACCTTACTTTTAGCAGTTTTGACCTGCTACAATGACTCAAATATTTATATGCTCAAACTTACAAATTGCCGTAATCGCAGCCTGAATTTTAGCCGTGTCTGTACTTGCATTTCGATGTTGCATGAGTATATTACCACTATTCTGTCCAGACAAAGAATTACTATGGCAAAATCTAGCACTAAACAACAAAATCAACGTCCTTCAGGACACATTCGCATTATCAGTGGACAATGGCGTGGACGAAAACTTCCAGTTAAAGATGTTGTAGGATTACGTCCCACAACAGATCGAGTTAAAGAAACAGTATTTAACTGGCTAGCCCCGTATGTACGCGATAGCCATTGTTTGGATCTATTCGCTGGCAGTGGCGGATTAATCTTTGAAGCATTATCACGTTACGCTAAAAGCGGACTGCTGTTTGAAAAAGATGCCGGAGCAGCAGCGCAATTACAAGCTAATATATCCTTACTCAAGGCTGAGAATGCAACGCTAGTTCGCGGTGATACTTTACTGCTATTAGATAAGCCACCAGCACAAGCATTTGATCTGATCTTTATCGATCCACCTTTTCGCCAAGACCTCTTAATCGCGTGCTGTAATAAGCTCGAAAAAAACGGCTGGTTAACTGATAATGCCGTTATCTACATTGAGCGCGAGAAAGAATTAACGCAAATAACGCTGCCAGACTCATGGCAGGTAATTAAAGAAAAACAGGCTGGCCAAGTTTGTTTTGAACTTTACCAACGTCAAACGACTTAGCTGACACATCTGTCAGTAACCTTGCGAAAAATAAGTGTTGCTGATATGTTAACAAGGTCTTATTCGTCCTAATTAAGACCTTTCAATTCTTTAAATTTTTATCTGCAATAGATCAACGGTGCACCTATGCCACTGGAAACTTGGCTATTATACGTCACCACCATTTTTATCGTTATTCTTATCCCTGGTCCATTATCGCTATTCATGGTCACCAATTCATGGTCACCAATTCGCTTTCTTACGGTATCAAAAAAACGGCTCCGGCATTTGTTGGCGGTGTGTATGCTTCTAGCCTTGATCATTGCTTCAGAAAGTTTATTTTCGATATTGAAACTCATCGGTGCGCTTTATTTGGTGTATCTTGGGGTGACAACTTGGATAGCAGCCAAAGACGCACAAGGCTCAGAGCTAGAAATCGCCAATGAAGTACAAATAAACAAAAAAGCCATGTTTTCTAAAGCTTTTCTATTAGGCGCAAGCAACCCTAAAGATCTGCTATTTTTTATCGCTTTTTTACCGCAATTCATTTCAGCTCAAGCGCCGTTATTCGACCAACTTGTCGTTGTTGTCAGTACTTGGATCGTTGTCGATTTAATTTGTAAATTGATTTACGGTAGCAGTGCTAACTTGCTTAAACCTGTTTTAACCACAGCGAAAAACAAGATGCGTTTTGATAAGACTATTGGCGGGATTTTCGTAGCAGCTGGAGCCAGTGGTGTTTGCGCCAAACTTACTTTAAACATCCTGCAAAAATGATATTCACTCAACCGCGCCAGAGCCGCCAATTCAGATAAATACACTTGTCGTTGATAATGCACTTCCAAAAAATCAGTCACCAAGCGTATCCATTACCTGCTTCATCAACATGCCATTTTGTTGTGGCGAGCCGTTGTGTTTCATGCCCGCCCGTAAGATATAAACTCAGCGCATGACTTTTATCATTCTGATAAACGATGTTGTCATAGCTATTTTTATAATCCGCCCACTGCAATGTATCGGTCAACTGAATGTCACGCACACGCATCTGGCTCTTCGAATTTTCAAATCGAGAGTAGCTGGTTTGCACACCATTAGTTAGCTCACAGCTTGCTAGCTGATTAGACATCTGTGAATTATTCTGCATTTTCATACAAAAATATTAGCGGGAAAGGCTCCTTCACTCAATAGTCTTAAGCATTAAACCGCAATATCGTGTTAGTTTTGCCGTTATTGTGATATTCCCAGCCTTATAATCTAACCATAATATAAGTTAATTTATCGTTACCGTCGTATTTAAGGACACACCATGTCAGCATTACTCTATGTCTCAATGATTTTTATTTGGGGATTATCATGGATCTCGATTAGTTTGCGTTGATCGGCACCTGGTGTTTTTCCATTGGTAATATGCTTAGCATGCGTAACAGCAAAAACAATGTGCAACCTTTTACAGCCACCAGCTATGCGATGGTTTACGGTTGTGCCGCATTGCTTGTCATCATACTTGTACGTGATTTACCGTTTGAGTTTTCGATGTCTACGCAATATATAGGCAGTTTGCTCTACCTCGCTATTCCAGCATCTGTGCTCGGTTTTACTTTTTATTTGATACTCGTGGACCGTCTCGGAGCTAGTAATGCCGCTTACATTTTAGTGATAACACCAATAGTCGCGCTCAGTGTTTTGGCTGTTTTTGAAGATTATCATTGGACCCTTTTTTCTAGCCTTGGATTGGTCTGTGTGGTCATTGGTAATGTGCTAACCCAGCGTAAGAAGTCACTGTTTGGCAAAACTACTCGACCCCAATTACAAACAGATTAAGCACTGCTAAACGAACATAAAATGCCCATATAACTTATCATTATACGGGCATTTTTTTTAATAACTAAAACTTAACATGTTAAATTTTAAATTTACCGACAATGGCTTCAAGTTGCGCATTGGTATTAGCAAGTAATTTACAATTACTGAGTTCCTTCTCACCGTTTTCAGTGAGCACTTCAGCCATATTAGTAATAGAAGTCATATTCTTACTAATGTCTTCTGATACAGCGCTTTGCTCTTCCGCAGCTGTAGCGATTTCGGTAGCAATATCATTAATATTTGCCACTGATTCAGCCATGCTATCAAGATCAAGATTAACCCGAGCAGTACTTTCAGCCGTGTGATTACAACTTTCTTTTATCGTGCCCATATTAGTGACTAACCGATTCGCACCAGAAGTTAAAATTGTCAGCATGTTAGCAATTTCCGAGGTACTTTCTTGGGTACGCGCAGCCAATGCTCGAACTTCATCAGCAACAACAGCGAAACCTCGCCCTTGCTCGCCAGCACGCGCCGCTTCAATGGCTGCATTTAATGCCAGTAAGTTAGTTTGATCAGCAATATCTCCAATCACTTTCAGCAAATTAGCAATATTAAGGATGTTGCCATTCATGTTAGTGATGTCATGAGACATAGACTCAACTTCATTTACTAGCGAAGAAACGGTTTGTACAGCGTGAGATACTACTTCTTTAGAGGCTTCCGCTTGATCCTTGGCGTTCTGGGTATGAGTCGACGCTTGTGAGGCATGACGAGCAACAGTCTCAGCAGTCACACTCATTTCGTGAACCGCGGTAACAACCAGATTAGCTTCATCATAGTGAGATTGTAATACTTCGCTATTCTGCTCAGATTGAGTGGAGAGTTCACTCACTCGCACTGAGGTATCCAATGTCGTTTGAGCGACTTCTTGCATCATTGTCTGCAAGCTGCCAATAAAGGTATTAATACCTGCAGATATTTGCCCCAAATCGTCTTTACTCGTCACGTCAAGACGACGAGTTAAATCTCCTGTGCCAACCGATAAATCAAGTACTGTACTTTTAAGCGCGACGATCGGCTTATACAATCTATTTAGTATTATTACGACTATTACTACGGCCATCAATATTACTAGTATTGAAGTAATCATGGTTTGTACTAATTCGGCGTCTATATCCGCATAAATAACTGATTCATCAATGCCAACATAAATAAACCATTTATGAGCATCCGGTAATTTTATATCAGAAAAGTAAGCCTGTTTTTTGACTCCAGCCCATTGGTAACTCGCCGTGCCATTACCTTGTTCAGTCATCTTAGCTTCAAGTTCAGGCAAACCAAAATTGGCCCCAATTTTATCTTGTGGATCTGTAGAAGCAAGTTGAGTAAAGTCTTCACTCAACACCAACAATACAGCACCAGGGAAATCAACTTGAGAGATGATATCGTTAAGAATATTAAGAGATATATCCCCTGCAACAACACCCTGAACATCAATAGGACTCGCTAAACTAACCATTAAGCCGCCAGTTGTATCGTCCTTATAAATATCAGTCAAGATGGTAGTCTGTTTAGCCATTGCATCTTTATACCAATCTCGGGTTCTTGGATCGTAATCGCTAACTTCAAAGACCCCGTTATCGCCACCTGAATCACCAAAAGCGCGGCCATCACTGTAACCCGCAGTAAAACTAGCGTAGCCAGCAGACTTGGTGACCATTTTAGCAATATTCACGTAGCCGATATTAGGGTGCTCTTCAGCAAAGTAAATACGACTGGATTCCAATGCATCGACCCAAGCGGTCATTTTTAGTTCTACTTCACTGGCTGCATTTTTGACAATAAGACGAGAAATATTTTCAATAGAGGTCACTTGTTGTGTTTTAAATTTATTATAAGACAACCAATTAAATATCAGTAAGGAGACTGATACTAAGATAGTGATAGTTAAAACCAGCCGTTGTTTGAAACCAAGGCTTTGTAATGATAAAGACATTCGTTGGGTTCCTAGTTATAGCTATTTTATTGCAGAAAAAGTGTTGGTTATTTATTCGATATTAAACAACCAAATAAGTTAATATCGCCATATTAATCGCGAATCAACTATCATTCTGAGACTCTAGCAGTGTTTTCAAATATAAATACCTGAAAACACTGACGGGTCACAAATAAGCATAAGTAGGTATTAAATTATTCTGGAGTGTAGCCTAAATTGGGTCCTAACCAACGTTCAGCTTCTTCTAAGGTCATGACTTTACGGTCAGCATATTCAGTGACTTGATCTTCTTGAATAGAAGCCACCGCAAAATATTTCGATTCTGGATGTGAGAAGATCCACCCCGATACTGCTGCACCTGGCCACATGGCGTAAGATGAGGTTAATTTCATGCCAATTTCATCAGGCTTGAGCAGATCCCAAATAGTGCCTTTTTCAGTGTGTTCAGGACATGCGGCATAACCTGGTGCAGGGCGAATACCTTGGTATTTTTCACGAATTAAATCGTCATTACTCCACGTTTCATCAGCGGTAAAACCCCACGTCTCTTTACGCACTAACTCGTGTAAACGCTCCGCCATGGCTTCTGCTAAACGGTCACAAACAGACTGTACTAGAATGGCATTATAATCATCTTCAATGGTTTTATAGTGATTGGCTAACTCATCTTCACCAATCCCTCCCGTTACTGCAAACGCACCAATATAATCAAACTTACCAGAATCTTTCGGTGCAATATAATCAGCCAAACTGCGATTAAACTGTCCGTCTTTTTTCTTGGTCTGTTGACGTAAGTGTTCCATTTTTGTGAGTAACTGGGTACGCGTTTCATCAGTATAAATTTCAACGGTATCGTCGTTTACTGTATTGGCAGGGAATAAACCGATAACGCCATTAACACCTATTTCATTACTTTCTTGTAAGCGATCTAACATAGCATTAGCATCATTAAATAAACGTGTTGCTTCTTCGCCAACCACTTCATCTCCTAAGATGCGAGGATATTTACCCGCTAATGTCCAAGTCATGAAAAACGGCGTCCAATCAATATAGTCGCGTAACTCTTTGATTGAGTAGTTAATGTATTTTTTAACACCTAAATTTTTCGGTATTGGTGGCGTGTAGCTAACCCAATCAATGGCCGTTTTATTAGCACGTGCTTCGGCCAAAGTAACGGGTGCACTACGCGGGCGTTTTCGGGCGTGTTGCTCACGAGATACTTCGTATTCTTTATTAATTCTCGCCACGAGTTCTGGTTTTTTAGTTTCAGATAACAAAGCAGCAACCACACCCACTGCCCGAGATGCATTGGATACATACACAACTGGTTCTGCATAGTTTTGCTCAATTTTCACTGCAGTATGGGCTTTTGACGTTGTTGCACCACCGATCAAAATAGGCAGCTTAAAGCCTTTGCGTTGGCACTCTTTCGCCACATGCACCATTTCATCCAATGATGGCGTAATCAAACCTGACAAGCCAATAATATCGCAATTTTCTTCTACCGCTTTTTTCAAGATATCATCACAAGAAACCATCACACCCATGTCGACAATTTCATAGTTATTACATTGCAGTACAACACCTACAATATTTTTACCTATGTCATGAACGTCACCTTTTACGGTTGCCAACAATATTTTGCCGTTCGAAGACCCTTTTTGTTTTGATGCTTCGATATAGGGGTTTAAATAAGCGACTGCGCGTTTCATTACTCGCGCGGATTTAACCACTTGCGGCAAGAACATTTTACCTGCGCCAAATAAGTCACCAACTCGGTTCATGCCATCCATTAATGGACCTTCGATCACTTCCAATGGCAACGTTGCCTGTTGACGAGCTTCTTCAGTGTCATCTTCAATAAACTCAGTGATACCTTTAACTAACGCATGCTCTAATCTCGCTGCGACATCAAATGTACGCCACTCTTGCGTCTCAGCTTCCACTTCAACACCCGAATCAAGGTACTTATCAGCGATATCCAATAGCGCTTCAGTGGCTTCGGGATTACGATTTAGAACGACATCTTCAACTCTATCTAGCAGCTCTTTGGGTAGATCATCATAAATAGCCAACTGTCCGGCATTGACAATACCCATATCCATACCTTCACGGATACAGTAATACAGGAACACCGCATGAATGGCTTCGCGTATTGGATTATTACCACGGAACGAGAATGATACGTTAGATACGCCACCTGAAATCATCGCGTGTGGTAGCGCCTTTTTAATGTCTTTAACCGCATCAATAAAGTCAACGGCGTAATTGTTGTGTTCTTCAATACCGGTTGCTACGGCAAAGATATTTGGATCAAAAATAATGTCTTCAGGTGGGAAATTTAGCTCATTAACCAAAATATTGTAAGAACGTTTACAGATCTCAAACTTACGTTCACGGGTATCAGCTTGACCATCTTCATCAAACGCCATCACGATCATCGCAGCACCATAACGACGGACTAATTTAGCCTGATGACGGAAATTATCCTCCCCTTCTTTTAAAGAAATCGAGTTAACAATCGCTTTGCCTTGCACAGATTTCAGGCCTTCTTCAATGATCTCCCATTTCGATGAGTCGACCATGATAGGCACTTTCGATATTTCTGGCTCGGAGGCAACCAAGTTAAGAAAGCGTTTCATGCAATGCAAAGAGTCCAACATGCCTTCATCCATGTTGATATCAATGATCTGTGCACCTGATTCAACTTGTTGCTGGGCTACGTGCAGCGCTTCATCGTAATTTTCTTCTTTGATCAGTCTTTTAAAACGCGCCGAACCAGTCACATTAGTTCGCTCACCGACATTGATAAACAGACTATCTTTGTTAATTGTTAGCGGCTCTAACCCACTGAGTCGGCATGCTACTTCGATTTCAGGTAACTGACGTGGTTTCACACCTTCGATTGCGTCAGCCATGGCTTTAATATGTTCAGGTCTAGTACCGCAGCAGCCACCGACCATATTTAAGAAACCCGCTTCAGCCCACTCTTTAATATGCTCAGCCATATCTTCAGGGCTTAAATCATATTCACCAAAGGCATTAGGTAAACCTGCATTTGGATGCGCGGTGACATAAGTTTCAGAAATGCGCGATAACTCTTCGACATATTGGCGTAGTTCATCAGGTCCAAGAGCACAGTTTAGACCAAAAGTAATTGGCTCAGCATGACGTAATGAATTATAAAAAGCTTCCGTTGTTTGGCCTGTTAATGTACGTCCTGATGCATCCGTGATAGTACCTGAAATCATAATAGGTAAATCAACATCGAGCTGTTCAAATACGGTTTTTACAGCAAAAACGGCGGCTTTAGCATTCAAAGTATCAAAAATGGTTTCAATTAGAATACAGTCAACGCCACCTTCAACTAGTGCAGTGGTCGATTCGCAATAGGCTTCGACTAATTCATCAAAACTAACGTTACGAAATGCTGGATCGTTAACATCAGGAGAAATTGAGCAAGTACGGTTTGTTGGGCCTAATACGCCCGCAACAAAGCGTGGACGATCTGGATTTTCTGCGGTTTTATCATCTGCTACTTGGCGAGCGATCTTTGCAGCTTGGCGATTTATCTCTGCAGACAATGATTCCATATCATAATCTGCCATCGCAATGCTGGTTGCATTGAAGGTATTGGTTTCGAGAATATCCGCCCCAGCATCCAAATATTCACGGTGAATATCGGCTATTAACTGCGGTTTAGAGAGCACCAATAAATCATTATTGCCTTTTACATCGGAATGCCAATTAGCAAAACGTTCTCCACGATAATCTGCTTCTTCGAGCTTATATTCTTGGATCATGGTGCCCATGCCACCATCGATAAGCATGATACGTTTTGTTAGTTGTTGTTCTATTAAGTTTTTCTTCGTTAATTTAGCCACAGGATCCCTCTTACTATCTTTGCTTTACAGCAAGTTACTACCAACTCAATCCGGAGTTGTAACTGTTATTTATTTGACTTTAACTAGCTGACACACCTGCAATTATAAGTCATTCAAATCATATGGTGTTTCTTGATAAACATAGTAGTTTAACCAATTGCTGTATAGCAGGTTACCATGACTACGCCAAGTCACGCGAGGGTCATTTTTAGGGTTATTACCTTGGTAGTAATTGTGTGGAATGACGGCCTCGACGCCATCTGCAATATCGCGCTGATATTCTTGATCTAAAGTTTCAGCATCATATTCAGGGTGCCCCGTTACAAATACCTGACGGAAATCTTTAGAGGCAGCAAGGTAAACACCTGTTTCAGGATTACTGGCTAAAATATTCAATTCGGTGTCTTTAAATAGCTCAGGAGAGAAATTAGCATAGCGCGACATTGGCACCTGAAATTCATCATCAAAGCCGCGCACAAGTGGATTTTTATGAAGAAATGTCTGTTGGTTATACACGCCAGAGAATTTTGTACCGTGCACCTTTTTATCAATGCCATGCAGTATTTTTAATGCGGCTTGAGCAGCCCAACAAAGAAATAATGTTGATACGACATGCGTACGAGACCACTCAATAATTTCCTCTATTTGCGGCCAGTAAACCACTTGATTGTGTTCAACTAAACCGAGCGGTGCACCCGTGATAATTAAGCCATCAAAATTGCGATGCCTGATACGCTCAAAATCATGGTAGAACTCATCAATGTGTTCTTGTGGAGTATTTTTAGAAGCACGATAATCGATCCGCAATAACTCAACATTCACCTGTAACGGCGTATTGGCAAGCAGACGTAATATCTGATTTTCGGTTTCAATCTTCTTGGGCATTAAATTCAAAACCACCACATTTAGCGGTCTAATTTCTTGTTTTTTAGCGCGCGATTCCAACATCACAAAGATATTTTCGTTACCTAAAATATCTGCGGCAGGCAGTCCATCTTTGATTCTAATTGGCATGCGATCTCCTAAACGTTAAATTAGCCATCCAGAAGTCTAACCTAATTGTAATTGCTTTGTAAGACGTCTGAGTATGAAATCAGACCAGAGATAAATAGCCGTCTAGATATCTATCTGAATTTCATTCTACATTAGACTTTATCAGCTATCTCTACATTATAATTCAGTATAAAGAATTACTTTTTAAGTTAATATCAGTGATTAAATTTATCACGATTAATCTGAATTATATTTTCTAGAAAGTTCAGACTACAGTATTGACTAGACTTATCAACATAGCAGTCGTATTGGGTAGGCAGGAAGATAGTGCGATAAAGAGAAAACTAAAGTTAGACGTTGTTAAATAATAATGGATTAAATAAAATCTAACCAAGCTTCAAGCAACAGTTCAAAATCTTCTAAACCACAATAAGCCACCGTTTCAGCATCATAATAGTTCATATCTTCTTCTAACTCTTCACCAAAATCAATCATCTCAGAATTGGCACAAGCGCACGCGTCTTCTTGGGTTAAAGTCAGGGTCATTTCTTCGCTAATTAAACAGTATTCTTGTTTTTGTTTGTTTTTTAGCAATGCAATTTCAGCTTGTAATACCGCGATCTGAACTTTATCCGTGCCGAGTGTGCCTTGCAGCCAGTTACCTAATGCAATTTGTTCCATTGAAATGATCACACGGTAAGTACCGGTTAAGGTGTCTTTACGAAATTCAAAGTCCACGGGATTTCCTTTAGATTAATATTTAGCAAAACGAGATTGTAGCAAACATGCAGAAAGATTGGAGTTATTCACAATTTATATTTTTCGGAGTAATAAAACAAAACGGCTCCCGAAGGAGCCGTTAACTTAATCATAACTAGAAGTGTTTAACTAACTTAAATAAAAGTCTTAAACCGCTTCTTGTACGATAACTTCGTTGGCTTTCTCAATGTAAGATGAGATTTGATCGAAGTTCAAGTAGCGGTATGTATCCGCTGCCGTAGCATCAAGTTCAGAAGCCAGTTCCATGTACTCTGCAACAGTCGGAATACGACCTTTAATTGCCGCTACCGCTGCAACTTCAGCAGAACTCAAGTAAACATTAGCGCCTGTACCTAGACGGTTCGGGAAGTTACGTGTTGAAGTAGAAACAACTGTCGTATTATCACCTACACGTGCTTGGTTACCCATGCATAATGAACAACCTGGCATTTCTGTACGTGCGCCAGCTTTACCGAAGATAGAGTAATAACCTTCATCACTTAATTGCGCGGCATCCATACGCGTTGGCGGAGTTACCCACATACGTGTTGGTAATGAACCATTGAATTTCTCCAATAGTTTACCTGCAGCGCGGAAGTGACCGATGTTAGTCATACATGAACCAACAAATACTTCATCAATCGCCACACCAGCGACATCAGATAATAATTTCACATCATCAGGGTCATTTGGACAAGCTAGGATAGGTTCTTTCACGTCAGCTAGATCGATTTCGATGATCTCTGCGTATTCTGCATCTGCGTCAGCTTCAAGTAGTTGTGGATCAGCAATCCAAGCTTTCATTTCAGCTACACGGCGAGCAATCGTTTTAGGATCGCCATAACCTTCAGCAATCATCCAGTTTAACATCACGATGTTAGACTCTAGATATTCAATGATTGGTGCTTCGCTAAGTTTGATTGAACAACCTGCAGCAGAACGCTCTGCAGATGCATCTGATAATTCAAATGCTTGCTCAACTTTAAGCTCTGGTAAACCTTCAATTTCCAGTACACGGCCAGAGAATGCATTGATTTTACCTGCTTTCTCAACAGTCAGTAGACCTTTTTGGATAGCGTAATAAGGGATAGCATTAACCAGATCACGTAATGTGATGCCAGGTTGTAGTTCACCTTTAAAGCGTACCAAGATAGATTCAGGCATATCCAGCGGCATAACCCCCGTCGCGGCTGCAAATGCAACCAGACCTGAACCCGCAGGGAAAGAAATACCTAATGGGAAACGGGTATGTGAATCACCACCAGTACCAACGGTATCTGGTAATAACATACGGTTTAACCATGAGTGAATTACACCATCACCCGGACGTAAAGAAACACCCGCACGGTTACGGATAAAGTCTGGTAACGTATGGTGAGTTTGTACATCAACTGGTTTTGGATAAGCCGCTGTATGACAGAAAGACTGCATTACTAGGTCTGCAGAGAAACCCAGACAAGCGAGATCTTTCAGCTCATCACGTGTCATTGGACCCGTAGTATCTTGAGAGCCGACTGTCGTCATTTTAGGTTCACAATATTGGTTAGGACGAACGCCTGTTACACCACATGCTTTACCAACCATCTTCTGCGCTAGAGAGTAACCTTTCGTCGACTCTGCAACATCTTTAGGTAAACGGAATTCCGTTGAATCTTCTAGACCTAGTGACGCACGTGCTCGCGATGTTAAACCACGACCGATAATCAGTGGAATACGACCACCAGCACGCACTTCATCAAGAATTACATCTGTTTTGATTTTGAATTCTGTAATTACAGCGCCAGTAGCGTTAGCTTTAACCACACCTTGGTAAGGGTAGATATCGATAACGTCGCCAGTACTTAGACTAGTTACATCAAACTCTAATGGTAATGCACCTGAGTCTTCCATGGTATTGAAGAAGATTGGCGCGATCTTAGAACCGATACAAACACCACCACCACGTTTATTAGGCACGAATGGGATATCATCACCCATGCACCATAACACAGAGTTGGTTGCTGATTTACGCGAAGAACCGGTACCAACAACATCACCAACGTAAGCCACTGGATGACCTTTTTCTTTTAGTTCTTCAATTGCTTGTAATGGCGTAGCAGAAACACCTTCGCGCTCATTTTTAAGCATCGCAAGTGCATGTAGTGGGATATCTGGACGAGACCATGCGTCAGGTGCAGGTGATAGATCATCGGTATTGGTTTCGCCAGGTACTTTAAATACTGTTACTGTAATTTTTTCAGCAACTTCAGGTTTAGTTAAAAACCATTCCGCATCAGCCCAAGATTGCATTACTTGCTGTGCAAATTTATTACCTGCTTTGGCTTTTTCTTCAACAGTATAGAAAGCATCAAACATTAATAGCGTGTGTGATAACCCTGTTGCAGCGATAGGAGCAAGCGCATCAACATCGAGTAAGTCAACTAATGTTTCAATGTTGTAACCACCCTGCATTGTGCCTAATAATTCAGTAGCACGTTCTGCAGATAAGATTGGTGATGTCGCTTCACCTTTAACAATCGCCGTTAAAAAGCCAGCTTTCACATAAGCAGCTTCATCCACACCTGGTGGTACACGATTGGTTAAAAGATCTAAAATAACTTCTTCTTCGCCAGCGATTGGGGCTTTCACCAATTCAACTAGAGCAGCAACTTGTTCAGCATCAAGAGGTTTAGGTACAACCCCATCAGCGGCACGTTCTTCGACATGTTTACGATAAGCTTCTAACACGACTCATTCCTCTTAGTTTATGCCACC
>Ga0209396_1000665_pt1 | contig 39472 bp, 27 predicted proteins | sample GOMGulsemesocosm_6_FD_184638 | JGI IMG/M metagenome (GOLD analysis project Ga0209396, IMG submission 184638) | Methane-oxidizing microbial communities from mesocosms in the Gulf of Mexico - GOM8C Gulf of Mexico (SPAdes) (version 2) | ecosystem: Environmental > Aquatic > Marine > Cold seeps...
ACGCAACTCTTCAACGATGTCTTCATCCATACCATCAATAGTCAATAATTCTTCCGCTGGAACATAAGCAATTTCTTCTAAAGAAGCGAAACCTTCTTCAGCAAGCAATAAAGCAAAATCTTCATCAATATCTAATTTGTCAGTAAAGAGGGATAATACTTTGTCATTTTCCGCTTGATGTTTTTCATTCATATCATCAACCGTCATTACGTTTAATTCCCAACCGGTAAGTTGACTTGCTAAACGAATGTTTTGACCACTACGACCGATAGCCATAGCAAGATTGCCTTCTTCAACTGCGATATCCATTGTATTGTTATCTTCATCAACAATGATTGAAGCAACTTCAGCAGGTGCCATTGCATTGATAACATATTGTGCAGGATTATCATCGTACAATACGATATCAACACGTTCACCGCCTAACTCACCAGAAACAGCTTGCACACGAGAGCCTCGCATACCAACACAAGCTCCAACTGGGTCAATGCGTTTGTCGTTACTTTTTACTGAAATCTTAGCGCGTGAACCAGGGTCGCGAGCAGCGCCCTTAATTTCAAGCATCTCTTCACCAATTTCAGGTACTTCAACGCGAAATAGCTCAATTAACATGTCAGGTTTAGTGCGGCTGACAAATAACTGTGGGCCACGTACTTCTGGTTTGATGGTATAAAGCAAACCACGAATACGATCGCCTGGACGAAAAACTTCGCGAGGTAACATATCATCACGATAAATAACCGCTTCTGCATTATTACCTAAATCAAGAATGATACTTTCACGACTGGCTTTCTTTACAACACCTGTGATTAACTCACCTATTTGCTCTTGATAAGCATCGATGATTAACGCACGTTCTGCTTCTCGAATTTTTTGAACAATTACTTGCTTAGCCGTTTGTGTAGTGACACGGTCAAATTTAACTGACTCTATTTGGTCTTCAACATAATCACCTGCATTTAATTCAGGATCATCATATTGTGCTGCCGCTATACTAATTTCTGCAAACGGGTTCTCCATTGGTTCGTCTGATTCTTCTACAACCAACCAACGTCTAAAGGTATCAAATTCACCTGTTTTGCGATCGATACTAACTCGAACGACGATGTCACCTTCATATTTTTTCTTAGTGGCTGTTTCTAAAGCGGTTTCCATCGCTTCAAAAATACTTTCACGAGGTAATGCCTTTTCGTTAGATACAGCATCTACAACCAGTAATATTTCCTTACTCATGCTACTTAGCCTTTATTAGTCGTTATTATTCAACAAAATTTTATTACAAAATTTGCTATTTAAAGTTATGAACTAGATTGCCTTTATCAATATTGCTAAAGACAAGTTCATAAGCCTCGCCATCTACCATGACAATTAATATGTCATTTTCAATCGCATCTAAAATCCCTTTGAATTTTCGACGACCGTTTAATGGCATAGATAATCTTACATTGACCGTTTCACCAATAATTGCTTGGTAATGTTCTTTAGTAAATAAAGGACGGTCTAAACCTGGTGATGAAACCTCTAAACTGTATTCAGTACTTATAGGGTCCTCAACATCAAGTAAGGCACCAACTTGACGACTAACTTCTGCGCAGTCATCGACATCAATACCATTTTCATGATCAATAAAAAGACGTAGAACTGAGTGCTGACCCGCACTAATAAATTCTATGCCTAATAATTCTTTACCCGCTTCTTCTACGGCTGGGCGCAATAGTTCAGTTAACTTATGCTCAAACTTAGCCAATCAATTTCTCCAATTAGAAATAATTTAGAAACAAAAAAAGGGCATTTACAGCTAAAAGGTTTAAAAATGAGTAACCTCATTTACAAACGTTTTAGCTATAGCCCAGCGATACTACTTGCTGACATCACACCGCTAAAAAAAGGTACAAAAAAACCCCTTTATTCGGGGCCTATTTTCACTGAACCCGCGATGTTAGCTCATTTTAATCAACAAAGTTGAGTATATAAGCTTCCATTACAGTAATAAAATATAACTAAACTTAGATAAAATAAGCCTTGAAATATTTTCAGTGAGATACTGCAATGGTCAAGATGGCGCGAATTATATAGCGATATACAATTAAGGGCAAGCATAATTCTCTTTAACGACTAAAATTAGTCTAAAGAATAATGAGATGAAAAAACTATTCTTTTTTTCTAAAAAAAAATTTGAATATAATCCGAATTAACAGTTAGTTAGTAAAGTAGATAATTTCATGATATAACTGCCGTTAACATCCCATTTACTGTAAAGTTAGTGGGCTATTGCAACATATAGAATACTTAACATTTAGCTTAATAATTTTTGTTGTTTAGAAAATAATTTATCTCTGGTATTTAGCGCTAACATTAGTGCTTGTAAGGCTTACTATGTATACATATTCGCAGTTATTGCTGCGCAATTTAATTCTCGCCATCGTTTTTACTACTGTTGTGGTTGCTATCACTTTTTCCTTTTCTTCCGTTTCAGTCTCTCAAAAACAACACAACCAACAGGAGACGATAAAAATTATTTTGTCTCAATTGGCAGATACTGAAAAAAATAATATTGCCACTATTGCTAAACAATTGATGCAAAATAATAATTATAATCAACTGAGTATTAATACCAGTGCAGGCGATAGCATTTATAACAAGAAAAATACTTCTGCTTTTATTGCTAATTTAATGCTGGCGAAAACCTCAAGCTTCAATTTAGCTACTCGAGGTTTAAACATAAAAATACAAAGCAATGCTGATAATGAAGCTCAGTTTGTTATCAATATGCTTATAACAATTTTTGCATTATCACTTTGCTGTGTAGTTATTGTTAGTAAAATAAGCAAAACAAACTATCAGAAAATGATAACAGCCGTTTGCCAGCAAATTAAATATGACTTTTCCAGTGTATTAGATCCTGAAGAGATAAACCTCAAAAACGATAACTCAGACCAAAAAACGCCCTTGTTTCATTTACCTGAATTAGAAACAGGTTTAAAGGAAATTGAAGATAAAATTAAACATCATATTTCTGATACTTCGTTACTAGAAAAAGAAGCCTATATAGAGCCTTTAACACAATTAGAAAATCGTAGCCGCTTTGTTCAATTTTTTGAAAATCAAAACGAATCAACTACATTTGGTGTACTTACTATTACCCGTTGTTCTGAATTACAAACAGTTAATCAAATACATGGTTACCATGAAGGTGATAATTATATTTGTCGCGTCGCTGAAATTATAAAAGCAGCAACAGTTCGCTATAAATCAGCACAAATTTTCCGTTTAAATAGTTCTGACTTTGCTACAGTATTACCAAATACTACGTTAAAAGATGCGCAAAACTACGCACAAGAATTAACAGACAAATTTAATGAATATCAGCAATCATCAGATTTAGATTCTGTAGGTTATACCGGTTTAGTTGGCTTTGATAACGACAAACCCTTAGGTGAGTTGCTCGCTTTAGCCGATACTGGCATCAGTGTTGCTCAAACCCAGCAAATCAATGCTTGGTACGCCCAAACAGACACCGATATATTAGCCAGTTCAAGTGCAAGCTACGGTAACCAAAATTGGCGACAAGAAATTAATAATGTTTTAGAAAATCAGCGTGTCATCTTATTAGTACAACACATTAAGCCTAGTGGCCGTAATACTCGTATATATGGCGAAATACTCGCACGATTCCTGAATGCCAATGATGAAATGTTACCAACCGCTTCGTTTATCGCCATGGCTGAAAAATTAGATAAGATTGTTGATGTTGATAGAATGATCATTGAACAAGCGATTAAAGATATAAAAAGCAAGAACCTAAACGATCAACTTTTTGGTATTAATATTAGCTCTAGAAGTATTCACGACGAACACTTTTTAATTTGGCTTGAGCGTCGATTATTACGAGATCCGGCTATAGCTTCAAACTTAGTTTTTGAAATTACCGAGTATGGTTTACAGCAGAATATTAAAACCAGTAAACGTTTTATCGATATGGTTCATCGAGTGGGTTCAAGAGTAACGGTTGAACGTTTTGGTGTTGGCTTAACTTCGTTCAAGTTTTTCAGGGATTTAAAGCCTGATTTCATTAAAATGGACAGTACTTATACACGTGATATCGATGAAGATAAAAACAATCAATACTTCTTACGTTTAATGGTAGATTTAGCTCACAGACTTAGTATTACCGTACTTGCAGAAAGTGTCGAAAGCCAAGAAGAGAAATTCACTTTAGAAAAACTCTTTATTGATGGTTGTCAGGGATTCTACATTGGTAAACCTGAAAAAATATAAACCTCGAAATAAAGAGAAACCACAGTAAAAATGGCAACGATACTAACAAAAGATTATTTTATCAGTGATGATAAAGCATTATTAGATATTAAAATTATATATAGTTTTCTTAGCCAAAGTTACTGGGCAAAGGACATTCCAAGAGCTACTTTAGAAAAAGCACTTAAAAACTCACTTTGTTTTGGTGTTTACAACCAAGAAAAAGAACAAGTAGGTTTTGCTCGTATGGTCACCGACCGAGCAACCTTTGCTTATCTTGCTGATGTTTTTATTTTAGAGCAACATAGAGGCCAAGGGTTAAGTAAGCAATTAGTTTCTTACATTCAGCAGCACCATGAGTTACAAGATTTAAGGCGTACCGTGTTAGCAACTGCTGATGCTCATTCATTATATCGTCAATATGGTTTTACCGAACTTAGTCACCCTGAAACATTTATGGAAGTTTGGCAACCAAACGTTTACCAAAACAAAGCTTAACACTTCATTTTAAATCAATAATAGTTGTTGCTAATACAATAACTATTATTAACTAAGAATAGTTGTTATCTAAACAATAAAGTCGGATAATAGCGTGAATTACCTCACTAAATTAATTTTCTAATGACCGATTATCTACTGTTGCTTGTTGGTACAGTATTAGTAAACAACTTTGTCTTAGTGAAATTTCTAGGACTATGCCCTTTTATGGGGGTTTCTTCTCGTACAGAAACCGCTATTGGTATGTCGTTTGCTACTACTTTTGTTATGACTCTCGCGTCATTATTAAGTTATATCGTTAATACCTATATCCTTGCCCCGCTAGGTCTTGAGTATTTAACTACCATGACTTTTATATTGGTTATTGCCGTCGTTGTGCAATTTACCGAAATGGTGGTTCATAAAACCAGTGCTAACCTTTATCGTTCATTAGGTATTTTCTTACCACTGATCACCACTAATTGCGCTGTATTAGGGGTTGCTTTGCTTAATATTTATGAGCAGCATAATTTTTTCGAGTCTATCGTTTATGGTTTTGGTGCTGCAGTTGGCTTTTCCTTAGTACTCATTATGTTTTCAGCGATGCGTGAAAAGTTAGCAAATGCTGATGTACCAAAAGTATTTCAAGGCTCAGCCATTGCGATGATCACTGCTGGTTTAATGTCATTAGCATTTATGGGCTTTACCGGATTGGTGAAGTTTTAATGTTTACATATCTAGTGGCTACTCTACCCTTAAAGCAAATGTCTTTAGCATTATTTCATGACAAATTTACCAGACTGGTGAAGTTTTAATGAGCATACTCATCGCTATTTTAGTTCTAGGAATTATGGCATCCCTCTTTGGCGCCATTCTCGGCTATGCTTCTGTTCATTTTAAAGTTGAAGGTGATCCTTTAGCTGAACAACTTGACGCTTTATTGCCACAAACCCAGTGTGGCCAGTGTGGTTATCCCGGTTGTAAGCCATATGCTGAGGCAGTTGCCAATGGCGAAGCTATAAATAAATGTGCCCCTGGCGGTGAAGACACCATCAAAAAAATTGCTGAATTAATGGGTGTTGAAATTCAACCGCTTGATGAAAACCATGAAGCAGATAACAGCCCTAAAGTGGCGTTTATTATTGAAGAAGATTGTATTGGCTGTACCAAGTGCATTCAAGCTTGTCCTGTAGATGCCATTATTGGCGCTACTAAGCAAATGCATACCATTATTATTGACGAGTGTACCGGTTGTGATCTTTGTGTTGCTCCCTGCCCTGTTGATTGTATCGAAATGGTTGCCATTACCCAAACTACGCAAAATTGGCAATGGGATCTTAACAATATTCCTGTTGTACAAATAGATTAACGAGGTTGTAGTGGAATCTATTATCGAACGCATTGAACGTGGGCATTTCTGGAATTTCCATGGCGGTGTTCACCCCCCAGAACAAAAGTTTCTCACCTGTGATAAGCCTATCCGTCAGTTGCCATTACCTGAACAACTCACTATTCCAGTTCAACAAAACATTGGGCAAGCGGGCGAGCTGCTAGTTAAAACAGGAGACTATGTTTTAAAAGGACAAGCTCTCACTCAAGCTAAGCATCCTATGGCTGTTCCTGTTCACGCTCCAACAAGTGGCACTATCACTGATATCAAAAATACTTTGATTGCTCATCCTTCAGGATTAAGTGAGCTTTGTATTATTTTAACGCCTGACAATGAAGATAAATGGAAAAAGCGCCAAATACACTCTAACTATCAGCAACTCAGTAAGCATGACATTATTGAAAAAATTGCCGATTCGGGTATTGCAGGAATGGGTGGAGCTGGTTTCCCTAGTCATATAAAAGTCAGCACTACAGAAAAAATAAATTATTTGATCATTAATGCCGCAGAATGTGAGCCTTATATCACAGCTGACGACTTATTGATGAAAGAGCAATGTGCCGCCATTGTAGATGGCATCAAAATATTAGCTCAGATACTAGTGCCTGATTTTATTTTAATTGGTATCGAAGATAATAAAAGCCAAGCAATTAAAGCGCTGCAACATGCAACTCAATCATTGGATAAATTTAAAGTTTGTGTTCTTCCAACAAAATACCCTACAGGTGGCGAGAAACAGCTGATCATGTCTTTAACCGGGCAAGAAGTGCCAGCTGGCGTATTACCTAGCGCCCTTGGTATTGTTATGCACAACATAGCCACCTGCTTCGCTATTGCAGATGCTGTGATCAATGATATACCACTCATAAAACGCGTAGTAACCGTTACTGGACAAGCTTTAGCCAAGCCACAAAATGTTTGGGCATTACTGGGCACACCTGTCGAATTCTTATTAAAGCAATGTGCTTATCAAGCACCTGATAAGCAACACATAATTATGGGCGGCCCAATGATGGGTTTTAGCTTATCAAGCAATAAAGTGCCTATTGTAAAAATAAGTAATTGTATTCTTGCACCCAGTGAAAAAGAAATATCATTTACTAGTAGTAAAGAAGTTGAGTGTATCCGCTGTGGGCAATGTGCGGAAGTTTGTCCCAGCCAATTACTTCCTCAAGAGTTACAGTGGAGTGCAAAAGCGAAAGATCAACAGCAACTCAATAAACTTAATTTATTTGACTGTATCGAATGTGGCGCATGTTCTTATGTTTGTCCAAGCCATATTCCACTGGTCCATTATTACCGTATTGCAAAAGCTGAAATTCGCCAACAAAATTTACTCGATATTAAAGCAGAGAAAGCAAAAGAACGTTTTGAGGCAAGAAAATCCCGTTTAGAGCGAGAAAAAATAGCACGCGAAGAAAAACACAAAAAGGCAGCTGAAGCTAGAAAAGCTCGGATGAACGCAGGCACACCAGCAGCAAATAAAGAAAAATCAGCCGTTGCTGCAGCACTTGCCAGAGTTAAAGCTAAGAAAGCATTAACTAAAGAAAATAACTCAGAAAACACATCAACAGATGAGAAGCTTGTTGAACAAAATATATCCGTTGAACAAACAGAGAAAAAATCTCAAGTAGCGGCAGCGATAGCACGAGCAAAAGCTAAGAAACTCGCTGCTAAAGCGTCATCGAACAACATAGAAAAAGTGGTAAGTGATACTGACTCTCCTGTTGAAACAACACCTAAAGATGATAAGAAAGCCAAAGTCGCCGCAGCTATTGCTAAGGCTAAAGCTAAGAAAAGAGCGACAGAAAGCACATCAGTAAAAGCAAAAATAGAAAGCCATAATAATAAGAGTATCGAAGATGAAAAAGAACATGCTTCAAGCGAGCAAAAAACGGCACCGAACGATGTAAAAGACAGTGTTCAAGTAAATGATAAGAAAGCTAAAATAGCAGCGGCAGTTGCAAAGGCCAAAGCAAGAAAGTCAGCAAAAGCGTCAATTAAAGCACCAACAAATGATGATACTGACAACATCGAACATTCACCAGTTAACCGAGTGATAGATCTAAAAAGGGATGAGGATAACAGCCCTTTGTTAGATAAAAAAGCGCGTATTTCCGCCGCGGTTGCTAAAGCAAAAGCTAAAAAACAACAAGCTGAGTCTAAATAATTCTATGGCATACTGGATCGCAAGTTCACCCCATAATCACGAGCAAAGTAAAACTTCGGCATTAATGCGTTTAGTTATCTATGCAACTATTCCAGGTGTTTTTGCCCAATGGTATTTTTTTGGTTGGGGGAATTTAATTCATATTATGCTAGCGGTAACAACGGCTTTAGTTGCTGAATTTATTGTTCTGTCGTTAAGAGAAAAAAACATTACAACACAGTTATTTGATGGTAGCGCCGTTTTAACTGCTTTATTATTAGGGATCAGTTTACCTGCTTTAGCCCCTTGGTGGGTTTCAGTGATAGGTGCCAGCTTTGCTATCATTGTTGTTAAACAGCTTTACGGTGGTTTAGGTCACAACCCCTTCAACCCAGCAATGGCTGCTTATGTTATGTTGCTCATTTCATTCCCTGTACAGATGACGTCATGGCAACCCCCACTTGAATTAATGGCATATGAACTCAATTTCACTAATACTCTTTCGGTTATTTTTACCAACTTTACCTCTGAAGGTTATTCGATTGAGCAATTACGAAGTCATATAGATGGCTTTACCATGGCAACACCGCTCGACACGATAAAAACCAATTTAACCATGGGCTTAACCATTGTAGAAAGCATGAAAAGTCCAATTATTGGTGAGCATTTTGGTATTGGCTGGCAATGGATAAACGCTGGTTTCTTATTTGGTGGACTTATCCTTATATGGAAAAAAGCGATTCCACTTGTCACCCCTTTTAGTTTTTTAATTAGTCTATTTGTTTGTTCATTTGTCGCGTTTACCGTTAGCCCTGATACTAATCCTTCTACCATGTTTCATTGGTTTAATGGTGCTTGCATGTTAGGTGCATTTTTCATTTTAACCGACCCCGTTTCAGGTGCTACCAGCGTTAAAGGTAGAATAATATTTGGCGCACTTGCAGGATTTTTAGTCTTTATTATCCGCAAGTATGGCGGTTATCCTGATGCGATAGCATTTGCTGTATTGCTTTGTAATATGGCTGCGCCATTGATTGATCAATATAGCCGACCAAGAACCTACGGTCATAAATAAGGAATATTATTATGCGTATATCGATTGAAAAGAATGCCAAAATATTAGCCTTGTTTGCAGTTATTTGTACGACTGTGGTTGGTTTTGTACACTTCATCACTAAAGACCGTATTGCTTTACAGGAGCAACAAAAATTACTCACCACACTGGCGAGTATAATTGCACCAGAGCGACACAACAATGATATTTACCAAGACTGTATTATCATAAACTCAATTGAGCTGAGCTCCACTCAACAAACCGCTTACTTAGCACGATTTACCAACGAACCTGTTGCAGCAGCTATCACCACTACAGCACCTGATGGTTATAATGGTAATATAGAGTTATTAGTTGCCATTAATATTGATGGCAGTATTAGTGGTGTTCGTACTTTAAAGCATCAAGAAACACCGGGGCTTGGCGATAAAATTGAACTACGAAAAAGCCCTTGGACTTTATCCTTTACCGGTAGAAAACTACTTGATAAAAACGATAGTCGCTGGGCTGTAGCGAAAGATGGTGGTATGTTCGATCAATTTACTGGTGCAACGATAACGCCAAGAGCGGTTGTAAAAGCGGTAAGAAAAACGACAGAGTATTTCAATAAACATAAAGCACAGCTTTTCAGCCAAGCAGCAAATTGTCGGGGTGAAGTTCAAAATGAACAATGAATATAAAGAACTTGCCTGGCAAGGACTATGGAAAAATAACCCAGGAATAGTCCAATTACTCGGCTTATGCCCTTTGCTTGCCGTAACGTCTACCGTAGTGAATGCTTTAGGTTTGGGGCTAGCAACACTCTTTGTGTTAATTTGCTCAAATGCTACTGTTTCAGTCGTACAAAAATGGGTCCCTAAAGAAATTCGCATCCCTATTTTTGTTTTGATCATTGCCGCTTTTGTTACTTGTGTACAATTGCTAATGAATGCTTTCACTTTTGGATTATATGAATCATTAGGTATATTTTTGCCGCTGATTGTTACCAACTGCGCCATTATTGGTCGAGCTGAAGCATATGCGTCTAAAAATCCGGTTAAACAAGCCAGTTTTGACGGTTTAATGATGGGGCTTGGCTTTTTATTGGTATTAATAACCTTAGGTGCTATTCGAGAAATTTTAGGACAAGGCACATTATTTGACGGTGCAGAGTTATTATTAGGCACTTGGGCAAGTAATCTTCGAATTGAAGTTTTTCATTTTGATAGCCAATTCCTTTTAGCAATATTGCCACCTGGCGCTTTTATTTTCATGGGCTTTATTATTGCTGCAAAGAATAAAATAGATGACAAAATGGCAGAGCAACAACCGAAGCAAAAAGAAGCTAATATTGAACGAGTAAGAGTTAATTTTGATAGCTAGTTGTTGATTCAAATATTTTTACTTAAGAGAAAGAATTTAAAAAAGAATAAAAATATGAATAAAACAAAACGTGTAGAAATGTTATCCCGTCTACGTGACGATAACCCACAGCCAACAACTGAACTAAACTTCTCCTCTCCTTTTGAATTGTTAATTGCCGTTTTACTTTCAGCGCAAGCCACCGATGTTGGCGTCAATAAAGCAACAGCCAAACTGTATCCTGTTGCTAATACCCCACAAGCCATTCTTGATTTAGGCCTTGATGGTTTGAAGTCTTATATTAAAACCATAGGTTTATTTAATACCAAAGCGGCAAACACCATTAAAACGTGTCAAATGTTAGTTGACTTACATGGCGGTGAAGTGCCTGAGAATAGAGCTGCATTAGAAGCTCTTCCTGGAGTGGGCAGAAAGACAGCCAATGTGGTACTTAACACCGCTTTTGGTTGGCTAAAAGATAATGAAGGGAATTATTTTTTAGCCGTCGATACTCATATCCAACGTCTTGCCAACCGTACGGGCTATGCTAAAGGTAAAACCGTTGAACAAACAGAACAAGCAATCATAAAAAACACACCAAATAAAACAGAGTTTATGTTCAATTTACATCACTGGTTTATATTACATGGTCGTTATACCTGTGTGGCAAGAAAGCCTCGTTGTGGCGCTTGTATAATTGAAGATTTGTGTGACTTTAAAGATAAAACTGAATAACCTAATATTTGGCTGAATAAATGAACGATAGTCTGATTTCTATCTGGAGTGCAAACTTTAGTGCCGCAACATCGACAGTTGTCCTTCCAGATGGTTGTCGCGATTTAATAGTCAAAACGTTGGAAAATGAGAAACCAAATTGGTTAGTGTCACCTTTATACGATCGACCCGAACTTGTTCTGATAGAAGCAAGCTGCGATTATAGTGGGTTTCGCTTAAGCCCCGGAGCAGAAATTAAAGAACGTGAGTTATTAGACTACATTGAAACAAAACAACTTCATGTAGAAGATGTGAAAGATTTTATAGGTGACTTTGTTTCTACCGAAAGCTCGATTGAGGAAGCACTAACGTGTTTTGCCAGTGAAATGGGTTCGGTAAAACAAGTTTCTACTCAACTTGGGGTCAGCACCAGAACTTTGCAGCGACTAGTATTAAGTAAAACCAAAAGAACACCTGGCTATTGGTTGCAATTAGCCAGGATTCGAAAAGCAGCCAGAAGTTTAAACCAAAGTCTATGCCTAGTTGATGTTGCGGAAAGCTACAGCTTTTCTGATCAGTCTCATATGAATAGAGAGTTTCAGCGCTGGTTTGGGTTAACACCAGTACAGGTATTAAATTCTCCAGCTATTATCAGGCAGCTAAATGACAAAGGTTATGCCTAATAGGCTACAGGCGTACAAATTTCAACTAAAAAGCCATTGTTCTCTGTTACATAAGCTATTGTCTGCCCCCAAGGCATATCCGTAGCGTCTTGCACGAGTGAGGCCCCCGCCTCCAGAGCTTTAGACAGTGCCGTTTTTACATTGTCAGTTTCAAAAGCTATCTCAAAGGATGGGGTTTTAGGGTTTGGTTTAGCAGGATTTTTTCCTAATTCTTTCATAAGCTTTAAGGAAGAAAAAGAAAGTGTGGTGCTACCTGTATCTAATTCTCCATACTCACCACTTTCATGTAGCATTTTCTTTTTAAGTCCAAACGCTTTTTCATAGAAACGGAAAGTTTCACTAACATCATCAACATAAAGTATCGTATATTTAAATTTCAAGGTATTGTTCTCTCATCGATTAAAGTATCAATAAGGTTATAGCTTAGAAACCGATTCGTCTTGAATAATTACGACAAAGCTATTGTTTTATGATGGTAGTACTTTACTTATTTCCATACTATCTACGAGCTTCTTTTAGATATATCAACACCAAAGCAATGGGCTTAAAATTAATGTTGTATATAATTGATATAACTAAATTCTAAATATTTATTATTCGAGTAGTCGGTAGGAAAGCTACTTTAGTTTTCATGCCAAAAACAAATCGTGTTATAGCAAAACGCTTAATAACTTCATAGCCTGTGGCGCAACCGATAAAAGTAAAGAGTATTAATAATATAGGTTCAAAAACAGGACCCAATTCAAATTTGGCTAACCACATAGCAAAAACAATAATTAATGTTTGATGCAAAATATACCAAGGTAAAATAGCCTCATTCATATAAGTTAATAGAGGATTTTTTTTATTTAAATAGGCCCCTGCAAAGCCTAATATTGCGAGTAACCAAAATACTTTATTACCAGACCAGATCAAGTTGATCAGAAACTGAGTGGCCATTGATGCACTATTATAATCAACATCAAATCCCCAAGCTCTATTAAAACGAATGATAACTAAACTGTAACTGATTAAAGCCAGAATTAACCAAACTTTTCGATGATTAATAAGGGTTTTCCATACATTAGGTGATTTTGCAAGCGCATAGCCCAGCATGAATACAGTGAAATAAAGTGCGTGATTATACCAATCCCCTACGAGTACAAAAGTATCATCAGGAAAATATTTGAGCAGTATTAAATCGTAGAATAAAACCAGAATAAAGGGTATAGCTACAATAGTTAGTGGATTCATATTTGTTGAAATTTTCTGCCAATTTATTTTGATGAGTAGTGGTTTAATTGCAATGTAAACCAATGTGTAGACGAACAAATAAAGTAAGTACCAAAGGTGATTGTAGGTGATTAACCCTAGCGTTAATCCAGTTCTACTAGTGAGTAACTGATGTTCAGAATACATAGTTGTATTGATATCAAGATATAGGACTAAAAACTCAATATAATTAGCAGTATACCCCTCTGTTTGCACTAACTCATAATACACCTGTGGGGGAACAATTAAAAACATACCAAAAAGTAAAGGCAGCAAGATTCGGGTAAATCTGATCTTAACTAACTGAGCGCTATTAACTTTAGGTTCAATTAACGACAGAGCTACACCAGAAATTAAGAATATTAACGGCATGCGCCACTGGTTAACTAAAAGCATAACGTTTTTTAAAAAATCACTAAGATAAAGGCTTTTCACATGCCAGCCCCAATCTGAGACATAAAACTGACCAATATGATAAAAAATCAATAAAAGAAAAGCTAAGGTTCTTAACCAGTCAATATCATAACGCCTTGCATCTATCATTTTAGTCCTTGGGTTCACTGTTGGTAATGTATTTGAATAGCAGTAAACTAGTTTTTGTTATCATAATTTAAAAGTCTCCAATGCTTACTGGCTATTGGATAGGGATAAGTGGTGGCATTTAGGGATAAGAAAATCGAAAGCCTTGGACTTGCATCTTTTTCATTATCAACATAGAAGATGTCAACTGGTTAGAATCAAATGGTAACTTTGTGAATTTACACATCTAGGTCGAATTTCCTCTATTCGATCGTTATTATTCAATGGCAAGTACCGACAGATTACTCTCCCACGCTTAAGTTTTAATAAAAATCAGGATGAATTAATAAAGAGAAATAACAATTTTTCTGATATGTTTAGCCGCTTAACCTTGCATAGATATAAAACTAAATTAATTTTTCACTTCATTCTTACTTTGGAAAAAACAATGGAAGAACTTAATAAACAATTAGATTTCATTATTGAGCTAGATAAGCTCAAAGGAATTTATCGACAAGCATTAGTAAAGTCAGATAACAACAGGTTTGAAAATAGTGCTGAACATAGCTGGCATATATCATTAACCGCTCAAATATTACATGAATACGCAGTAGAAAAAGTTAACATTTCACGTGTAATGAGCATGTTGCTTATTCATGATATTGTAGAAATAGATACTGGAGATGTATTCGCCTTTTCTGATAAAGACGTGCTTGCTGAACAAGAAAATAAAGAAGCCGATGCCGCAAACCGTATATTTGGTTTATTACCAGAGCAGCAGTTGCTAAATTACAAGCAATTATGGTTCGAGTTTGAAAGCGCCAAAACCATTGATGCTAGATTTGCTAAAGCAATGGATCGTATTTTGCCATTATTGCAGAATATGAGAAATGAAGGTGGCAGCTGGGTTAAGCATAACGTGAATAAATCACAGGTCATAAAACGAAACGAATATCTTGAAGGGTTAGCCCCTCAATTATGGTTATACGTGTGTGAACAAATTGATCATGCAGTGAAACAAGGTTGGTTAAGTGACTGCTAATTTATAGTACTAAACCATTTCATAGAACCAGATACATGCAAGGCAAAGTATGATCAGAAAACTTGAACACTCAACTGAAGACGTTGCAAATCAAATTTATACTATTTTTCAAAACTCCTATAAAGTTGAAGCTCAACTTATTGGCACCCTTAATTTCCCTCCTTTATCACGAAGTGCTAAAGATATAGAGAACTCGAAAGCTGAATTTTATGGTTTTAGTGAGAATAATTGTCTCGCAGCAGTTATTGAGATAGTAATCAAAGAAAAACAATTGGAAATTAATAGCTTAACTGTCGACCCTAAATTCTTTAGAAAAGGCATCGCTGACAAGTTGATAAACCATGTTCTAGAGTCCTTTGACTTTACAAATGCAGTAGTAGAAACCGCTGTTGTAAATACACCTGCAATCAATTTATATAAGAAACATGGGTTTGTTGAGTTTAAAAGGTGGACTCCGTCACATGGTATTGAGAAATTAGCAATGTCGAAAAGTTGAGAGTATACATACCAGCTGTATTGAAGATTTCGATGATTTAAAAGATAAACAGAATAGCTAATTTTAAAAGTGGCACTTAATAAATAAAATAGTGAGATTAAAATGAAATACCTACACACTATGGTTCGAGTGAAAGATTTAGAAAAATCTTTAGATTTTTATATCAATCAACTTGGCTTAATGGAAACTAAACGTGTTGATGTACCTAAAGGAAAATTTACCTTAATTTTCCTTGCTACTGAATTAGGCGCTCCCGAACTAGAATTAACCTATAATTGGGGTTCCACTGAGCACTATGATAACGGTAGAAATTTTGGACATTTAGCTTATGAGGTTGATGATATCTACCAATTATGTCAAAAGCTCATGGATGCTGGAGTTGAGATCAATCGCCCACCTCGATGTGGTCATATGGCTTTTATCAAATCACCTGACGGTATCTCAATAGAGTTATTACAAAAGGGAGAACGCTTAGCTCCGCAAGAGCCGTGGTTAAACATGGAAAATACTGGAAATTGGTAAAATATGAATAATTCCAAGTTGATAGAAGCTAAGCGACTCTTAACGGTTTACTGAAATTAATGTATACTTAAAAAGAAAAGAAGCTCTATTACTGAGCTCAATAAGTTTCTTCATTTTAGGTATACAACAGTGCAAATATCTCTCAAACATTTAGCTTTATTGCTCTGTATTTCCCTTACTTTTATTCCTTATACATTGCTGTCTAATTACCTTTCTATCGAACCTACATACTCACTAAAAATAGCTACGATAGTTTTACAAATACTCTGTGTTATTTTTGTTATTCAAGGATACTTACGTACCACATCCCGCTCACTAGGGTTATTTTGGCAATTTTTTGCAATAGCGGTATCGGTAGCATTAATATCAACATTATTTCTTGATAAAGAAGATACTTCATCACTAGGTTTATTATTCGATTTTGCTTCATTATTTAGCTATTTCTTTATTCTACTTGCTCTTGAAACCAACCCTCACCTTAGCGAAACACCAATAAATAAATATATCAGTGGACGAGTACCTGCAATTTTATTTACTTTAGTCTGTTTTAGTTACTTTGTTTTACTACCCGCAGAATTCGCTAATGACGAAGATAAAAAAGCCTCTTCGACACTATTTAATATCGTCATAATCTCACTTATATTTTTCAAACTAGTAATTAACTCAATATATTGTCGCCATAAATTTTGGTTAAAAACTTATGGCCTATTATCAATCAGCGCGCTCGCTATTTTAATTGATAATATCACTGGCTATTTTGATTATTACTTATTAACGAGTACAACGGGCACTTTGTTACATAGCATAGTGAGCTTGTTACCGTATGCGGCACTAATTTTTGCCGCCAACCTTTCACTCAATAATAAAAGCCTGCCTAAATTAGAAAGTAGAGCGACACTACCTGAACGCTACATTCTCCTACTCGTTTTGGTCAGTATTTTAATTCATGTATTAGGAATAGAACTAGCTTTACCTTATGTTACCCCATCATATTGGCAACCTTTAATACTCGTTGTGTGGCTAGTGGTTGCTTTTAGCTTGGTTATTCTAATTGCACAAAATAAAAGACGTTATGCTATAAAATATAAAAGCCAAAAAAAACAACTTACCAATGAGCAGTTTGAATTAATAAAACTCAATCAAGCATTAACTAATTCAATTATTAATAGCGAAGATAAAGCGATTGTTAGCGCTTCAAATAATGCAATTTTAACCACATCAACAACAGGTAAAATACTCTCTGCCAACCCTGCGGCAGTGCAAATGTTTCAAAGCTTAGAACAAGAGCTTACTGGTTCAAATGTTAAAAACTTTTTTTCTCCTGATGATCAAATGCATTACTTTTTTGATTTTAAAAGTAATGTTTTTTCTTTACAACGTAAAGAAACGGGCATTTCTGTAGAGTGTATCTCCCAGCGTTCTGATGGCACTGAGTTTCCAGTGCAAACCGAGCTACAATGGGCAGATAGAGAAGATACTCCGCTTATTGTTATCACTTTTATTAACCTTACTGCTCGAAAACTAGCAGAGAAACAAGCGTTAGATTTGAAGGATAAATTTATTGCGAATATTTCTCACGAATTTAGAACTCCATTAACTATCATCAATGGTATTCTCGACCAATACCTTGCTAAAGCCAGTTCAACCGATGAAAGTAAAGAATTAACCACCGCTAAACGTAATGGTTTACGTTTAGTACGTATGGTTGAACAATTACTTGAATTATCAAGGTTATCCGATAACCCAAAACTCGCCTTATCACATTTCAAGCTTAGTAGTTTAATGGCAATGCCTAACGACTCTTTCTTTCGTTTAGCCAAACAAAGTAATTTAACCTTTTCTTCAAATATTCCAGAAGATCTTTGGTTGGAGTGTGATGCTCAAGCATTTGAGAAGATTATTTTTAACTTGATCGCCAATGCCATTAAATACACTCCTGCTGGTGGTAGCATTCAAGTCAATGGTTATCAAGAAAACGACACCATCATGCTCGATATTATCGATACAGGCATTGGTATAAAGCAAACCTCTCAAGCTAAGATATTTGAACGATTCCAAAGAGCTGACGATGAAAAAAATCAAGCCGTTTTTGGTGTAGGTATTGGTTTATCTTTAGTCAGCGAACTAGTAAAGGCGCACAACTGGCGCATTAATATTGTTAGTGAATACAATAAAGGCAGTAAATTTACTCTATCAATTCCTCTGGCTCAAGGAATCACTCAGGAAAGTAAACTACCGGTAAGCTTATCCGAGAATGAAGTTACCTCTTTGCTGGTTGAGCAAGGAGAGCAACAGAATACACAACATAATAATGAACAGAATGTTGTATTAGTTATTGAAGATAACTTAGACATGCAAAGTCACATAAAAAAAGTTATTGAGCAACAACACCATTGTTTATTAACCACTAGTGGCGAGCAAGGTATCACCCTTGCGCAAGAGTTTTTACCCGACTTAATTGTTTGCGATATAATGCTAACTGGAATAGATGGCTTTGAAGTACTGCAACAAATTAAGCAAAATGAGTTAACTTCACACATCCCTATCATTTTACTTACAGCACGCTCTGATCTAGACAGTCGTTTACATGGTTTAAATTTACAAGCTGATGAGTATTTAAGTAAGCCATTTAATCAGCAAGAGTTATTAACTCGCATTGAAAACTTAATTGAAAACAGAAAACAACTACAAAAAAGTTATTTGCAGCAATTCAATGAGAACCAAAAAGAAGAACGTAAAGACGCCAGTGTACAAAATGCAGCACAATTAACGGCTACTGATGAAGACGTGCAATCAATTGATGATAAGTTCTTAGAAAAATTAGAAACAGTTATCGCTAAAATGTACACCGAGCCTGAGCTCGGCATTGTGCAGTTAGCAAGTGAGATGGCGATGAGTGAACGTCAATTACAACGGAAAATCAAAGTATTGCTTGGTACTACACCAAATAATTTTATTAAAGAATTTCGCTTAATTAAAGCAAAAGCTTTACTAAAAAGTGGCTATCAAATTGGTCGTATCGCGTTAGATGTTGGTTTTTCTTCACAAACATATTTTGGCCGTTGCTTTAAAGAGTCATTTAATTGCACGCCAAAACAATATCAGCAGAAAAATCAAAGTTCAACGTCAGCAGAAGGATCATCCGACTAACTTTTAATCACTCATGTAGAACAACTATAAAAAAGATAGCTAAAGTAATATTAATTTAACTTTCCTTGTTTCACTGAAATATTACTCATTAAAGCCGAAATGTTACGCTGTTGAATAACCGATAAATAATTGAACGGCTGAACCTTAGGTCCATATAAACCTAACCATGCTGCGCTTTCATCGTCACTTACCAATTCAAGTCCAAGTTCAATCATCACACTGACTTGATCCCAAGAAAGCTCGACCGGCTGCTCAACGTTAAAAGGATAAAATGAATAAGCCATATTCACTTTAATTTGCTGCTCACTCGATTGTTCAAAGACGCCTTGAAACCGATTGCTTAATCGACTCGCTAATTCACTGGCATTATTATCTTTTTCGTAACCTATCACAGCAAAAGTATCCTCTGACCAGCGAATAACCAAATCATCATTATTACGGCTATATAACAATAGATCCGTTAAATTGAGCAACTGACTACTGCTAATATTTTTAGCACTGCCAACTTGCACCATAAGAATATAAAGTCGAGGTAACACACTACGTTGTACAGGCAATATATTGAGATGAATTTGATTCATCAGCTGACTGGCCTGTTCAATATAAATATCAAGATAGCGGCGACTCTTCACTCCGGTGACTTTATCTACAATGGCGGCATTTTCTAACTGCTTATTCGCTTGCTCTAGCTCTAAGTTTTTAGACAAATATTTTTCTGTTTTTTCTTCCACCTGTTGTTTCAAGTTATTTTTTTGCTGTTGCTCGATCACTAACTTACGATTTAGTAAACGAGAATAAAATAACAAAAGTGAAGCTATCATTACTGCATAAATCAAGTAAGCCCACCATGTATTCCATGGTGCAGGGTTCATGATAATATTCAGCTTATAGGGTTCACTCCAAACATCATCACTGTTCCCAGCAATAATTTGTAATTGATAATTCCCTTGAGGTAAATTGGTGTAAGTTGCTCTGCGTAGCTTTCCTGCATCAATCCATTCATCTTCCGAACCAAGCAATCTATATTTATATCGAGTCGATTCAGGGTTCGCATAATTTAAACCTACATACTCAAAAGAGATCACTTGATCTTGATAATCTAAAACGATCTTGGATAGTTCAGCTAAGCTAGTTTCAAATGACATCGGTTCATTTAATTTTAAAATATTCGTTAAACGAACGACGGGAGTTTTCATATTATTTTTAACTTTCTCAGGGCTTACACTACTAAACCCCTTACCTGCTCCAAAATACAAAGTATTGTTAACGTCAGAGAAGATTGAACCATGGTTATATTCAAGATCCACTAAACCATGGCTTAAATCAAAATGCTTAAATCGCTTATTTTTAATATTAAACTTAGATATGCCTTTGTTTGTACTAAACCATAATTCTCCCAAGCTATCTTGAGTAATACCATATACCGTGCGACTTCTCATCCCATCTTTAGTATCAAAGTGTTGGAATGAAAATTTGTCTTGTTGCATATTTTCACTGCTAAGAAAATTAAGACCCGCGGCTTGAGTCCCTACCCAAAGGTTATTATCGCTGTCTTGTAATACCACCAACGCCAAATCACTGGAAATACTGTCACTAATATTTTTATCGTGTTTAATATGTACAAAGCGATTACTTTTTGGATCAAAACGATTTAACCCACCGCCATAAGCTCCAATCCATATAAATCCTTGGTTATCTTCTAGTAATTGCAGTAAATGATTACTGCTCGGCCCTAGTTTTTCTTCTTCATTTTGTTTGACAAAACGCGTAAAACTGCCATCTGCATTCAAGCGATTTAACCCTTGATGGAAAGTTGATACCCAAAGATTACCTATTTTATCCTTTATAATATCAGTCACACTATTTGCAGAAATGGTGTTGGGATCAGTAGCAATATTCTGATAATGAGTAATTTTTTTTGTTGCTAAATTAACCTTATATAAACCAGTTGTTCTCGTACCAACCCATAAAGTGTTTTTCTGCTTATCTGTCAACAAGCTCATCACCCTCAACTTTGAGAAAAACTGATTAAAATTCAACTTACTGACTTTGTTGGTCTTTAAAGATAATTGATATATACCACCGCTATAAGTACTGAAAAGAATATGTTCCTTATCAAGCTCAGTAAAGCTGGTAATATTATTGTTGGTTAATTCAGGGTGATTTCTTAAACTGTGCTGGCTAAAGGTAGCCATATTTGGATCCCAGCGATTGACACCGGTAAATGTGCCTATCCACATTAAGTTATTCTTATCTTCAAAAAAAGTTAATATAAAGTCATTACTTAAACTAAAAGGATCAGCGGCTGAGTGATTATAACGTTGAAAGTTATCATTTTCTTCTTGGTAGATTAATAAACCTTTATCAGTTGCAATCCAAAGCTCTTGTTTAGAATCTTGATAAATTGTTTTGATGGTATTACTAACAATTGAGGTGCTATCCCCTTCTTCATACAAATAATGACTCAATTGATTAGTTTTCAAGTTGAGCTTCAACAAACCATTATCTACGGTGCCAATCCAAGCATTATTTTTATCATCTAAAAACAATGAATTAACAAATTTATTGCTATAGTTACTTAAATTAGTATCACCAAGTTTTATCGCTCGAATAAACTCTCCATGCAAGCTAAAAACTGAAATCCCACCGCCATGTGTAGCGACCCAAACTTCATTCGCCTTAGTTTGAATAAAGTCATGAATAGTATTATGGGTAAGGCTATTTTCATTACCTAATTCTTGAATAATCTTTATTACATTCCACTGACCATCTTTCATCGATAGGATATTTAAACCATTATCTGTCCCTATCCATAACTTGCCTTCACTATCTTCAAACAAGGCATTAACCACATCATTAGTTAACGAAGTCTCTTTTGTTTCGGTAGTGAAGTGATAAAAGTCTTGGCTAGACTCTCGATATAAGTTTAAACCACCACCTGAAGTACCAACCCAAAGCCTTTGCTGATTATCGATCAGCATTTTACTTATAACATCAGAGCTTAATGAGTGCGTTATCGAAGCATCGTGATGAAAGCTTAAAAACTGATGTCCGTCAAATCGATGTAGGCCCTCATGTGAGCCAAACCAAATAAAATCATGCTTATCTTGAACAATTGCTCGTACAAATCGATAAGATAAATGATTATCATGGCCAAAGTTTTTGAATAGTTTCACTTCTTGAGCTAGCAACTGGCTACTTACTATAAAAAATAAAAATGTTATTAGGTAATTTTTCACTTAACGAAGACCACGCTTAACTGTTTATAATTGATTAGTACTTTTAAATTAGTACTTTTAAATTAGTACTTTTATACTAGCACTTTATTATTTGCAGATATTAAAAAGCCACTGCAAAAGCAGTGGCTTCATTATATAAGTAAAATAAGCTATTGCTGCTCAACCCAATTATTGATTTGAATAGTTGATGCATTACTTTCATCCAAATTGACTTTCCAGATAACGGCATCGGTTTCTAAATTCACTTTCCAGATAACAGCATCAGATTCAAGATTCACTTTCCAGATAACTGCATCTGTTTCAAAGTTCACTTTCCAGATGACCGCATCAGTACTTGCCGTATCCTGCCAGGTAGCTCGACTATCATGGTTTACTTTCCAAATTACCGCATCACCATCAAGCTTCTTTTTTGTATGTTGCCAAATATATTCATCACCAAGACCTTCAACATAAAAATGACCTTCATCATTAATATTAGCAGGACCAAAGTAGTGTTGTTCACCAGATAAGTCTTTAGCAATATCTAAAGATTGATTTGCACAGCCTGTTGCTGAGCTGTTAAGTGCTCCGTCTACATTAACAATACCAGCGCCTTGTTGAAAAACACTATAAGCAATGGTGTTATCACTCTTAATGGCTTGCTTAGCTGTATTCATTAATCGGCATTTAACTTCATCAGGTGTTAATGTTGGATCATTGGTCAACATTAAAGCGACAGCGCCTGATACAACAGCTGCAGCTTGAGAAGTACCAGACATTTCAAAGTAACGACCACCATCATGAAACTCAGGATGCTCAGTTACAATTTGTGAATCAAAGGACATTAAACCAGATAAGTGCCCACCAGGTGCAATAATGTCAGGCTTTACAAAACCAGCAAAAGTAGGTCCTGAAGAGCTAAAGCTTGCTAATTTATCATCGCTATTCGTAGAGGTTGTATAATCATCGGTCATTGCGCCAACGGTAATGATATAAGGCACATTACCCGGAACACCAATACTCATAGGATCAGGACCTTTATTGCCTGCTGATGCAACAACAACAATACCAGCTTGCCATGCCTTCATAACCGCCTGATTTAAAGGATCATCCCAATAATGAGAACGTACAGCCCCACTAAATGACATATTTAAGACACGTAAATTGATTTGATCTTTAACTTGAATAGCCCAGTCGATACCACGAATAACATCAGCATATGTTGCCTTGCCTTCAGCATCAAATGCTTTAATACCAACAATAGCGGCATTAGGGGCAACACCATAAATACGACCATTAATATCGTAATCACTATTTGTTGCAATACTCGCTACATGTGTACCATGACCATTAGCTTCATCATCAAAGTTATGAAGGCTGTTATTAACAGCATCATAAGTACCCCATGCTTTATCTCGACCATATAAATCAACAGACAAACCTGATAGTTGATCTAATCCAGTATCGAGAAAACCAATGGTGACATCATCACCAAAGTTATAATTACTATGAGCAGAAGTTGCGCCAATAAAGTCGGCAACGACCGCGGCTGGTTGCCAACGACGCTTGCCCTTTGCCCAGCCCGATAATTCAACTTTATGATTTAAAGTAGCATTAATAGCTAAGTTCTGTTCTAAATTTGATAATTGACTTTCAGTTAAGTCGACTGCCAGTGCATTTATTATCGCTAAATCATGAGTAGGTTTAACGTTAAGCGCTGTAAGCCTTTCCTCTAATAAGGTAAGGTTTTTTGTACTAATAATATATGATAGATTTGATTCTTCTTGATCAGAAACGTCTGCTAAAAGCACGCCCCCAGTCGCAATCCCCATCACAATAAATAATGATAATGGATTAACAAATTTAGTGAATGATCTGAACAACATTAGTTTCCCCTTTTGCCCAATACATCTAAAACTTTTAAAAGCATACGGGTAGATAATCGATAATTCATGTCCAAAGAAAAACTATATTGATAACAGATTTCGTTATTAATATTTACTTACATTTTTCATCTGAACAAACGCAACATACCGACAATCCCCCCCTGATGTCAACATTAACTTTACAGCGTCCATATTTGACTAAGTTAATGCTACTTCCCTTACAAACAACAATATCCAGCTTAACAATCAAGCTGGATATTTAATTAAATCATAATGCTATGATTAAAAATTAACGGTAACATCCGCTGAACAGTTCGATGAACCTTGGTCACAAATACTATAAGTAAATGTACCTGATGTTCTAAAACTATCTGTGTACGCACCATCGTTAGTTGTTGTTCTATATAAAGAACTATTTTTATAGATATCTACATCAGCAGTTGAAGCACCACTCCATGATAAATCTACTTTATTTTTTCCTTTTGCTCGATATCCGTTCGCAGTTAAAGCAATATCACCACTTGGAGGAGGAGTAACATCTCCACCACAACCGTTAGCTGTTAAGTAATCACTAGCAGCTTTAGCTTTAACGATTCCGTGACCAAAATAGTCATCATGACCTGCAGTGCCAGCATCTTGTGCCGTTGCTTTTAATGCGTCACGAATATCAGTACCAGTACAACCGTTATGGTTAGACCATACTAATGCAGCAATACCCGAAACTGCTGGCGTTGCCATCGAGGTACCACTCATAAAGCCGTAATCGCTAGTACCTATGGTAACCTCTGCGTTAGCTGCAGCTAATAATGCGGCTCTATCTTCAAAGGCAGCGCCAACAGCTGGAATAGACGTTACGTTAGTATCACCTAATGTTGCGTATAACATGCCCGCTTCATTATTGATGATGATAGCGCCAACACCACCTGAATTTTCACAGTTTTGTACTTTGTCATGGAATGAGATAACGCCGCGGTCAATCACACAGATATTACCGTTTGCACCGCCATCAGTTGATTCAGCAGTCCCCATGTAATAAGTATCACCATTTACTGACCCAGAATTCTCCATAGAAGATGAAGCAAATGCTACACCGTCAGCGCTCATAGAAGCACTAGTCTCCATACCTGCGGGGTAAGTAGATAAAACATCGACTGCACCGGCTGTTACTTCAACACAAATAGTTTCATCAGTAACTGTTGTACGGTGCTTACCTTTACCTGAAGTTGTTGTACAACTTGGATATTGAGACGCAGTATAACGATCATTATTGTTATCGTTTCCGCCAATCATCATTACTGATGAATAACCTGCAGGGAATGAACGTACGTTGTTGCCATCATTACCTGCAGCCGCTACCACTAAACCACCGTTAGCAGTAAAATCAGCAAAAGCATTCTCTTCTGTGCTATTTGCACCACCGCCACCTAGGCTCATGCTAATAATGTTAGCACCTGCGCCACTACATTTGTCTGCAGCGTAAGCAAGGTCTGATGAATATCCCCAGCCACTTTCATTAAATACTTTAACAATGTGCATATCAACACCTGGCGCCATTCCAACAACACCAATGTCATTATCTTCAGCACCTATAGTACCCGCTACGTGAGTACCGTGTGGACCACCGTGCTCATCCCAGTTACCTGTACCTGAGTCGTTATCACCGGTAATGTTGTTCCATGCGAAATCTGGGTTAGAACGATCTAAACCTGAATCGATAACACAAACTTTCATACCCGCTGCAGCGTTAAAATTCACTTGGTCAGCTTGAGATTGTACAACAGAATATGGAGTAAGTTGTGTTGTCATTGGGTTGCCAGCAGTGTCGCTAAAAGCAGAAAGCATTACACGACGTTGATCTTCTTCAACCATTTGAACATGAGGGTTGTTTAATAAGCCTTTAACTTGGCCTAAGTCTTTACCTGCAAATGTAGCAGCAATAAATCCTTTACCATCTACCTTTAATTCTGCGCCTAATTTCTTAGCGAGTGCTTTTACAATACCTTTTTTACTTTCATCTACTTTGATGATGTATCTGTCATCTGCTGCTTGAGCTGAGAATGCTGTGGTAACTGCTAAAGCAATCATTGAAGTGGTAAATTTTGAAATATTCATAAAATTATAATCTCTCTTGTATATGGTTCATTTATTATTGTCGTTATAAATGGTGCGTCTTAATCCATGCAATAATTAACCTTTCTACCGCTCCGTTGTTTCAGGCTTATATCGATAGTATCAGCTGAGTATTGCCAACCTAGTAAATTGCCGACAACTTTTCAGACAAAAACGACAAACCTTACGTTTACCTATTATTTTCAAACAGTTACAAATTTAAAATAAATCCACCATGTCGTGTTTATGCGAATAAACGACCGATATTTACTAGTGAGAATAACAATTAAATTGCAAGCTGTATGAGTGAATAAACAACGAAGAATATGAACGGACTCAGTTCAATTTATTCAACTAACTAGCTAATGCAACTTAACTAAAAGCTTAACTAAAGAGAGCATAATGAATAAAAACAAACTTCTACTTAGTACCCTGACTTTGTCTTTAATGGCAGCAACAGGCGTAACACATGCAGCACAAATTCAAAAAGTAAACAGCCAAGCAAGCTCACAAAGCAGTGAACTAACGTTTGCTCAATGGCGTGAACAACAACGTCAAGAACGACTTGATTATACCGATCGCCTTATTATTAAGTTTAAAGATAAGAAGCAAGGTAAAATAGTTCCTCCTGGCCTAGCTAAAAAGATCGGCTTAGATTTAAAGCACGTAAAAATATTAAATAATAACAGTCACGTAATCTCTCTTGATGAGATGCATTCTGTAAAAGATGTAGAAAAATTCATTGAAAAACTACGTAAGCACCCTTCTGTTGAATCAATTGAACCTGATTATCAACGTTTTTTACTTTCTCAAAATCAACCTTGGGGCATAGCTAGAACTCAATCAGACCAACTAACTGATAATGATGCTTCAAACATGTCAGTTTGTATTATTGATTCAGGTTATGAACGCTCTAACCCTGACTTAAACGCTAACAATGCAACAGGTACGAATAACTCAGGTACAGGTAACTGGTATCAAAATGGCGGCTCTCATGGTACTCACGTAGCAGGAACTATCGCTGGCGTTAATAACAGCGAAGGTGTCGTTGGTGTTATGCCAAATACCAATGTGAACCTTCACATTGTTAAAGTATTTAACGAAAGCGGCTGGGGTTACTCTGGTGACTTATCTGACGCAGTTGATACTTGTGTAAATAACGGCGCTAAAGTTGTTAATATGAGTTTAGGCGGCGCTGGTTCAAGTAACGCTGAAAAGAACTCATTGCAAGCCGCTGCTGATGCGGGCGTATTATTAGTTGCTGCCTCAGGTAACGATGGCAACACGACTCTTTCATACCCTGCATCTTACGACTCAGTCATGGCTGTTGGCGCTTTAGATAGCAACAATCAACATGCAGAATTTTCTCAATACACAAGTAAAGTTGAAATTTCAGCGCCTGGTGAAGCTATTTTATCAACGGTTGCTGGCGATGGCCGCTTAGGTTACATCACTATTGGCTCTACTACTTATGGTAATGATAAAGTTGTACCACAAACACACTACATTAATAGTGGTGGAAGTTACGTTGTAAGTAATGTGAATAGTACAGCTAACGGTGTTTTATCAAGCTGTACCATCTCAGGCAGTGGCTATAGTTGTAGCAGCAATGTTTCAGGTAATATTTGTTTAGCTGAACGTAACGATAACCAAAAAGGTAGCAACTACCCAGAAATTAACCCAGCAAAAGCTTGTGCTGACGCAGGCGCGTCTGGTGTTATTGTTTACAGTAATAATACTCGTCCAGGTTTACAAAACCCTTTCTTAGTTGATGCTACCAGTGCAGTAACAGTTCCTACTGTCTCAGTTGATCGCACACTAGGTCAACAACTTGCAACACAAGTAGGGTCAAATGTAACCTTAACGGTTGATGGTAACCAAAACTATGCATACTACAATGGTACTTCGATGGCTACGCCTCACGTTGCTGGTGTAGCAGCAATTGCATGGAGTAATAACCCAGACTGTACTGCTGATGAAGTTCGTAGTGCATTAAAATCAACAGCAATTGATCTTGATGTTGCAGGTCGTGATGACAAGACAGGTTTTGGTTTAGTGCAAGCAAAAGCTGCTTCTGATTCATTAGCAACAACTTGTGGTGGCACAACACCTCCTCCACCACCGCCAACAGGTAATGTTCTTGAAAATGGCGTAGCAAAAACTAGCCTAGCATCAAGCTCTGAACTTAGCTTCACTATGGAAGTTCCAGCTGGTGCAACTGAACTTAACTTTGACATGACCGGTGGAACAGGTGATGCAGATCTTTATGTTAAGTTTGGCTCAGCCCCTACTAGCAACAGCTATGACTGTCGTCCTTATAAAGGTGGTAATACTGAAAGTTGTCCTATTACAACTGCACAAGCTGGTACTTACTATGTGAAAGTTGTTGCTTACTCTGCATTTTCAGGTGTTAGCTTAACCGGTAGCTTTACTGAAGCAAGTACTGGTGGCGGTGCAACAGGTGGTTCAGCTTCTGTTGCAGATATTAGTGTAAGTCGTCGTGCATGGCAGTACTACACTATTGAAGTTCCAGCTGGCATGGCAACCCTAGACTTTACTATGAGCGATGGGTCTGGTGATGCTGATTTATATATCAAGCGTGGTTCACAGCCAACATCATCAAGCTATGATTGTCGTCCATATAAAAGTGGCAACAATGAGACTTGTTCATTTACTAACCCAACAGCAGATACATGGCACATAGGTATATACGGTTATTCTGCAGCAAGTGGCGTTAATTTAAATGTGGTTTATAACCCATAATTTAAGACAAATAATTCTCTAGAGCTCAACCAATGAACAAAAAGGGAAGCACGTTATGTGCTTCCCTTTTTTATCACTTACAGTTTTTGATTCTTAAACAAACTACTTTAATACCGACCATAAACTACTGTTATTATCAGTCCAAAGAACTATGTTATTTTTATTGTCAGACCATCGACTAGCGTAAGCTTTCACCATTGAATTATTCAGCAAACTCTTATTATTGGTAATTAATACCCACTCAGTGTCATGTTCTGCATCATTTTTAGCTTGTGTCTTAAAATAGCGAATTTCTTTACCTGACTGCTGTGCTAGGCCGCGCATCAAGGGAGACAAATTAAGGTGAGTATTTGAAATATGCACCGCTAATACTCCATCGCCTGTTAAATGTTGCCAATAGAGTTCAAGCGCTTCTACAGTTAGTAAATGTTGTGGAATACTATCACCAGAAAAAGCATCAACCACTAACAAATCAAATTGATGATTTAATCCTGATTTCCATTCATTGGTTAAAGAAACACGGCCATCACCTAGCGCAATAGTTATCTTAGCTGCTGAATCTTTCAGATATGAGAAGTATTCTTGCGCAGCAGAGCTAACTGCAGGGTTAAGTTCATAAAAACGATAACTATCTCCTGCTCTGCCATAAGCTGCTAATGTGCCAGCCCCCAAACCAATAAAACCAGCATTAAGTGCTTGTCTTTTTCCTAAATGCTCAAGCGCCAAGGCAACGCCGGTATTGGCTCGATAATAACTTAGTGGAATATGTGCTGCTTCAACGTCAAGTGATTGTGTACCGTGAGATGTTGTACCGTCAATCAATCTTCTTTCTTTTTTGCCATTAATATCAACATCTTTAACACTTAAAATGCCATAAAAATTACGCACACTCATCACATCAGTCTTAACATATTGGTTATTTAAATAACCAAGCGTTAAAGCAAACAAACAGCTGAGTAAAATGCTCACTTTAGCTAAGCCATCAAAATATTTTTTATCTTGTTTAATCGACCATGCCAGTAAAACAAACATAGTAACAATCGCCAGAGGAAACTCTAAAAACTGTTGAAAAACATTTTGCGCAATAAAAGCGACAAAAGCACTACCTAAAAAACCGCCGAAAGAAATTAATAAATAATACCAAGTGAGTTGCTCTACCGCAGGCTTTAATCTCGCCAACTCGCCATGACAAATCATACAAGCGGAAAAAAGAATGCTCGAATAAATGACCACTTGAGAAATAATATCGAATCGTGAACCAATGAAATACATAAAGACAGCAATCAAAGCCGTTAATATAAACAAGACAAACCAATACCAACGAACATACCACTTAGGGTTATGAAAACTAATTATAAAGGTGAGTAAATATATACACAGTGGCAATATCCATAAAAATGGCACTGGAGGAACATTTTGTGTCATGGCATTGGTGGTAGATACTAATAAAACCACTCCGATAGCAGATAGTGCTAGCCATAACCAAACAGGTGACTTTTCAAGGTTTACGCTTACTTCTTCTCTACTCAACTTATCATTACTACCAAGTTTACTCTCAACATTTGAAGAAAACTGTCGTCCAAGTAAAACAAAAAACACAACATACACGCCGTAACTCAATGACCAGTAAAACGCTTGTTTTTCACTGCTTAAAAGTAATTCAAAAACAAAAGGAAAACTCAACAAAGCTAATAAAGAAGCAAAGTTCGACAACGAATAGAGCTTATATGGCAGTTTTTCTTGCACACTAATACTTAACCAACGCTGCACTAAAGGCCCTGTTGATGATAACAACAAGTAGGGTAAACCTATCGATAAAGTTAAAAGTAGTAATATTTTTATTAATGGCTGATCGGTTAAGGTAATAGCAGAAAGCTGAGTTAAACCAATAGGTAAGGTTAATAAACTCAATACTAATAAAACTAGATGCACGTTTACTTGTTTTTGATAACTCTTCATTTGCGTTAATAAATGAGCATAGCCATAGCCCAATAACAGAAAGGCTTGAAAAAACAATAAACAAGCAGTCCAGACTGCCGCTCCGCCGCCAAAAAAGGGCAAAATTAATTTAGCAATAAGTGGCTGAATTTGAAATAACAAAAAAGCGCCAATAAAAATCGTGATCAGATACAGCACAGCTTGCCTTTAAATAAATTGAAGTTGCGGGCAGAATAACAAACTTTTTGATCTGCGCAAATACATCTCAACTGTTAAAGCGATGTAGACCTTACACTTTTTAACACAAGTTAACTTTATTGCTACAAAACCTTCACTGAAACAAACAGTCCTCTTCGATAAATTAGGCTTATTCAAATAAAACTAAACCTAAACTAACATCGATAACGCACTATGAACTTGTACCAAGAAACATTTCTAACCTCAGCAACCGCTTACCCTAAAAACGTCGCGTTATGGACAGAGCAAAGAAGCTTCACTTATCAAGCACTGGTAGAAATAGTGCAGCTTTGGGCGAGAAAAATAGCCGTTCAGAGTCAGCAATATTCTCTACAGGAACCATTACCTATCGCTATTTATGGTGGTAGGCAATGGCAAATGTATGCTGGTATTTTGTCAATATTAGCAGCAAAGTCAGCTTACGTGCCTTTAAATAACAAGCAGCCTGCATCACGAAACGCCTCCATTTTGCAACAAGTGGGCAGCCAACTTCTGTTAGTTGCAGCTAATGAGGATCCTAGTGAGTTACTGTGTTTATCTCAATCCTCACTAACCGTTATTTATTTAGGGGAAGATAAACCAAACTGGTTCAAACACAATCCTCAGCATAGTTATTGTCTTATCAATCAGGTAGTAAAAAGCGAGGCTGATAAAAAGCAAAGTTTGGCTGTTCATCAGCAAGCAAATCAAGCATATATTCTATTTACTTCAGGCAGTACCGGTATTCCCAAAGGCATTGCCGTTAGCCAGCAAAACATAATCAGTCATATTCATCGACTTGATAGTCAACTGAATATTAACAGTAGCGATAAAGTCAGTCAGTTTTTTGAATTATCCTTTGACCTTTCGGTACACGATCTTTTTAGCTGCTGGGCAAAAGGTGCTGCTTTATTCGTTATTCCTGACCATCAATTAATATGCCCAATGCAGTTTATTAAGCAACATCAATTAACCGTATTTTCTGCAGTCGCTTCAGTTTTATCTTTTATTGATAAGTTTGGTTTATTAACAACTAAACAGCTACCGAGTCTTAAGTTAAGTTGTTTTGGTGGTGAAAAACTTTTAACTAAACAAGCATTACAGTGGCAAGCATGTGCCAATAATAGTCGTGTGCTAACCTTTATGGCCCCAACAGAATGCACTATTACCGCACTAATTTATCAGATAAATAGCAAACAACCGCCACATTCAAATTCAGTACCTATCGGCAACCCGCTTTCAGGTTTAACAGCAATACTCGTTCGAGATGAACAGGTTATTACCACAACAAATACCTTAGCTGAATTATACCTTGCGGGGGACCAGTTAGTTGATGGTTACTGGCAAGATGAAGAAAAAACAGCACAAACTTTTGTTCACTTAAACTTAAGGAAAGACAAAGACGAGAGTACCCGCTATTACAAAACAGGTGATTTGGCTTATTACGATGAAAATAATAACTTAGTCTTTCATGCACGGAACGATCATCAATTTAAAGTATCAGGTCATCGTATAGAAGCAACCGATATTGAAACTAACATTCTCCATTTTAATGACTGCATTACTTGGTGCACCGTTAAAGCAATTGCAGATAAACAGTCAGAGCAAACTCACATTCATGCCTTTATTGAAAGTGAACAGGATATTGAACCACATCAGTTACAGCAATATTGCTTAACTAAATTGCCACGCTATATGGTGCCAGATCATTTTCATTGTCAGAGATATTTACCACGTAATGCTAGCGGTAAAGTAGACATAAAATTGTTAAACGCTAACCAAGCAATAGCAGCTAAACCAGAATAACTAAATCAGAGTATTAATATGCAAATTCATCAAACCATTACTAACTTTATAACAAGTAAAACTAACGACAAAGATATCAACTTAACTGATAACTTGCTTAGCAAAATAAAGTCTTTTGATTTTATGATGTTAATACTAGAGCTTGAACAAAAATTTAGTTTGCAACTCCCTTTTGAACAACTGTTTACCAGTAATATTAGCCAGATAAATCAATTTATTAACTGGGTAGAACAACAACAGCTGAAAGTTGCATAAAATGAGTCGTTTACCCAAAACCACCTTTAAACAACGCTTGATCACGGTATCGCTCAAATGGCTGATCCGTCGTTTAAAAGTATTACCTCGCCATAAGAGAAAACGTATTGTTGGTACTATTGGCAAGTGCTTATTGCATCTAGCTAAAAAAACACAAAATAGAGCCATTGCTAACATTAGTAGAGCCATGCCGGCTCTTAGCCAATCAGCAGCAAAAAAACTTGCTTTTGATGCCTACGCTAACTGCGCCTTTGGTGTTGCTGAAGCGTTTTGGTTAGAGCAGCTGACTCCTGAGATATATTGTGATGAGCAAACCTTGCAAATTTTACAGTCAGGACAAGGAGCTTGTATTGCTACTATGCATTTAGGTTGTTATGAAGCCGTTCCTTTAGCCATTCGAAGCCTTGCGCAACAATCTGTCACCATAACCAATGTGCCAACATTTATTGAAGATGGTTTATCGTTTTACGCCAATGCAGGTATCACCGCCATCAATAAAAAATCAGAAAATGCGTTTATTGAATTAATTAAGCATGCAAAGAATAATGCATATATTTCCTTACATTGCGATTTATATGCTAATGAAACAGCTGTTACTTTTTTTGGACAGGCAACTAAAGCGCCAGCAGGTGTCGCTTTAATTGCAGCAATGAGTAAGCGACCGGTACTTTTAGGCTACTCAGTTTATAACGATGTGGGAAAAATACAGGTGTTTTTTGAAACTATCGTCAGTAAACATGACCTTGACTCAGCACAAGTAACACCTCCCGAGCAAGTCATGGCTAATATTTATCAACATTTTGAACGGATCATCAAACAATATCCTGAACAATGGTATTGGTCGTATAAACGTTGGCGTAAATAATATCAATATTAATAGCTAAAAACATTCACGACTATTCCTCTAAAACAATTAAGATCATTACTTTATGAAAGCCACTTTTCTATCTCCTTCTTTTATTAATTCTCTGGCTAAAAAGATGCCAATTGTCTTGCGGTTATTTAGCTATTTCACCCCTTATAAAACAGCACTAATCATTGCCATTATTGCCCTAATGATGTTTAGTTTATTTGATGCTGGCATGGTATTTTGGATCAAGCCTTTAGTTGACGAGGGGTTGGCAAAATCAGATGGTCAAGTATTGCGCAATGGTGCACTGCTTGTTCTGTTGATCTTTTTTGTTCGTGGTTTAGCCAGTTTTGTTTCAAGTTATTGTATGTCATGGATCAGTACGCATATTACCTGCACCATCAGACAGCAGGTTTTTCAACATTTGCTCTCTATGCCCGTTTCTTTTTATCAGCAACATTCTATCGGCAGTTTATTAGCTAAGCTCACTTACGATACCGAGCAAATTGCTAAAGCGTCATCGCAAGTATTCATAACCTTGATCCAAGAAAGTGTTATCGCCTTGGTTTATTTATCTATTATGTTCTATTACAGCTGGCAACTATCCTTGATATTTTTATTAATAGGTCCAGTGATCGGTTTGATTTTAAGTAAGTTGTCTCGTCGTTTTAGAAAGATAAATAAAAACATTCAGCAAAGTATGGGAGCTATTACTGATGCTGCAGAACAAACATTACGTGGGCATAAAGAAGTATTAGCTTTTGTTAGTCATGAATTTGAAGCCAAGCGATTTGAACAAGTGAATATTAAAAATCGTCGACACTCTATGAAATTAGCAAGCGCAGGAGCCATTGGCACGCCTATTCTACAATTTGTTGCTGCAATAGCGATGTCATTAGTATTGTTTCTCGCAAGCTTTGAACAAATACTAACCCAACTTACCCCCGGTGCTTTTGTCTCAATATTAGTAGCGATGGGGTCATTATTACGACCCTTGCGACGTTTAACGAAAATTAATGAAGGTTTACAGCGTGGCTTAGCGGCATGTAGTAGTATTTTTACCTTACTCGATACTCCAACAGAACAAGCGATTGCTGATGCTAACGTCAATACCAGTGTTGATATAAATAAGACAATAAAAAAATCAACAAATAAACCAGAGCTAACGGGTAATATTACCTTTAAGCAGTTAAATTTTTCTTATCCAAATACTGAAAACCCTACATTAACGAATGTTTCACTTTCAATAAAATCCGGTGAAAAAATCGCGTTAATTGGCCGCTCTGGTAGCGGTAAATCAACATTAACTAATTTACTGATGCATTTTTATCAAGCTAAGCAACAAAGCTTATTTTTTGATGAATACGCGATTGAAAGTATTGATATTAATTACCTACGCTCCCAAATTGCTTGGGTATCACAACACACCATATTATTTTCTGGTTCCATTGCAGAAAATATTGCCTATGGCTGCCATAAGCATTTCTCCCGTGCAGCCATAGAAAATGCAGCACAGGCAGCACAGGTTATGGAGTTTGCGAACAAAATGAATAACGGGTTGGACAGTGAAATTGGTCATGACGGTAAAATGCTCTCTGGCGGACAACGTCAACGTATCGCGATAGCCCGCGCGTTATTAAAAGATGCACCAATAGTGATTTTTGATGAAGCAACATCGGCACTAGATAGCGGTTCAGAGCAAGCTATCAATCATGCAGTAACTCACATTATGCAAGAGAAAACCGTACTTATTATCACCCATAAATTATCTGCGATAAAAAATGTCGATAAAATTATCCTACTTGATAACGGTGAAATCATCGAACAAGGCGATCACCAAACGTTAGTCGCTCAACAAGGAGAATATTGTCATCAAGTGGGTTAACAAGTAACCACCTTAAAACTGATACTGAGCTTCAAGCCAAATACTACGGCCTTCCCGTAGATAATCATTTTTGATACTACCATTACTTGGCTCTGCGGCTGATTCATCAAACACGTTTTTAACAATGCTTGATAACTTTATTTCAGTAGTTAATTGCCAACTAGCTTTTATATTCACCAAGGTATAATCATCAATTGACGGTCTATTATCATTACTCGCTCTTTTTCTATCGCCAACCCACCACAATTGACTACTTAAATAAACTACATCACTTGCTTGATAAGCAATATCAAAATAAAACAACTGCCCTGGTGTCTCTACTATATCTACTTTACTTTGTGTGTTCTCAGAGTGCTGCCAAGAATAATTAGCATAAAGTTTTACACTTTCATCGACTTGCCAATCTATTTCTGTTTCAAATCCATAACCATCTTGATCGATATTGTTTGCAATCTGTAAACCTAAATCAGTAGGCTCTTTGTCAATAAGACCAACCGCTTTATATTGATATAAATTAACAGCTAAACGCATATCAAAACTTGGCTTATATTCAAAAGCTACTTCCCACGTATCAATTTCTTCAGGTTGAGCATTTGGGTTACCTATCGCAGCGGGGTTATTTTTAAGAAAAAGTTCATTAACGGATGGTGCCCTAAAAGCGCTACCATATAAGATTTTTGTGGTTAGTTTTTGACTGGTTTGCCATACCAATGCTGCCCTAGGATTGACACTTGATCCAAAGTCAGAGTAATCGTCATACCTAATACCTAACGTTAACTCAATATCATTACTTAATAACCACTCATCTTGCATCAATAGATAATAGTTCTCACGCTCAGTGTTTGGAGTGAATATATAAGGGGTGTCAGTAACATCAGTTAATGTGCCATCAACAACTGCTTGTGAACCATCAATAACGCCAGGGCCAAAGTTTTTATATTCCTTCGTTTTCACTTCATAATCATTAAAACCAATAGCTGAGGTAACTTTATGTCCTAACCAGCCCTGCCAAGATAGGCTAAAACTCGTATGAAAACTCTCCTGTGCACTAGTTGGATTACCTATATAGCCCTCAGTAAATTTAACGATCCCATTCACATCAGTAAAATTTATATTACCATCACCCCCTATCGGCAACACCGTATTGCTAGGAAATAAAACAAAATAGCTATCACTGTTTGCATTCATCCATGAGGCGTACGCATTTACGCTTAAATTATCGCTGATATTATTTTCATATCGGATCGTACTTCTAAATTGGTCAACATCTTGAGTACCTGCAGGATCTAATACTTGCGCTCCACCGGGGCCAAGGCCACCATCAACTTGTTGCCAATACCAATTTTCCCACTGCCAATTATTCCATTTGATATCGGCATGAACATTTAAAATATCATATCGAGTTGCTAATGCTGCTGGTGCTAGAGATGCATTAGAGCCAAAAACACTGTCAAAAGTTGTTTGTAAGTCAGCTTCGGCAATGCGCCCATTATCACCTTCTGAATGTTGCCGTTCAGCACTTACCCGCCATGAGCCACCTTCAAATTGATGTTGCGTATGCAACCAAAAATCATAAGAGCTAAAACTACCCAAACGCCCACCAACCAGTGTTTGCTCTTTTTCAGATTGGTTAGTAATGATATTAATTACACCACTAAAAGCATCGGCACCATAGAGAGCGGAGCCTGGCCCTCGTATAATTTCAATTTTATCTACATTAGTTAATGGATAACGAAAAGTAAAAGGCAGACCTGAAGTAAATAAATTTTTAAATTCTATCCCATTTAAGAGAACTAATACTTGCGGTGTAAACCCTGTTTGAATGCCTCTAATAGCATAGATGGAATCAATACGGCTAATGGAAGAAGTTCCAACATGTAAACCAGGAACACGCTCAAGCACTTCGTCTAAATGTGTTGCTCCTAAATTAGCAATATCTCTACGGGTAATCACCGTTGTTACTGCAGGAGCTTTATGTAAAGGTTTTTTATTACCGGTAGCAATAGAAACAAAGTCTTCATCACCATAAAAATCTTCAAGGGATTCATCAAAATCTTCATCTTCAAAGCTATCTTCAGGCATAGCCTTGTCAAAACTATAGTTACTAAAACTAGCGCTGTTATAAATAGTTTTATTTATCGTCATTGTTTTAGCTTTAGTCTTGGGTTGGGCTATGTTTTTCCCTTGCGCAAAAAGCATCGTTGAAGGCATAGTTAAAGCAGCAGAAATAGATAAACTTAGTAATGTTTTTGACAATGACATAGCAATACCCTTAGAAAATATTTTTTATCTTTTTATAACAATCATTAACTGACATTAAGTGTAGTAAAAACAATATAATACTCCAATTAACTAATCACCTTTGTGCAGTGGCAATTTCACTTTAAACGTTGACCCAACCGCTAGCTCACTTTTTACCGTTAAACTGCCCTTCATTAATTGACAAAAGTTTTGTGTAATAGCCATGCCTAAGCCAGTACCTTCATATTGTCTGGTTTGGCTACCATCAACTTGAGTAAATTGCTCAAAAATAAAATCAAGCTTCTCTTGCGCAATACCAACACCGGTATCATTTACAGAAAAATATAAGAAATGCTTGTCATTATGAATTTCAAAGGTAATGACACCATTTTTAGTAAATTTACAGGCATTACTTAATAAGTTTAAAAATATTTGCATAAGCTTTTGACGATCAACATTAAGTATTGAAGATAAGGAGCCAAAACTTACCATTATTTCATTATCATTGGCTTTAGCCATTGGTAATATCGTTTCAATGCTCTCATCAACTAAGTTTTTGATATTAACTGATTTAATGTATAAATCCATTCGACCCGCTTCAATCTTTGCTAGATCTAAAATATTATTTATCAACGCAAGTAGGTTGTTAGCACTACGAATGCTTTTCCCTAAATCGTCAGCTTGAGCATCCATGCATTCAAGTTCTAAATCTTCCCGAACAAGATCTGTATAACCAATAATCGCTTGAAGAGGCGTACGCAGTTCATGGCTAATGTTAGCTAAAAATTCCGACTTATGCCGACTTGCCGTTAAGGCGCTATCACGTGCAACTACTAACTCTTGCGTTCTAACTTCTACTTCAGATTCTAAAGTGTCACGGCTTTTTTCTAACGCACTGTTTTGCTGCTCTAACGTGGTCATCATTTGATTATAGGTTTGCGCTATTTGTCTTACTTCACGTGCACCTTTAACCGATGCCTTTGGATATAAACCAGAATCACGAGCGGTTGCCATGGTTTGAGACAATGCAAGTAAAGGCTGTGTCATATGGTTAATCACTACCCTGATAACCAAAGATAAAATCAGGGCGACCACAATGCCGGTACCAATATTATTAATAAAAATATCTTGCTGAATTTGTTGTACAGCTTGCTTATCGTATTCAATTAAAACATAGCCGAGTGTTTGTTGTTGCAGCTCTTCATCACTGGGATCAAGTAAATCGTCGTCATAAAGTTCATCAACATAAATGACCGGTGC
>Ga0209396_1000669_pt1 | contig 39316 bp, 31 predicted proteins | sample GOMGulsemesocosm_6_FD_184638 | JGI IMG/M metagenome (GOLD analysis project Ga0209396, IMG submission 184638) | Methane-oxidizing microbial communities from mesocosms in the Gulf of Mexico - GOM8C Gulf of Mexico (SPAdes) (version 2) | ecosystem: Environmental > Aquatic > Marine > Cold seeps...
CCTTGAATTGGAAACAGCACATCAATACTATCGCCTTGATTAAGAGAAGTTTGCTGATAATCAGTTTTACCGACAAAACTGCCATTAAGCGCCACCGCAAAACTTTGCTTTTGCTGCTCTGTTGATAAAAAATGCTGTAATGCTAATAAAACCGTTGGCTCTGAGCCTACTGATATTTGCTGGCCATTTATAAATACATTCATAATTATTCTATATTTTCAGTTATTGATATTAGCTCGCCGTAAGGTGAGTTGGTTTGGCTTTGATCTGTCAGTAAATTTTCAATCGCGCATTCAAGCTGCTGCAAAACAACTGGCGCAATGAGGTAGCCATGGCGGAATAGGCCATTCACTTGAATAAGCCGTTGTTGCACAAATATTTTAGGTTGGTTATCACTAAAAGCGGGTCTTAACTGGGTAATATGTTGACGAATATTCGCCTCCGCAAAACCAGAGTGCACACTATAAGCCGCACTGAGTAATTCCATTGAAGATCGCACTGTCATCGGCCCGCAATCTTCACTTTCAATTTCAGTAGCTCCCACCACATAAAAACCTTTCGTCTTAGGAGCGATATACAATTGATAACGCGGATGCATTAAACGAATAGGTCGCGTTAAGTGCACGTCTGGTGCAAATAACTGAAATAACTCACCACGTACACCACGTAAATCTTTTAATGGCGCGGCCTCAGCTTTGCTTTCGTTACTACGTGCGCCTGCACCACGGCAATCAATTGCTAAATCACATTCCAACGTCTGTTCTTTAGCGTTCGCTTGGTAGGCAACTAGACAATGAGAAACTTGCTGATCAATCTTTACCACCAGAGCATTATCTAACCATGTTAGGTTACTTTTCTCTAACTGTTGCTGCAGTGCAATAAGTAATTTACGGTTACCAATTTGCCCTTCTTCAGGTAAAAATACCCCTTGATTAAAACTACGTCCTAATTCGGGTTCAAGTTCGAGTATTTGTTGCCGATTAAGTTGTTGCAACGGGTGCTGCGGATAATGATTTTTCAGATAACGGACAAAGCGCTGATAATCACCTTGGTCTTGCTCATGGCTTACCATTAACGCGCCCGCTTGTTGAAAATAAGTGTATCCGTCTAGCTGGGCTAAAAGTTTAGGCCACAGCTTTAAAGATTCAAAGCCCATTTCAACAATATTAGGCTCTGCGTGCATAGCTTCGCCTAACGGCGTTAATAAACCGGCCGCCGCATAAGCTGCACTTTCGTGCCCTTGCTTATTATCTTTATCAATCAAGGTCACTTGATGCCCTTGATTGACCAGAGACAATGCAATTAGGCGACCGACTAAACCTGCACCAATAACAACAATATTGGCGCAGGTTTTAGTCGATAAGGTTTGTTTTTCAAAAACAGTCACGCGTTAGTTACTTCGCTTGGTGATAAATCTCACTACCTGTTGCTTTAAACTCAGCAGACTTTTCCGCCATGCCTTGTTCTATATCTGTTGGCGTAGCATCTAAGACGATAACTTCGTCAAGTAACTGTATTTCAATTTTTCTGCCTGCTTCTAAGTCAGCCGCATAATCGCGTACTTCCTGAGAAATTTTCATTGAACAAAATTTTGGACCACACATAGAACAAAAATGCGCCACTTTACCAGATTCTTGCGGTATAGATTCATCGTGATAAGAACGTGCTGTTTCAGGGTCTAAACCGATGTTGAATTGATCGTACCAGCGAAATTCAAAACGCGCTTTACTCATGGCATTATCGCGAATTTGAGCACCCGGATGGCCTTTCGCTAAATCGCCAGCATGCGCGGCAATTTTATAGGTCATTAGACCTTCTTTTACGTCTTCTTTATTCGGTAAACCTAAATGCTCTTTCGGGGTTACATAACAAAGCATCGCACAACCGTACCAACCAATATTAGCGGCACCGATACCCGAAGTAATATGATCGTAACCTGGGGCGATATCGGTTGTTAATGGGCCTAAGGTATAGAAAGGCGCTTCACCACAGTGCTTAAGTTGCTCTTCCATGTTTTCTTTGATCATATGAAGCGGTACATGACCTGGGCCTTCAATAATCGTTTGAACATCATGTTTCCATGCTAGCTTGGTTAATTCGCCTAAGGTATGTAATTCAGCAAATTGCGCTTCATCGTTAGCATCAGCAACTGAACCTGGACGTAAACCATCACCTAATGAAAACGATACATCGTACTGTTTTAAGATTTCACAAATGTCTTCAAAGTGAGTGTATAAGAAGTTTTCTTTATGGTGGGCTAAACACCACTTCGCCATAATTGAACCACCACGTGAAACAATACCGGTCACTCTTTTAGCTGTCATTGGCACATAACGCAATAATACGCCGGCATGAATAGTAAAGTAATCAACCCCTTGCTCCGCTTGTTCAATAAGCGTATCGCGGAAAATCTCCCACGTTAGGTCTTCTGCTACACCATTAACCTTTTCTAATGCTTGGTAGATCGGCACAGTACCAATTGGCACAGGTGAGTTACGCATGATCCATTCACGGGTTTCATGAATGTTTCGACCGGTAGATAAATCCATTACCGTGTCGGCACCCCATTTAGCTGACCAAACGAGCTTTTCTACTTCTTCTTCTATTGAAGAGGTTACCGCTGAATTACCTATATTTGCGTTAACTTTAATTAAAAAGTTACGACCAATAATCATCGGCTCACACTCAGGGTGATTAATATTTACTGGGATAATCGCACGGCCACGAGCTACTTCATCACGAACAAATTCAGCAGTAATTTGCTCAGGAATACTGGCACCAAAAGATTCACCTTTGTGTTGTAGCAATAAAGTGGCATCTTTTACTTCTTCACGCTTTAAGTTTTCACGAATCGCTATGTATTCCATTTCTGGGGTAATAATACCTTGGCGAGCGTAATGCATTTGCGTCACGTTTTTACCTTTCTTGGCAATACGCATTTTAGGCAAGTGTTCAAAACGAATGTGGTCAACACCATCATCGGCTAAACGTTGCTGTGCATAACTAGAGCTGTTCGATGTTAAAAAATCAACATCATCACGGGCATCAATCCAACTTTCACGTAAACGAGGAATACCTTTATGAACGTCAATTTCTACATTTTCATCCGTATAAAAGCCAGAAGTATCATAGACACAAAGTGGTTCATTTTTTTCGTAAGTAGGGTTATCTTTATTGCCCGCTAATAACGTATCAGACAGAGTAATTTCACGCATTCCGACTTTGATATCGTGAATTTTTCCTTGAACGTACACTTTTTTTGAATTTGGGAAAGATTGGTCAGATACGTTTTTTAAGAAGGTTTCTGCTTGGTCACGACGTTCACGGCGCGTCAGTTTATTTGCTGGTTCAGTCATTTTGTTGCCTTTTAATAGGTTACGTTTCGTTAAAAACGTATTAAAAAAAAGACGAAGTGTAGATCGAGGAAAAAATAAAGTTGAAATAGATTAATACCTTAACACCTTTATTTTACCTTGTTCCCATACGCAGATATTAATCTGATCAGGTTCTACGGATCCCGCTTTCGCGATCTCAGCTTTAATTATCTTTAAAATAACCAGAGCACTCCGACAAGTAAGTAGGGTAATACTAACGTATTAATTTAAAAACACGTAATATTAATTCACCGTTTAGTTATAATAAATTTATCAATTTGCTAGCCTAGTCGCATAAAAAAAACGGGCTTCATTAGGGTTCACAATAGACACCACTCAGTGCTAGTATATTGTATACACAAAATATAAGCAGTTATTAGGATCAAGATAATGATAATAAAAAGCATCCACGCTCTCTTCATCGCATCACTTTGCACTGTCGCTGTGAGTGCAAGTGTTTTTGCGAGTAATTGGCAACAACAAAGTGGCCAAATCACTCATCAAGAGGTGCTACGTGGCACTATAACGCCAGAAAGAAAGTGGTGGGACTTAACGCATTATCATTTAGATATTAAAGTTGACCCAACCACTAAAATATTTTCCGGCACAAATACTATGACTTATCAGGTATTGGCTAAAGGCGAGCGATTACAAATAGAACTACAAGCGCCAATGAAACTTGAGAAAGTGCTACAAAATGGTCAAGTACTTAATGTTGAACAAGACGGTTATTCTTATTTTATTTCGCCAACCACAGAACATAAAATAGGTTCTGAGCAAAAAATCACTATGCACTTCTCAGGGCAACCAGTTACCGCTAAACGCGCACCTTGGGATGGCGGTATTACTTGGAAAAAAGACAGTAATGGCCTCGACTTTATTGCGACATCAAATCAAGGTATTGGCTCTAGTATTTGGTGGCCCAATAAAGACCACCCGAGCGACGAACCCAATAATGGTGTTTTAATCAGTGTTGAAGTACCTGAGCATTTAATGGATGTTTCTAATGGTCGTTTAATCAAAACTGAGCACAACAAAACGGATAAAACAAAAACCTATCACTGGCAAGTCGTTAACCCGATTAACAACTATGGTGTAAATCTTAATATTGGCGACTATGTACATTTTGGTGAAAAGCATCAAGGTGAAAAAGGTCAGCTTGATATGGATTATTATGTATTGCGCGAAAATTTAAGCAAAGCTAAAAAACAATTTAAAGAAGCTAAACGAACTATTAAGGCCTTCGAGCATTGGTTTGGCCCATATCCTTTTTATGAAGACAGCTATAAGCTGGTGGAAGCTCCCTATTTAGGCATGGAACATCAAAGCTCGGTAACTTACGGAAATGGCTATCAAAATGGCTATTTAGGTCGCGACAGAAGTAGTGCGGGCCCTGGATTGTTATTCGACTTTATCATTGTGCATGAATCAGGTCATGAGTGGTTCGCGAATAATATTACCAATAAAGACGTCGCTGATATGTGGATCCATGAGAGCTTTACTAACTACTCAGAAAGCTTGTTTTTGGAATATCATTTTAGTAAAGCACAAGCATTTGAGTATATTCGTGGTCAACGGATGAATATTCAAAACCAGTCACCTATCATTGGTGAGTATAATGCCAATCGCGGTGGCTCTGGTGATATGTATGATAAAGGTGGCAATATGTTGCACACCATTCGACAGGTTATTAATGACAATAAAAAATGGCGCGAAATACTGCGCGGTTTAGGTAAAACATTTTATCACCAAACAGTGACTACCCAAGATGTTGAAAATTATATCAGTAAACAATCTGGCATAGATTTCAGTAAAGTATTTGACCAATATTTACGTGATATTCGTATCCCGAGCTTTGAATACTTTGTTAAAGATAAAGTAATGAAAGTTCGTTGGGGCAATGTGATTGAAGGTTTCAATATGCCAATACGGGTATCTATTGCCGGTAAGAAACAATGGTTGTCGCCAACAACACGTTGGACTTCTGTTGAAATAGAACAGGAAAATCCAAGCGTTCAAGTCGATGCTAACTTCTATGTTACAACACAAAGTGTGCTGGGGAATTAACTTTATAATTTAAGGGTTAAAATTGAAAAGGAGAGCGATGAGCTCTCCTTTTGTGTTCAGGGTGAACGGTCATGATTTTTGTTCCTGAAAAATCATAAGTACCTACATCCATGTAGGCAATAACGCAGTGCCATGGATGGCAATGAGTGTTTATGTTCTAAAGATGCTTCATTTAAAAGTTATATTTCAAGCTAACTGATACTAAATCAACGTCGTCATATTTTTCATAAGACGCTTCGACACCAATATTTTTATTGAGGTTATAACCAAGACCAGCACCCGTACCAGCTTCCCATAAACTAGAAGGATCTAGTCCGCCATTGTATTTGATTTTCCCTTTTAAATTAGAATAAGAAGGCATTACATAAATATATGCGCCGTTACTAAAGTCGTATTGAGCGCGAATGGATAAAGCAACAAAAGTGTCTACATCAATGATAATATCTAAGTTGTAATTTTTGACTGAATCATCACTAATACCTTTAGCAAAACGAAGTTCAGGCATGATGAAGTAATTTTTTTCTGACTTGTCAAATTTATAGGCAAATGAAGCATAGACAATATTTAATGAAATATCTTGATTATTAAATTCACTAAAGCTTTTAGATAAATTACCGAAGCCAGCACCAAGTTTCCCTTCAGCAGAAGCGGTTAAAGAAAGGGACAACAAGGTGAGAGCAAGCGCTGTATTTTTAAACATCATAAATCCTTTTTTTATTAGAGTTAACCCTAGGTTAAATTTAGGTTAATTTTTAGCGGAGGATATTAGCATCAAGGTATTGTCCATTCAATAATTTAAAAAATATTAAACAAGCTTGGAAATTAATAATATCCATGTCAGTATTTAACGATGAACACCTATTTTTCTTTCTCTGCTAAGTATTCTTTAATGCAATGGACATCAATTTTATTGTTGGTGTTATACTTGCCCGTTGCTAAAAGTCACGGGCTTGAAAATCAGAGTATGGGAAAGGTCTGTCAAATTTCCCCTGCTGACTGTCTTGAAAAAGCGAATTTGGAATTAAAAAGTGTCAAAGAGAAGAGCCGAATTTGGTTTAGCTTAATGCAGTATAAATTATCATCACTATTCCTCTTGCAGCATGTTGAAGAGCTAAACGAAGTAACTAAACGTTGGATACATGATGAAGACTTGCCGGTGCCCTTCCAAGTTACGCTTTATATGTATTATGCAAAATATTGTCTTTTTTATGGTGAGAAGAAAGAAGGAATAAAATATATATATAAAGCCAAAAAACAGCTAGCGCTGATGAATGGCGCCTATCCATCGCCTATTAAGTTAATTGAAATAGCTAATTTACAATTATATATCGGCGAATTTTCTGAAGCGTATGCGTCGTTAAATGCCTTAAAAACAAAATATAAAAACAGTCAGAATCCGCACTTTATGATGGAACTTCACGGTCACCTAGGGCATGTTGCTAGAAAGCTTGGTTATTTTGATGAAGAAATAGCTCATTGGCATGCAACTGTGCCTTGGAGCTATAAATATGGTAATGAACAACAAATAGCTGCGGTACTTTTTAATTTAGCACAAGCGCAGAATCTTAAAAAACAATACACATCAGCTGAAAAAAACTACCTAAAAACAATTATCCATGCCGAAAATGCTAAGGATTTAATTAAAGCTTCTCACGCAAGGTTATATCTTGCAGAAATAAAATTAATGAAGGGTGATAAACAGCAAGCACACGCTTTATATTTGATGATTAATGAAAAAAAATTAGAACAACCCCATTTAGATAAATACATAGCATTGAAAAAGCAGTTATAACTACTTTTATCGCGTAGAAATAACGATGCGAAGAGCATCGACAACCATCAGGACAACTTACATGTCAACATCGACACTCAAACCAAAGACAATTAAATCAAAGGCCGCTATCGCTTGGGGGCCAAAAAAGCCATTAACCATAGAAGAAGTAGATGTAGAACTGCCTAAAAAAGGCGAAGTTCTTGTAAAAATAATAGCTTCAGGTGTTTGCCATACCGATGCATTCACACTATCCGGTGAAGACCCAGAAGGATTATTTCCTGTTATTCTAGGTCATGAAGGGGGGGGAGTGGTAGAACAAATCGGTGAAGGTGTAACAAGTGTTGCAGTTGGCGATCATGTTATTCCTTTATACACGCCAGAATGTGGTGAATGTAAATTCTGTAAATCAGGTAAAACCAATCTTTGTCAAAAAATTCGTGAAACTCAAGGCAAAGGTTTAATGCCTGATGGCACATCACGATTTTCATTAAACGGTGAGCCTATTTTTCATTATATGGGCTGTTCAACTTTCTCTGAATATACCGTTTTACCTGAAATATCTTTAGCGAAAGTCAATCCGAAAGCGCCACTCGAAGAAGTCTGTTTATTAGGTTGTGGTGTAACAACGGGTATGGGTGCAGTGATGAACACTGCGAAAGTTGAAGAAGGGGACACGGTTGCCATTTTTGGTTTAGGTGGCATTGGTTTATCTGCTGTAATTGGCGCTGCTATGGCAAAAGCGAGTCGTATTATTGCAATTGATATTAACGAAAGTAAATTTGAATTAGCTAAAAAACTAGGTGCGACTGATTGTATTAACCCTAAAGATTACGATAAACCCATTCAAGACATTATCGTCGAATTAACCGATGGCGGAGTTGATTATTCTTTTGAATGTATTGGCAATGTTAACGTGATGCGTTCAGCTTTAGAGTGCTGCCATAAAGGCTGGGGCGAATCTATTATTATAGGTGTTGCTGGCGCAGGACAAGAAATATCAACACGTCCATTTCAATTAGTGACGGGACGAGTATGGCGTGGCACTGCTTTTGGTGGCGTTAAAGGCCGTAGCGAATTACCTGAATATGTTGAGCGTTATCTTGCCGGAGAGTTTGCTTTAAACGACTTTATCACACATACCATGTCGTTAGAAAAAATTAATGAAGCTTTTGAATTGATGCACGCAGGTAAAAGTATTCGTAGCGTTATTCATTTTGACCCATCATAAAAACGAAAATAGCAGAAACAATATGATAGAAGAAATTAGCAGTAATAAAATGTTTGGTGGCGTGCAAAAACACTTTCAGCACATGTCTGAGAGTGTAAAGTGTAAAATGCGCTTCGCTATTTATCTGCCTAAAGGTGCGGATGAGAGCTCGCCTGTGCCCGTTTTGTATTGGTTGTCAGGTCTTACTTGTACCGATGAAAACTTTGTGCAAAAAGCAGGAGCACAACGTATAGCGGAAGCATTAGGTATCGCTATTGTTTGTCCTGATACTAGTCCACGTGGTGATGATGTTGCCGATGATGAGCACCAATCTTATGACTTAGGTTTAGGCGCAGGTTTTTATATCAATGCAACTGAGAAACCATGGTCTGAGCACTACAAAATGTATGATTACATTGTGGATGAATTACCTAAACTCATCGAAGAAAACTTTCCTGTATCAAATAAAAAATCTATCAGTGGACATTCAATGGGTGGACATGGAGCATTAACTATCGCGCTTAAAAACCCTGATAAATACTGTTCAGTATCTGCTTTCAGCCCTATTTCAAATCCAGTCAAATGCCCTTGGGGAAATAAAGCGTTTAATGCTTATTTAGGGGATGATAAGAAAGTATGGCAGCAGCACGATGCAAGTGTACTGATGAAAGCAAGCAAACATCATATACCTGCATTAGTTGATCAAGGATTAGCGGATAACTTTCTGGAAGAGCAACTCCATCCTGAATCATTGATTTCAGCAGCGTCGCATAATAATTACCCACTGCTGCTCAATCAACATGAAGGTTATGATCACAGCTACTTTTTTATTGCAAGTTTCATCGAAAGTCACTTACATTTTCATGCAAAACATTTAGGAAAATCTTAATGATCTCTGTTTTATCTCCTGAACTCTTCAAAACTATTCCATGGAAAAACGGAAAAGGTGAAACCATTGAATTAGCCATAAATCACGGTGGAAATTTAGATGATTTTATTTGGCGCTTGAGCATGGCAAGTGTTGTTGAAGATGGTGTGTTTTCAGATTTCTCAGGTTATCAGCGTAACCTTATTCTTATTGAAGGTAATGGCATTAATTTACAGCACGATGACAGCAAAATTGACAAGTTGAGTCGCATACTTGATGTGGCTAATTTTGATGGTGGTTGTCGAACAGTTGGTAATTTAACTGCCGGAGAAATTACTGACTTTAATGTTATTACCCATAAAGAAAAGTGCTCAGTGGAGGTTGAAACTTTTATTGAGCAGCAAACGATTGAACTTAAAGCAGCAGACTTATGTTTTATATACAGTTTGTCAGGTGCATTTCAGTTAACGTCTTTTCAAAACCATCAAATAATAAAAGCTGAACATTTGTTAAAGCTTAACTCGCTCAAAATGAGAGACATGACGGTTACCGGTCAAAAGCTGATTGTGGTTTATTTAACGTTAAATAAGTAGAGCAAATCAGCTACAACAGGAGTTTATCGCTGAAAAGAGTCATTTAAACTTTTATTTCAGCGATAACATTTTATCTGTTTTACAGTGGGGTAACTTTACTTAATAAAGCTCTATACACAGGACGATAAAATGAAAACATTCTATTTAGTCAATATACTTGCATTGCTACTCATCTTATCGCCGCTAGCGAATGCCGACAACAATACAAACAATGTTTCTAATCATACGCTCAAATTACCTATCGATGAAAGCTCAACGACTAAGCACAGCACTAAAGTTAATGGCAAAAAATTCAGTTACACAGCAACAACCGGTACTCAACCAGTATGGGACAAGGAAGGCAATCCTACAGCCAGTTTGTTTTATACCTATTATCAGCGTAGCGATGTTAAAAATAAAAGTACCCGTCCGTTATTAATTTCCTTCAATGGTGGTCCTGGTTCAGCATCTGTTTGGATGCACGTTGCTTATACGGGTCCACGTGTTTTAAATGTTGATAACGAAGGTTACCCACTACAGCCTTATGGCGTAAAAACTAACGACTACTCAATATTAGATGTGGCGGATATTGTGTTTGTTAATCCTGTGAATACCGGATATTCGCGTGTATTACCTGACAAAGAGGGCAAGATGCCTTCGAAAGATGATCAAAAGTCGATGTTTTTTGGTGTAAATGCCGACGTTAAATATTTAGCCGACTGGGTCAATACTTTCGTTACCCGAAATAATCGCTGGCGTTCACCGAAATACTTAATTGGTGAAAGCTACGGCACTACTCGCGTGTCAGGTTTGGCGTTAGAACTACAATCGCGTCAATGGATGTATTTAAATGGTGTGATTTTAGTTTCACCAACTGATATAGGTATTAAGCGTGATGGGCCTGTTAAAGCGGCTAATCGTTTACCCTATTTCGCTGCAGCAGCTTGGTATCACAAAGCACTCAATAGCGATCTACAGCAAAAAGACTTATTAGACATTTTACCTGAAGTTGAAAAATTCACTATCGAACAATATATGCCAGCGCTCGCGAAAGGTGGCTTTATCAGCCCACAAGAGAAACAATTGATTGCAGAAAAGGTCTCTTACTATTCAGGACTTTCGGTTCAAGAGGTATTGCGCAGTAATTTAGATATTAGTGCTTCATATTTTTGGAAAGCGTTATTACGTGAACGTGAGCAAACCATTGGCCGTTTAGATTCTCGCTACTTGGGCATTGACGAAAAAGTAACGGGGTCACGTCCTGATTACAATGCCGAACTCACCTCTTGGTTACACAGCTTCACTCCAGCTATAAATTACTACTTACGCGAAGAGTTAAAGTACAAAACCGATATTAAATATAATATGTTTGGTAATGTTCATCCGTGGGATCGTACTAATAACAACACAGGTAAAAATTTGCGCTTAGCGATGGCGCAAAACCCTTATTTGAATGTGATGATTCAATCAGGTTACTACGACGGAGCGACTAATTATTTTGATGCTAAATACACAATGTGGCAGCTAGATCAAAGTGGTAAAATGAAAGACCGCTTGTCGTTTAAAGGCTATCGAAGTGGTCACATGATGTATCTTCGTTATGAAGATTTGAAAGCAGCTAATGATGATATTCGACAATTTATTAAAGCGTCTTTAACGCATAATAAACAAGCCGCTAAATATGATGCGGCTTCACCTAAATAAGTAAATGAAGCGCTGGTTTCAAGCCTATTAGTTTTTTATATATTAGTTTTTATATATTAATTTAATAGGCTTAAATACCATTACTCAGCTGACGGTTGCTCAGAGGTATCTTGTTTATATACCTGTTCCATAATAGGGTCAAAAGAATCAGGATGAATATTACCGATGATATTGACAAATACGGCCTCATCGTCTGAAAGTGACAGTACAACTAAACCATCAATAACTTCCCCGCTTGATTTAATAAACATTAATGAATAATCAGTTGATTCATCATCATTTACTCGCACAATATGCTGCCAGCCGTCAGCACGTAAATTGGCTTTTGTCTCATCAAAGTTGTCTTTGAATAGCTCACTGTTTTCCTCAACTTTATAAATACTGATTCGAACGCCATCAACGTCATCTAATAGGGCATCAATTTCAGGATCTTCATCTTTATCAATAACCCAGCGTGCAGTGCCAATAGTTAATGGGCCTAAAGATAAGTTTAATTCGTTGTCAGCTTGCCACCAGTAAGGTGATTCAATATCAGCATATCCTGCATGACTGTGAAGCCCGCCAGCGGTAATGCCACAACCCGTAAAGAAAAAGCTCCCCGCAATGGCTAATAATAACGTTGCTTTCTTTAATAAATTATTAGTTAGTTTCATCGTTTACTCTCTATTTTAAGTCGACATCAATATTTAGTGATTCAGTGACTTTATTAATTTGCGCAGGGTCTATTTCGCCAACAATATTGATAAAGACTGCTTCTCGTTCATTTCTTACTTCACTGTTATTAATGACCATTACCACTAAACCATCCATAATATCATTAGTGATTTTAGTGAATACACGCACTTTCTCGTCTTTTTCATTTACCGATACGATAGGTAACCAGTCTTTGGTTTTTATGTCTGCACTGACTTTAGCGATTAAATCTAATGCGGGTTGATCGTTATCTGTCATATTGTAGATTTGTACACGCACGGCTTTTAATTTACTGATTAATTCAGATGCTTCTGGATCAGACATGTTCATTTTGCTGATAAAACCTAACATTGTCTTATTCAAGTTAACCATCACTTTAGGTTCGCCATAGACCGAATCGAGACTAGCAAAGTTTACATAACCACGCTCTTGTGTAATGTCATTTGCAAAAGCTGAACTGCCAATAAATAATGATGAAGTGAAGAATATAAATGCGGATAGTAATTTTTTCATGATGTTTCCTTAAAATGGTTAAGTGGTTTCAATAAACCTTGATTCAATGGTTGTTGAATATTTTTGTTAAATGTCTGATTAATTTGCTCAGTCGATACATTTTTAGCCAATGAGATATATTGTAATGCGATTGCTAACTCTTGTTGAGCATGTTTTATTTCTGCAAGCGATGGTTGTTGATTTGTCGGTGCACTCAGCATATTGCTGTTAAGCAAAGCGACAGCGGTGACTGTTGCAGCGAGTGCGGTAAGCTTTTTCCAACTCGGCTTAAAATGGCCAAAAATGACATTAGTGCGCTCTTTGGTTTTTCCAATGCTTTGTAATTTATTTGAAAGCGCTGTTGGTAAAGGTTGTAAGCCAATTTCGTCTAAGTGCTGCTCAATATGTAGCGCATTCTCTATATCAATAATTTCTTGATCACTTAACTCCTTATTATTCAACTCACTGTTCACAGACAATGCTCTTGCCAACACTCGCGTGTCTGCTGAAATATCGTTGTTAGCTAAAAAGTTATCTAATGGTTTCTGCCATGATTTGTCATCATTCATGGGTATACTCCTTTAAAAGGTTTCTCAATTCACGCCGTGCACGGTGCAAATATACTTTTACTTGGCTGGTGGTTAAATTAAGTGACTGAGCGGCAATACTTTGGCTGTTCTGTTGAACATCACAAAGCATAATTAAAGAGCTGTAGGGCTCTTTTAAGCAAGATATAGCATTACTTAACCAACTACTTAGCTGCTGATGTTGTAAGTTTCCTGCGGGTTCTTCATGATCCTTGGTAACTTGGTGCTCGTCTTCAACTTGGCTGAATTCTTTTCGTTTACGTAACTTATCGATACAAGCATTACGGGTTACCGTAGAGAGCCAAGCAGACATTTTTAAAATATCTACTTGATCTAAGCTGTTCCATAGTCGCGTAAAAACATCTTGTGTAATATCTTCCGCTTCATGTTTGTCGCGTAAAATATATAAGGCTAACGAATAAATTCGTTGCTGATGTTCTTCGAGTATTTTATTAAATTTATTTCCTTTCATAGTTATAATTACGCACCACTTTGCGAAAGGTTACAAATAAATTTAATTATTTTTTATTTAATTTAAAAAATGATCTCCAAACCGATAGGAATAATAAGTAAAGTGCCACAGACATAAGCCATTTTTTTCACCGTATTACTGTAGTTTTTCTTAACTCTGACACCAAATAGGGGTTTTAAAATATCAATACGACGAATAACCTCAAAGCAGCTAAAACATAATAAAATAGTAAAGATCATAACACTTAAAGGCTCTATAACTGGTCCTAACGACATAGGGGCTAAGTTATAAGCAAGTACAATAATAATCGTTTGATGCACAATATAAAAAGGGTAAACCGCATCATTAAAATAACTTAATGAAGGTGACTTTTTATTTAAATATCTATAAGCGAGTGCTAATACGGTTAATACTCCTAGAACACGTACAAGACTGTAGACAACCATACCTATTATAATTAGCCAAGGTGGAGTGGAGTCATCTAGCGTTAGCCATACAGTATTATAGATAATAATAAAAACACTTAACAATACAATAAAAGTAAGGAGTAATGCGTTTACATTCATCTTTAACTTTTGCCAAAAATTCGCATGCCAGCCAATTAAATAACCGTATACTAGAAAAATGAAACCTAACGGATAACGATTAGTGTCTTGAGGCCATGTTATTTGAATAATAAATATAGGCAGTGAAAGTGCTAATACTATTATCGCCATACGTTGCTTAAATAACCACTGGCTAGCGGTTGTAGCATAAGAAGTATTAAATAGAGGTAATAGTAGGATTAATGCTATTGAGTATTCCCATAAAGAACGTAAATACCATAAATGATTTACATCCCAGTGTGGCCAAATACCGGGCTGATAATTTTCGAAAAGAGAACTATTGTCAGTAAACATGGCTAAATAAAATTGCCAATACGACATGTTTAGTGCGTCATTAGCTGTCATTTCAACATAAAGTTGCGGTGGAACAACCACTAAAACACCAAACAATAAGGGTAACAGTAAACGTAAACTTCTAATAAAGGTATAACGGATCAAAGACACTTTTACTAAAATGAAACGAATGGCAATACCTGAAATGATCCATAAAGACGCCATTCGCCATGGTTCAACGATCAGCATTAAACTTTCTAAGGTTTCTGACTGATAAGTGCTTTTGAAATGAAAGCCCCAATTCGCAACATACAACATACCAATGTGATAGAAAATGAGTAAGCCAAAAACAAGAATGCGCAACCAGTCAAGATCGTATCGTCTTTCAGGCATGCCTTGTTGGGCTGGAATAAAGTGTTTTGTTAAGAAATTATTAAATTGACCAGACATTTGCTCACCGATATAGATAAAGAATTTAGGGCGATAATGGCAGGAACTTTTTTAATATATAGTCAAAAAGGTTTGATAAACAATGTATAGGGATAAGCGGTGGTAGATAGGGATGAAATGTTTTGCTTTATTTCTTGTTATGCTATTTTATACCGATGAATAAATTACAGCATTTTCAAAAATATAAATTTCGTTACGAAGTCGTCGTTATATTTTGCTACTTTTTAATTAATAGCGCCATTTTAGCTACTTCGGTGGTTATGGAAGCTAATCGCTTTGGTGTTCCCAGTTTTCAATTATGGGAACCTTTCGTTTGGGAATTTAGTAGTGCGTTAGCAACCATACTTCTGTTACCTGCTTGTATGTGGCTATTAAAAAAACATTCTTTTGATTGGGGGAAAATAAAAGCTTTCTTCGCCGTTTATTTATTCAGTTCATTATTTTTTTCATTAGCACATGTGTCAATGATGGTGGCGATGCGTGAACTTGTTTATTGGTCACAATCTCTCGATTATGATTTTGGAAATATTTTCATAGAGTTCTTTTATGAATACCGTAAAGACCTGTGGAGCTTTATCTTTATTTTGATCTTTATTAAAGGTTATGGTTTTATTGTCAGTAACTTACAAGGAGAGGCTAGCCCCATTGCCGTAGGTGAAGAAGAAAATATTACTCAAAGATTTGACCGGTTATTAGTTAAAAAATTAGGTAAAGAATTTATTGTCAAAGTTGAAGACATTGAGTGGCTTGAGTCATCAGGGAATTACGTTAATTTGCACATTAAAGGGCGGATATATCCTACACGAGCAACACTGACTCAATTGATCTCTCAAATTGAAGAACAAGGCTTTTGTCGTATTCATCGTTCGCATGCTGTTAACTTAAATAATATCGATTCAATTACACCGCTTAGTAGTGGGGATAGTGAAGTAAAACTGGATACTGGAAAAATATTGAATTTATCGAGACGATACAAAGACGCATTTAAGTCACAGCTTTTATAGTTGATGCGTATTATTTCTATATTTTATTGAATTTTTGACATAAAAAAACCGATGAAAAAAAGTACATCGGCTGATAGCGTTGGGGAAGCTAAAATATAAATTATTACAACAGGTGTTCGCTAATAGAGAACAAAATCATTATAGAGCAACAACTCTATAAATGTAAAGAGAAAAATAAAGTATTTACTCAGTTTTTGTTTTTTCGAATCAGCACCTTCGTTATTAAGGTTTGAGTGGAGGGTCATAAAAATAAGAATGGTGTCAATAAATGAGAATTTTATGACTGCGAATGATGCTGAGTTAATTAAAGAATCATATCTTCACTTGAATTTAGAGAGAGAAAACGCAAGTGAAGATAAAAAATAAGCAAATTTAGCTATTGTAATTACAATCCAAAACCACCATCAACGCCTATGACTTGACCTGTTACCCAAGAATTAGTTGGCTGTGCTAGCCATACAATCCATTGACTAATTTCTTCGGGAGTGCCTCTTCGTGCTAGTGGCAGACTTGCCGCTTCTTGTTTTTCAACTTCTGAGGCTTGTGTTTCACTGAGTCCCATCATACCAGTTAATGCGCCAGAATAGGTTGGTCCAGGGGCAATAGCATTAACACGAATATCAGGCGCTAGTTCTAATGCCCAGGTGCGAGTCATATATTCTAGCGCTAATTTACTCGCACCATAATGAGATAAGTTCACCATAGGCTTGTGAGCAACTGCACTAGTAATATTAATTATATTGCCATTGCTCTTTTTTAAGTACGGTAAGCTTGCCGCAGATAGTAAGCTAGGTCCGACTAAGTTTATGGCAATAATCTCTGATATTTTACTTTCAGATACATCTTCAAGAGCAGCATTAGCTCCAGCTCCTGCGTTATTGACTAAAACGTCTATCTTCCCCCACTTAGAAATTACCGTATCTATGATTAACTGAGCACTACTTGGATCACTGCTGTCAGCAACAAGCGGGTGTATGTTTTCATTTAATGTTGATACTTCGTTCAGTGCAGTTTCTCTCCTACCAGTAATAAGAACCTGAGCGCCTTTCTTTGCAAAGTCCAGTGCCGCAGCTTTGCCAATACCGCTACTACCACCTGTAATAATAATTACTTTATCTTTCATGATTTGTTCCTTAAAAGAGTTGATGCTATGAGTCATGAAATTGCACATAGCAGATTGATAATTTTTAATTCAAAAAGGGCTAACTTTCAGCGAAAGGGCGTAAGAAGATTTGCTCTCTAAGTACTTGCCAGCGTTCGTCTTCAAATCGAAATTCTATATTACATAGCAGCTTTACTTCCTCTCCATTCATTCCGCTGTGCTTTCTTGTTAGAACACAAACTGCGGTGTCACCAAACACGTGGAAGTCATGCCATTCAGCCCATGTACTAAGTGGTGATTGCGCTTCTTCCCCTTGTTTCCTAAAGTGAGTTATGAACTCTGCTTTGTTATAGGTATTTACCGTGTTGTCTGGCATAACTAAGGTTGTGTGAAAACCTTTGTGATAGATAGCTTCTAACGCATCCACGTCAAAGTTGGATGCACGATCAATTAAATTATCCATTGCTGCACGAATTGCTTCATTGGTGTGAGTTGCTTTAGTCATAACAAGTATTCCTGTATAAAAAATGAATATCAGCTAATGAAAACTGAAAAATAAATAACTTTTGAAAAAGCAATGTAATTTTGCCTCCCCATCAGATGGTGGAGCCATATTAGCATTCCTATTTTGACGTAAGTACGCTATATTTAGTGTTCTTATAATTCCAAACTGGAATGGCTGTGGATAAGTTTGATTGCTTAAAAGTTTTTACTCGTGTTGCCTCTTTAGGCACATTTACTGCTGCTGCCAATGAACTAAATACCACGCAAAGTGCGGTCAGTAAAAAGATTGCTTGGCTAGAGAAAAGGGTAGGTATTACCTTATTTAGTCGCCATGCTCGTGCAATTAGCCTGACAAGTGGTGGTAAACAATATTTAGGATTAGCGCTAAAACTAACGGAAGAGATGGACTTCTTCGAATCTCAACTGAGGCAAGAGCAAGCATCGGTGTCTGGTGTTTTGAAGCTCTCGGTTCCTAGTGGATTTAGTACCCGATTACTCTCTGCACCGCTTAATGACTTCTTGAATTTGTACCCTGAACTTTCTGTCGATGTGTCGGTTTCAGATAAATTTGTTGATTTAGTGGAAGGAGATATTGATATAGCAATACGAGCCACTAACTTAAAAGATTCTAGACTTAAAGCGCGATGGTTTATGGATAATGATATTGTTTATTTTGCTTCGCCTAGTTATTTAGAAAAGCATCCTGCCATATTATCAGTAAATGATTTAGGCCAGCATCAATGTCTTACTTATTCCTTAGCCAACTTATCTGATGTGTGGCGATTAACTGATGGAAAGAAAGAGTTTAAAGTTAAGGTTAATGAACAATTACGAAGCGACAGTCCAGAAATGCTAACGGAGATGGCGAAGTATGGTCAGGGTATTATTGCTATGCCTAGATGGATGGTAAAGCAGGAGGTGCAAGCAGGTACTTTAAAGCAGGTATTAGTACAATATAAATCAGCCAAGTTGCCGATGTATCTAGTATACAAAGATAGTGAATATCACCCTCAACGCATTCGCACATTTATAGACTTTATTGTTGATTATTTTTCGTGTGACTGATACAGAAATTTTATTCAATATTTAGTCTGTTATCAATTTTGCTTTTTTCGAAGGAAAAGCCATTAATTTCAATGACCGCTTAGGTGGCTTTGGCGACTGTCAGGTTTCATCTAATGGATCATTCTCCTAGCAAGATTGAATTAAACGCTTGGAGAAAAAGATAAGTTAAACTAGTATCTAGCCCAACGAGAATATTGACTATTAATATTCTCGTTATTTATGAATTAATGGGCAATATCCTCATGAAATCTGACACTAAAAACCATAAATTAATTCAATTACCCATCTATAGTGCTTATCAACCCTGATCACCCATTCTTGAAATTTTCGAAGATCCACAGGTTAATCTCGTCGGGAATGAGAATACTCTCGGTATTCTCATTTAGGGGAAAATTCTCATATATACACGTGAATTTAGAGCATAATTTCGTTCTACTGATTGTAATGATCTAAAGCTAATTTTAGATAGTCATCTCTTATTTATATGGCCCATACCCTTACTTCGGTATTTCAATAATCTTCGCTCTAGAAATGCAAGCCATCACTTGGTTCTATGTAATTCCGTTGAAGCATATTTTAAACTACTATATACGATAGTCTTATCGACAACATCAAAACCATAACTGTCAGCTAATAGGTGTTTTTCTATTACTTTGTCTGGAAGGTTAAGGTTCGATATGTGCAACATTTCTGTGTGGTTGGGTATTTGGTATAACTTACCATCATTAATTTTTGTATCACGATTAACTGGGTGATTCATTTGGCCGATATACTCAGGTAACAGCAGCATTTCTGAGAGCATGAGATTAATTGTTGTTTTGTGAAGTTTGTTTTCTTTATCTACCAAAAATACAGCTCCCTCTTTGCTCTTATCTACCAAAATGCTCTGCCATCTGCTGGTGAGTGTTTTTAGCGCTTCTCCATTTTGGTCGTAAAGTGTAATAAGTGACTGATTAAAATCATAATGGGTAACGGCAAACATACTTTTGTCTAACCAAACAGCCGAACGAACTCTGTTGTCGAGGTAAATTGTCCTCACTTTTGATGTTTTTGCTGTATTTTTCAACGCAAAAATATGAACTCGGTTTGCTTCTGTTGCTAATAGCTGGACATCATTGGGATCAATATCTAAGTTACCGAATACTTTGTAGTGTTCGAATGCTGATATCGCTTGAGCGCTATTTTCACCTTGTTGAACGTAGATTTGCGCTCGTCCATCTCTTTTAGAAATGAAGGCAAGTGCGGGTTCGTGGTGAAACAGCTTAGGTAGCATGTCGTATACCGTCGAATTATTAATGGCATATTCACTCTTTGATAACCAATCAATGCTGAAGTTTCTGATGTTTGTTCGATAGATTAAATTTTTTCCATCAGGGATCCGTGCCATATCACAGCATAGATACTCACTTGAGCTTATTGTTATGGCTGGCTTTTGTTTTTTTACGGCATTTATTGCCATTAGTTTTTGTGCTGGCGGAGGAGTTGTGTAAAAAACACCTTCACCATTATGTTGCCATATAGCATTACGAACAATGGCTGCGAACGTATGGTAGTGCCTTTGCGCATAGTTTTCTATATTCAGTTGGTAAAGCGATGATGAGTCATCATAATTCTTAGTGAGCAGTAATATTCTAGTTTGCTGGTGGTTAATATCGAGTCGGCTTAATATAGCATTGGCATTTATATTAAGTGGCACATGTTCAATGTCTGGTTTAAAAAAGTTGAAGCTGTAAAGTGCCGGTGTGTTGTGTCCGGATGATTTTGCGATCATAAACAACTGGTTGTTTTTAATGCCAGCTATATCATAAATTCGCCAGTCATTTATGTTGACCATGCTTTGGCTTAATAAGTGAAGTTTGTTATCAACTATTTGCCCACGCATTATTTGCTTTTTACCTTTGCTGCGCACCAACAATACTATTTCATGGCTATTTTCCCATTGCACTATTTGGTAAATATGTTCAAAGCTGTGCGGTATTTCGCTTAATTCGTTGTTGTTAAGTGATCTTATCCATAATTTATCTTTACCTGCTTGGCGAGTTAAAAAGGATAAGGTTTTTCCATTAGGGGCCACAAAAGGTGAAAACTTATTCCCTGCCATGCGAGTTAACGTTTGTATATCGGTGGTATTTTTTTTTTCAATTACGACGTTTGAAAACAAATATTTCCAGCTAAATAATGATAAAACGGTCAATGTAATGACAAGAAAAAAAGTTATTAACTGTAACTTAGCAGGGGTTTGTTTAGGTTGTGAACTTGGCGAGTTATTTTTAGTATTGCCTTGTGCATTGTTTTTTTGATGACTTTCTGAATGGGTAACTGGACAAATAAAGCGATAACCTAATTTAGGCACCGTTTGAATAAACTTGGGCGATTTCGCGTCATCATTTAAAGATTTACGTAAACTGGCAATTAATTTATTGAGGGTGTTTTCAGTTACTATCGAATTTTTCCAAATTTCTGACAGTAGCTCTTCACGCGAAATTACCCGATCAGTATTCACACAAAAGAAAGATAATACTTCGAACACTTTTGGATCAATTGAGACGACTTCTTCATGATCAAATAATTCTACGGTGTCGATTGATAATCGAAATTGACCAAAATAATACTGCATTTTAATGTTACCCAGAAATTTTTCTAAGAGTATAGTGCCACCCAAGTGATATCAATAGTAATGCCAAGTGTTATGAGATTTTCTCTTGTTTTCTACCTGATTCGTACAAAAATTAGTCAAAACCAACAAGAATCACATTTTTACCACTATATTTTCACCCTTTCATCATTACTTAAGTCATTAGAACTATTAACTTGTATGGCAATTCAATGCGTTTATATGGAAAACAAAATGAACATTCTAAAACTTACATTATTAGTATTATGTCTATGCCTATCTATAGCAAATTCGAGTGCCGACGAACAAAAAATAACTTATGGTGACGGTGAATTCTTTCAAGGAAAATATGGAAAATTGTATTTTGAAGCTGAGGGGAAAGGGACACCTGTGGTGTTAATTAATGGTGGTCCGGGAGCAGGTCATGCAGTCTTTTTAGGCTGGTTTGATTTTCTGGTAAATCATGGTTATCAAGTTGTATATTTTGACGAAACGGGGCGCGGACGAGCAACTAGGAAAGTTGAGGGACAAGCGTTAACTCCCCAAATGGGCGTCGACGATTTAGAAAGTTTACGACAGCACTTAAAAGCAAAAAAGTTAATTATATTGGCTCATTCTTATGGAGGTATTCAAGGTCTTCAATATGCATTGCAGTATCCACAGCACGTAGAAAAACTGATCATGGTTGACGCATCATATGATGCTCAAAGTCACCAAATGAATATAGACCATGTTAAACATGTGACTAAAACCAAATACCCAGAACGTTGGGAGCAGGTATTAGCCTTAAGAGCAAAAAAGGTAAAATCAACTGACAGTCGCTATAGCAAGTTGTTGTCTGTTGGCTCTGACATGTATTGGCATGATCTTGAGAAGCGAAAAACAATGCGTAAAGTACGCACCGGTGATAAACGCGATGGTTCTAATATTCAAGTGTATTTTGACATTATTGGTGATGATCCTGAGTGGCTGGTAAATGGCAGCTTGTTGGGATTACAGGTTAAGTCGAAGCTGAAAGCGTTTAATGTACCTACGTTAATTATTGGCGGTCGACATGACAAAATTACCACGCCAGAAATCGTACACCGCCTCTATTCTATGATGCCGAAAAATATCGCGACTAAGGTTATGTTTGAAGAAAGTGGCCACTGGCCATGGGTGGAAGAAACTTTGAAATTTGAAGTAAAAGTTTCAGCATTTTTAACGAATACACTCAGTGAATCATTACCTAAGTAATAGCGCTAATAGAGAAGAAGTTTATCCTATGATGAAGAACAAAAATTTCAGTTTTTTAGCTGTACTTATGGCAACGTTATTTAGCACAACCAGTATCGCGTCAGCGCAACACAATTTGGCTGATTTTGCCATTGATGAACTTAAAGAGTCGGCAAGCTTAGTCGGTTTATCAGCAGCATCTTACAACAGGCAAGGTGAAACATGGTCACGTTATGTGGGTTATGCTGATAAAAGTGCCAAGCTAGTTCTTACTGCAAAAACAGAATTTCGTTATGCCAGCGTCTCAAAATTTGTCACTACCGGTTTGTTGGCCAAGTTAGTGAGTGAAGGTGAAGTGGATTTAGATGAGAGTATTTATACCTATATTCCAGATTTCCCCAAAAAAGAACATGACTTTACTATCAGGCAACTGGTGACACATACGGCGGGAATTCCACATTACCAACCCTTGCATGATTTTAATATTGATTACAGCTCGACGCCTTATAAGAATGTAAAACAAGGGGTGAGCTTGTTTGAAAACAGGGCGTTATTGCATAAACCCGGCAGTGATTATCATTATTCTAGTTTTGCGTTCAATTTGTTGTCTTTAGTAATTGAAAACGCAGCTAAAAAACCTTTTCTTACGCAATTGGCTGATATGACAAGGGCGGTAAATGCGCATTCAATAAAGGGAGAACATTTTTACGCGCCAAGTCAGCATTGGTCAAAGCTTTACAATAGTGACGGTGATAGCCTTAATCGTAATAATATTGGTTATAAATGGGCTGGTGGTGGTTTGATAGGCACGGCATCGGATCTTGCTCAATTTGGTGTGTCATTGTTAAATGATGACATGATCAGTCAACATACATTGCAGCAATTTAACACCCCTCAAACGTTTGATGATGGTAGTCAAATCAAAGTATCTCGTAGCTTTATGGCGGTGGGTTGGCGCATCAAGGAAAATCGTTTTGGTCAACAACACTTTCATCATTAGGAAGCATAAATGGCGCGCGCTCTCATGTAAGTGTTTTCCCTAAAAGCAATGAAAGTTTGGTTCTATTGACTAATACCCCTTGGGTTGTTGCTTTAGATGAAACCGCTGCCAGTTTGCAAATGTTAATTAATGCCCAACCTGAAAAAACTTGTGGGATAAGGCAAGCACATTTTGCCAATGAAACGAGTAGAGTGCATCTCTCTTTTTCAGAAAAAAATGGCATGTGTATCGCTGAGATTAAGTTGGGAAAAAAGTTAACTAATACACTGGCCGGTAATACGCAAAGAACAAGTTTTAGTTTAATGATGACAACAGATGAAAAAGTTGCCCTTATTACGCCGATTGGTATCTTTCAGGGAAGAATGAACGACAGTACACTGAGTTTAGATATACTTGCTAAGTTGCATGACTTTATAATCAAGGAACCCGCAAGATAATGCAGACGGTGAAGCAACGATTAATAAAATTAGTACCTGATGGAATTCTCATTTAGATCGAGAACCGACAAAAAACAATTCTCACATGTCGCGCTAAGTGTTTGATTTTGTGGTTTTTAAGTTCTCGTTCTCGTTCTTGATCGTATTAACCATTATTGGTTATGTGGAGGAGCCATATGTGACTGCGCATAATGTTGGATGTTGATATAGTGAAAGACGGTTTTACTCTATCGAATTAGGAATTATGCTTAGCCTTCGGATAACTTTCTCTCGTAATTCGGTTAGGTTTTCCTGGTGTTGCTTCAGCAATAATTTGAATTGTGGCTCTTCATGCAAAGGCCGTAAAAGGTGATTATTCTGCAATGACCACCATTCTCTATTGTAAGACTCAAGCCAGCCCATATCTAACGCTGTCGTCAAATGTAGTAGTGCTTTAGGAGTGTCTCCTAACTGCGCATTGATTTCGGCCAAAGTAAACTGAACCTTAATTTTATCAAATACCTTATCCATTTTGAGGAAGGTTTGTACGTTAACCAATAAAGAACTAGCTACCTCTTTCTCGTGTAAATTAGATAAAGTAATCGCGTACAATACCACTGCCAAATAGTTATCTGCGGTGATATCACTCAGCACAATTGACTTTTTGTTGCGCCATTCTGGATGCAACTGCAACAAGCTATTTTTGGCCAGTCTAAATTCTCCTGCGCGAAATTGTGCAACTGAAAGTTTAAATAAAACACTCAGGTTACTTGGATATTTCAACGCTAATTTTTCTATGTAGGATACTGCTTTTAGTTCATTTCCCTGCTCACTAGCGGTAATCGAATTCACCCGCTCTAGAAATCGAACGTGTTTTGGCATCATTTTTTCTAAGATATCGTTGGCGGCTTTGTTCGCGCCAATACTTAAGTACGATAAAATAAGCTGTGCACAATAATTATCACTGGTACAGCTTGTGAAAAGCTCAAAATTTGCAACTTGCCATGCTGCCATGGCCATGACTGATTCTGAGGTATGCCTATTCATCGATGCCGAATCAATAACCCGTGAGAAATAGTCGGGTTCAAGGCTTGAAGCTCTTTGAAACATTCTTTGTGCCGTATCTTGTTTACCCAAAGCTTCAAGAGAAAAACTGATAGAACGTTTCAAGGTCGCCGACAGAGGATTAAGCTCAAGAGCTTGATTCAGATGTTGAATCGCTTCCTTCCCTCTGCCTAGTCGCTTTAATAACCCACTATACCAACTATGAGTCGTGGCATTATCATCTAGTTCGAGTGAGCGTATAAATGCCTGCTCGGCTTGTTGGTATAGTGATGAATCAAGCTCACCTATGTTGGACTCATAAAACGCTTTGTTAGACAGGATCATTCCTTTCGCAGCCAGCGCTGTAGGTGAATTTGGTTTCAACGCCAATGCTTTCATTATATGAGGGAGTCCTTTCTCGATTACTTTCGCTTTACCCCAGTTACCATAGCTATGAAGGAACGTGTAGGTAATACCTAAGCCAACGTGCGCGTCAGCGTAATCAGGCGCTAACTCCAGACTACGTTTAAAATAGGTAACGGCTTTAGAGAGGGATTTGGGGTTCCTTTGTCGCCAGTGATATTGTCCCATCAAATACCATTCGTAAGCCTGAGCATTTATTTTTTCAGTAGACTTTAAGTTGGGGCTGCCTGCTATTGGGACATAATCAGGTTGGATTATTTCTTGTATAGTGCTGCTGATATTGTCTTGTAGTTTAAAACTATTCTGAGTGTCACTATCAAAGGTTTTAGACCAGAGTTGTTCACCATTTTTTGTGCTGAATATTCTGACATTAATGCGAACTTTCTCACCCATTTTTTGCACACTGCCATCAAGTAAAGTATCTACCTGCAAAGCTTGACCAATTTCTGTCGCATTATTTTTTCCTCGATAGGTGAAGGAAGAATAGCGAGAGATAACTTTCAACTGTTTAATTTGGGAAAGTTGATTAATGATGGCATCAGACAATCCATCAGAAAAATGCTGATTATCCTGGTTGGCACTCAGGTCATCAAAAGGCAATACTGCGATTGAGTTGATCTTAAGATGATTAGGCGATGAGCCATCATCAGTATTGATGAAATACATGGCCAGCGAGGTGGCTATTAGTAATAAGGTCATGATGCTTATATAGAGGCTTGTTTTAGATATACCTGATTTATAGATACTAGAAGATGCAGTTCCCTTACTTTGCTCCAGATCTACGGGATCTATTGCCTCAACCTTGGCAATTAAACTATAACCGACACCAGGCAGGGTCTTGATAAACGTTGGACTCCGTGCATTATCGCCCAATGCTTTTCGAATTTTACTCACCGCTACCGATAATATGTCATCTGCCACAAAGCTATCTTTCCAGACATGTTTAAAAATTTGGTCTTTAGTGACGTGTTCCCCTGCATGCTGAATTAAAAACAACAGCACCTGCATGCTTTTATTGTCGATAGAGTATGTATCAACTTTTTTCGTTACAGTATTAGTCCTAGGACAAATTACCCATGAGCCTAACTGATATTGTCGATTTTGTTCCAAAAATGCATCCAAAGGGTAAATATGATCTTATCGTTGATAGATTATAACTCAATTATTCAAGCAATCTTTGCTTTTTAACCTGCATCTTTGTCGCTTAAGCTCATTCCTTGGTTCTTTAATGAACAGTTAAATGAACAACTTTATTGATACTCGAGTTTAAAATAGGATTGACTGTAAGTTATTGATAATAGTGAGCTACTAGTGGTTTTGCGTTGTTTGAATTGTGTTCGGTAACTACAATTTAGGAACATTTAGGAACATTTAAGAAGCTTTAAGTTGTTTAAAAAACCTCTCCACTGTAATTTTTACTCAATCTTAGCAAGTGCAAATGTGTCTTAGTAAATGGGTTTTGTGGCGGCATAGGCTAGAAAGTGGCCCTCGCAATACAAACCGAACTGAGTCATAAAGCACACAATTATTCTAACTCTGATAGGAAGTATTAATGGTCATCAATTTTAAATCAAAGGGTCTCCTCACTTTAGCTCTACTAATAAGTTTTAGTAGTTTTGCCAAAGAAAACAGTCGTAACGCTCCAGAAGCTACAGCCGCTGAAACTAAAAGTTCATTCCGGGATTTAGCGCATCTCAAAGAAGCCTTTATTAATACAGCGCCTGCTGGCAGAAACGACGGGCTTGTTGTTGGCAAACTCGGCGTAGATGGTGGCAATAAAGCGATGGTTTTGCAATTGGCTCAAGAACTCGCTGACAATAATCAGGGTGATTACGACAGCCTGCTTATCGCTCATAAGGGCAAGTTTCTATTTGAGTCCTATTATAAACGCGGTCGCATCAACCTACCTCATTTTCAATCTTCAGCGACTAAAGGCTACACAAGTTTGTTGCTTGGCCGTGTTATTCAGATGGGTTATCTAACTATGGCCGATTTAGACAAACCTTTGATCAGCTTTCTCAAAGGTTTAGACCATACAAAATTTGTTGATGGTGTAGAAAAAGTTACCCTTCAGCAAGCGCTAACTATGCGATCGGGACTTCGCTTCAGTGACGAGGAGAATGCCAGATTCAGAAAAAATCCAGAAATTTTTAAAGGCTTGGATCAAGTTCAGGCTTTTCTTGAACTTAGTGAGCCTGTTACTTCTAAGTCTCAGATCTATAAGTACCAAGGTCCTGATCCAATTATGGTCATGCAAGTCATCGATGCTGTCGTGCCAGGAACCGCTAAAGATTTTATTAAAAATGAATTTTTCGGAAAGCTAGGGATCACTAATTATAAATGGAGAGATGATAAAAGTGGCCTACCAATAGGAGACGGAGAATTAAGCTTGACGTCTCGCGATATGCTCAAACTGGGAGTATTGGTCACTGATGAAGGACAATGGAAAGGCGAGCAACTGCTTTCAGCAGATTATTTAGCAAAGGCCACCAGTGGGATTACTCGGGCTACCGAAGATTGGCAGGAACCTGAAACCTTTTTCTATGGCTATCTGTGGTATCAAATCAACGTGATTGTCGGAGATAAAAGTTATGATGTCAAAATAGCTTGGGGTGGTGGTGGAAATCGCGTTATTTCGGTTGCAGCGCTTGACTTAGTTGTTGTGATCACTGGCTTAGATTGGGATGATAAAATATTCGCTCAGGTTTCAGAAAAAATTCTACCGGCATTTGTTAAATAAAGAATATATCAGTTTAATTTATATGGTTTTTTCATGTTTTTCAAAAGGCTTATTTTGTATAGAGCCGCATGATATTTTATTCTGGTCTATTTAGGGGGCCGCTCTAATGGATCAGATTAATGAAACCACCTTTTTGGAAACAATTTTGGATAGCTGAAAGTGCTCATAGTTAATGTTTAAATAAAAAGTCAACGACGGTTTTGAGCCTTCAGGCGGACGTTAGGATTAACGAATTGCTAACTTCCGGTTTGCGCACAAAGTAATCATTGTTGTTTTTAAATCTCGACAACTTATGGGCGGGTCTCTCCTCCATGTCTAAGAATCGTTCTAGCTCGAAAACATTATCTTCTGAAGCTATTGATTCCACAGGTATTACTTGTTTAGATAATCTCACTAGTGATGTCGATTTACATTAACTATATAATAAAATTTGGCTTAGTGTTTGTATCAATATAGCCCAAGTATCAGATAAAAAGTTGTTGGCTAAAATTTAAGGAACGAAAAAAGTCTAAGCATTTTTGTATTATCTTATAGGGCTTAATTATTTCGCTTATTCCAATCTAGACTTATATTTTTCAATATATGGCGCTCAATTGATTTACTTATATTAAGCGATACACCAGAAAGAATATCAATATCTGGCTTAGATTGCATCGCTTCGATCTTGATCACATCCATATCAGCAAAAGGGATAATTTATTGCTAGCTAAAATGTTAAAAGGAGTTAAAACAACCAACTGTCCAGCTTGTTAGGCTTTTTGGGCAACAACCTTTTTTAAGACAAAAAATATTATTAATAAGTACACAACGGTAGCGATATGCTTAGCAACAACTTTAAATGGTGCTTGAGCTTCATATGCGAGTAGCCCATCTGTTATTGGCATAACAACCGCAAATAATGAGCCCCACATTAAAACAATATAATTTCGAGTATATAAAAGATAACCAAAAATCAAGGCAATAAAGATGGTACGTGAACCATATATTTTCACCCAATCAGCATCCATATTCGAAAAAAGTTCAGTGCCTCTTACTGCAGTAAACATGACGGGTTCGAAGGCAGCAAAAATACCATAAAAAACCTGTAACAAAACTATAAGTAAAACTAATACAAATCCTACTTTTTCTAATTTAGTATTTTTATTCGTCATAATATCCATTTTTACCTGAATTATAGAAAAGCCTAACGCCCCATTAAGAGGCTTTAATTGTTGGCTAAAATTTGAAACGAAGCGGAAACTAGCCAACTGTTAATAATTTTAATTGATTGGCTGGTTAGGCGTTTTTACTTAAAAGCACAATAGTAGCAATCAGTTACTATATTAAATCAATAAACAAAAGTCACCGAAAATATCCCCGTGCTTCTAACTAAACCAATAATATTGTGCCTTAAGTACCAAAGTTTATTTGAGCATAATTACAAAATACTTAAACGAGAAAATCAGCATAGAATTGTAATTAGAGAAATCTACTGACTTGAATTTAAATCCGCTACATATCAAGTTCTTTTAATTTATAATTTGTTTTAAGAAAAAGAATTTGCGTCCGTGCAAATCCTCTTTCAATCTTACTTTAGTGACTTAGTGTGTTAATTTAAAAACCATTAGCCTTGAGCATTTTTCTGATATTGTTTGCATTGGCGTAGTCAGGGTTTACTTTTAACGCTTTTCGATAATATTTGACGGCCTGCTCCATGTTCCCTAAAGCGCCATAAGCTTCTGCCAAACTGTCGAAGGCATTGGCATTTTCTGGATAGAGAACTGTGTTTAACCTGAATATTTCTAATGCCTGCGCCTTTTTATTTTGCCCCATGAGCATATAACCCCAATCATTAACATCGTTTATGCCAAACTTGATGTTTTGACTTTTCTCTAAATCCATTGCTACTTCGATGGCATTTTCATAGCTTTGGGTTTTAAGCGCCAAAAATAGAGGTTTTATTGTTCTTGGTAAATCAAAGCCATTTTCGGCTTTCATGTCAGAGATATAGAAACCTGCAATTTCATTCATGAAGGTTTTAGGATCAGAGCCCATCAGGTTACCTAGCAGAACAATTGTTAAGCTGTCTTTTGGGTAGATAAGCAGAGATGAATTACCGTTTCCACCAATAAGTACAGTGGGGTGATCATTACGGCCGATCACCTCCCAACCTAATGCATAACCTTGACGGTTATTTCGGCCTACCATATTGCCGTTGTTTAGCTGGCCAGGAGACCACAAGGTTTGAAGACTAGAGCTTTTTTCAAACAAGTCACCTTTTTGTAAAGCAATTGCATAACGAGCAAGCTCTGTGGCTGTGGAATTCATACCAGCTGCTGGGGCCATATACCGAGGAAATGTAAGACTAAGACTCTTTAATACTCTATTTTGGTCATACATGTAACCCATGCTCTGGTGAGCTACAACATCTTGTGTTCCAGCAAAACCCGCCGCCTCGGTTGTTGGCATTTTCACTTTTTGCAGTTGGTTTTGTGCAATAAATGTCTCAAATGGCTGTCCGCTGATGCGGTCGATAATCTTACCCAATAAGATATAATTTGTTTGAACATAACTCCATTTAGTATTCGCTTGAGACTCTAAAGGTCTTTTTTGTACCAATTGCCAAGAAGCATCAGGCCCTTTAGCATCGATTAAGTTAGCCATGTAACCACTAAATATATGAGGCAACCCCGAGGTATGTGTTAATAATTGTTTTACGGTAATGCTTTTCCATTGTTGAGGTAAATCAGGTAAGTAACTTGATATTTGCTGAGATAAATCGATTTTTCCTTGTTCAACTAATTGCATGATGGCAACACCGACAAATCCTTTCGTCATAGAGGCGATAGGAAATACGGTGTCTTTATCGACAGAAACGGAGTGCTGAAGGTTGGAAAATCCATAGCTGGCTGTTTTGATGATTTCATTATTGCGAACCACGGCTAGCTGCATACCCGGTATTTTTCTATCTGCCATTTTTGCTTGAATAAAACCATCTATTTCATCGGCATGAGCAGTACTACACATTAAGGTGATAGCTGGAATAATGGCGAGTAAACTTAACTTTATTAATTTTTGGCTGTTTCTGTAGATCATTTTATTCATGTTATAAACCCTATATTTGTTCGAAAAATTCCCTCTCCTTGTATTCTTAATAGCCGATTGGTTATTAATAAACCGTCAACAAATAACAAGGAGCTGAATGAAGTCGAAACAATAATTTATGCACAAATGGAATTCGACCCATTAAAAGTGGGACATCAATTAAAATGATAAAATAGTGAGCCAGTAGGATAAAAAAGTAGGACGAAAAAGTAGGACGTTGTTAATTTTATTGGGATATAGCCTGATAATTCACATTATGCACATTGAATAAATTTAGAGATTATTTTTTCGATATTGAGACGGTGTAACACGCTTATGTTTTATAAAGGCCCGATTAAAGCATGACTTAGAATTAAATCCAGCTTCGTAGAGTATTTCCATTATGGTTTTTTTCTGATTATTTTTATCACTCAACATATCGGCAGCAAAATTTATTCGATAGGTATTAACAAAATCAAAAAAGTGCTGTCCTATTTTTCTATTGATAAGAATTGAAAGTTCATTGTTAGGCACTTCAATTTGTTTTGCTAATGAGTCTATGCTCAATGAAGGATCCAAGAAAGGTCTGTTTAGTAACATATAACTTTCTAATTTAGCAATGAGGTCATCGTTGATTGTTTTCTCATTATCATTTTGGTTATTGCTTTGATCTTCGATGTTAGGTTTATCTGCAAGGACTTCAATTTTTGAATTCACGCCAACAAACAACTGAGGGTGGTTAAGTGCCTGCCAAAGTATCCAACATATATTTAAAAACAGAAAAACCATCATCACTAATGTCAGCATTGTTAAAATATTGTCGTATGTTGAAAATGCAGAAAATGTTCGAGCTAAAGCAATAACATAGATTAAGCTGTAAAAAGATATAAACTGAGTTAACCAACGATTTGTTAAATGATGTTCATCAGAGTAGTTTTCAATGATGATTTGTCTTTGTCGATTCAAAACCTTAAACATGGCCACTATATAAAGACCTACTTGAATATAAACAAGATAGAGGATGAATATGGTTTCAGGCATTTCATTAAAGTTGTCATAAAAAGTTTGTTTTCCCTCAGTGCCCACACTAAAAAAGTTAGGGACTAAAATTAAACAGGCTAATACATAAGGCAGACAATGGACGAAATGTTTAGGTGTTAATTTAAAGTCTTTATACACAACTGCATTTACATAACCATATAAAAAAACTGCACCGAAGAGAGAGATGTTAGATCGCATCATATCTAAATTAGGATGCAGATAGTAAAAACTTGAAAACAAAAAATTACTAATATCAAGAATTGATACGATCAAATAACCTGCTAGGAATTTATTGCTTAGTTTGTTACCTTTATCGATATTTAAAAGAAAAGCGGCGACTAATATATGCAATACAAAGATAAGCAGAACAATATTTTCAAGCATTAATTAGTTTCCGGTGAAGCGTTTGAGGTTTTTCATCTACCTATCTTCTTAAGTATACTCATAATCGAATATACATGAAATCACTTTTATGTGGATGAATGGCAACTACTCACTTCATTGTTCTACAACAATAATTATTGAATAAAACCTAAGGAATTGATGATGCCAACAAATAAACACAAAAGAAAAGCTTCAGCTCATGCAAAATCTAATAAATTAAATAGAGTCAAATCAACTGGTTTGATGGCATCACATCCAAAGGTGTTTTTTTTAGTCGGTTTGTTCCTCGTCACCTTAGGTTTATTTCTTTTAACGTTTAAATCTCAAGATAATGCGATGTTTGGCCTTGCTATGATTTCTCTTCTTACGGGAATAGTGACAACTTTTTATGCGAAATTTACGCTAGCTAAAGATAAATAAAAGTGATGCCTTTTGCATAGATGAAAAAAAACTCCAAACGCAATACTGAGCGTTTTTATTGAATATCATTTATTAAACCCACCCTGTGTTTTTTCCTGCAAAAAGACTGCGCTTACGGATAAGCTGTTATGTTGCATGCATGCTAAGACTTTTTTAATGTTCCCTTAACTATTTCTGTTGGAATCCCCTTTAAAGGGGCTTTTCTAGCAATTTAAAGGGGAATCAAAAACCCCAAATTTTGATTTATCAATCCTAATCTACTATAAACAGGTGGTAATGCTCATTATATATTTGGGGGATACATGATTAAGTTTATAATGATAATTTTATGTTTTTTGCCTTGTGTTTTGGTTGGGGCAAACCCAAAAGTTATTATTAATGATATTCATTGGCCACCTTACTTCATGATTATTCCTCAGCAAGAGGGAGTTGGATTGGCAAAAGATATTATCAATTTATGTTTACAGCGTATCGGGCATCAAGCTAAGTACCATGAACTTCCTGTTAAACGAACCCATCATTTTATGGAAGTAGGAGAAATAGATCTCACTGTCTATTCTTATAAAGAGCAGAGAAAAAAAATCCTTTATTACGGGAAAGAAGTGTTATTCAATTCAGAATATGGGTTCATGGTGAGAGCTAATAGTGGCATCGAAATAGATGAATTAGCTGATTTAAATCCATATGTTATGGGACACTTAGCGGGATTAAGTTACACACCTGAGCTCAAAAAAATAATTGATGATAAAGCGGAAGTCGAAGAAGTTGTCATCGGTTATAGCTTAAAAGCAATGTTTGCTCAATTACTTGCAGACATCCCAAGATTTGAAATAATGGCCGATTCAAAACACACATTTTACTGGGAAGCTCAAAAGTTAGGCATTTCAGATAAGGTTAAAGTTTTAGACTATAATATTAAAAATAAAGCCTACTACCTTACAGTTTCAAAGCAAACTGAGAACATTAAAGAACCTGAAGAATTTCTAGCTAAAACAGATGTTTGTTTACGTGAAATAAAACAAAATGGCATGTACCACAAAATTCTCGCACGCTATGGCATCCATTAATATTAAGTGCATAACAGCTATGCTATTTCCCTACGGATAAACACGAGTTTACAACATCTACACTTAATTATTGAGTCTCAATCCTATGTTTAAAAAGGCCATTTTATTATTATCCTAATTGTATGATTGCCCAATATCAACTGTTTGCATGACAACAAACTCCAATTTGTCTGCTATAATTTTAGAACGATACTTTTCTATTTAGTCAAATACATGAAGATAATTTCTTTTCAGCTAAAAATTGCATTGTTACTTCTTTTTACATGCTTTGAACTGTCGGCTGAAAAAATTCTTGATGCTATAACGCTCGATGAAGCGAAAGCACATTATCTATTGGAAATAATCAAACATATCGATCACAAATCTGAAAAAGCCCCTATTGTTATTGGCCTATTAGGTAAAAATAAGTCACTTCAAGATGCCATTCAAAAAAAAATCTCTGGAATTAGTGTCAAAAATAAAACGTTAAGCGTGCAAAATATTCCTAGTCAATCAAAGAGAAAAAACTACTATTCAGTTGTGCTCGTAACAGACAATAAATTTAATAATATTCAGACTATTTTTAACCGATTTGGAAATGTACTTATTGTTGTCGATGGACGTGTTATCAAAACATCTCAATTAGTTAGTTTGATCAATAGAAATGGACAAATAGATTTGGAACTTAATCGCGAAAACTTGGTTAAATATGGCTTTGAAGTTTCAAATCAATTACTAAACTTTGCAGGCACCAAAAAAGATCTTTCTGAACAGTTAAGTCATAAACAAATGCTCTTACAAAGCCTCATTGAAGACGCTAAGATAAAACGGAAATTAGTCGCAGACATAAGTCAAACTTTGGCAGAAAAAAATGCTGCACTTGAGCAGATAAAAATCATACTGAAAGATAGAAATAAGGCACTTGCTCAAAATACATCTAAGTTAAGCGACAGTGAAAATTTGCTTCATAAAATGCAAAAGCAAATGAACATCGAACATATGAAAATAGCTGAAAACACTAAATACATGTTAAAGCAAAAAATTCAGTTGGAATCAAAAACAGCTGAACTATTATTGAAAGAGCAAACACTAAAAGAATTAAATGAAAATATCGAGAGCAAAAAAGAAATACTCAAACAGCAAAATACTGAATTGTTTAAAAAGAGTGAAATTATAAATCAAAAAGCAGAAACGATTAGCGCGCAACGTACGCTATTAATTGTGGCAGTAACCGCTATCATTATAATTTCAATTTTCGTTTATTTTGCTCTAAGGTTTGGTCGTATTCAAAAGAAGACTAATGATGAATTGATTAAGCTCAATGACCAATTATACGAATTAGCAACCACAGATAGTATGACTCAGTTATTCAATAGAAGACATTTTATCGAATCAGCGCAACGACAGATCACTCAAATGCAAAGAACAAATGTTTCGGGTGCAATGTTGATGATAGATATCGATGATTTCAAAAAAGTGAATGACACTTTTGGACATGCAGTGGGGGATGAAGTTATTGCAAAAGTCGCCACTATACTTAAAGCTAATTCACGGGAATATGACCTGGTAGGCCGTGTTGGTGGTGAAGAGTATGCGATGTTGTTGAGTCCTTGTGAATTTGACAAAGCAAATCAAATAGCAGAACGCCTTAGAAATAAAGCAGAAAAACTGTCAATTTCTCATCAAAAGAACACCATTAAAATAACGATAAGTATTGGATTAACGATGATCAAAAAAGAAGACAAAGATATTGATAGAGCGATCCATCGAGCTGATATGTCTTTGTATAAAGCGAAAAAATCTGGGAAAAACAAGGTAGTATCTGACTAAGAACGTTATTGCTTTAGCCAACACACCTCAATGTTTTCTCGGTTATAAGTCAAATTCAAGCACAGCTAAAGGCTATGCTTGATTGAATTTTTTTAACCGAAGTGATTAAAAACGATTTTATTTCCATCAAAATCACGAAAATAAGCGCCATAGAATACGTCAGGAATACGTTGTCCTGGTTCGCCATCGCAAGTTCCGCCCAAAGCCATTGCCTTATGGTACATTTCGTCACACAGCTTTTTTGAACCTGGAGCAATGGCTAACATATTGCCGTTCCCACAGTTTTGTGGTTCTTCGTTATAAGGAATACAAATGGCGAGCATAGGCTCTTTCATACTTTTACCAATAAATATAATGCGTTCCATTTTTATTAACGTTTTTGCGCCAATGGGTGCTAATAGTTCATTATAGAAGGCTTCTGATTTTTCTAAATCGGTTACACCGATGGTTGTATAGCTAAGCATATTTATTCCTTTTCTATTATGTTTAATGTCATATACATTTGGTAGAGGGTTGACTACAACAGGTTCGTTAAATCATGTCAATAATCGCCTATGAATGTCAGCTTTAAAATAGAAAGAGTTAAAAATATCACTAGCATGACAATATAAAACGTATTGTATTTTCGAAATTAAAAAGGGGAGCATTATGAATGCTCCCCTTTTGTTTTGATTATAATTTTATGAATAAATTATAATCTTTAAGGATTATAAACAACATCCAAGCTTACGCCACTAGCTGCAGAGTATCCGTAAATACCAATATGCCATGTGTCAGCACTAGGGTTAGTAAATGAACATGTTTCATTATTACCACTCTTGTACGGACGACAATCATAAGTTGACGATGTTGGGTTTGAACCACGTCTAATATACATGTCGGCATCACCAGTACCTCCACTCATAGTGAAATCTAATGTTGCCATTCCTGCAGGAACGTCAATGGTGTAATAAGTCCAAGCACGACGACCGACACTAATATCTGTTACAGAAGCACTACCACCTGTTGCACCACCACCTGTAGAAGGTTCAGTGAAGCTGCCGGTTAAGTTAACACCTGTAAACGCTGAGTAAGCCACAACTTTTACGTAATAAGTGCCTGCTTGTGCGGTGCTAATTGGACAACTTTCACTATTACCACCTGCATAAGGGCGACAATCATAGCTAGAGCTTGTTGGTGCTGAGCCAAACTTAACGTATAAATCAGCATCGCCTGTACCGCCTGCCATTGCAAAGTTAAGATCGGTTGCACCAGCTGGAACTTCCATCGTAAAGCTAAGTTCTGAACTAGACGCTAAACCTGTTTTTGCAACGCCATTGTCAAGCGTGTTACCTGTTGGAGGTGGTGGCGGAGTAACTGTTCCACCACAAGTTGCGGCTAGCGCATCAGACGCTGCTTTAGCTTGTACTAAACCAAAACCTGTTTTGTCATCGCGGCCAGCAACATCAAGATCAATAGCCGTCGATTTTAAGGCGCTTCGCACTTCATCAGCGCTACAATCTGGGTTATTACTCCATACTATTGCTGCAACACCGGTAACATGAGGTGTGGCCATAGAAGTACCGTTATAATAAGCATAATCTTGTGAGCCATTAACAGTTAGGGTTGCTGCGCTACCTAACTGCGTTAATAACTGTTGGCCTAAAGCACGGCTAACTGAAACACTCGGTACTGAAACAGCATTAGTTGCATCAACTAAGAATGGGTTTTGTAAGCCAGGACGTGTACTGTCACTGTAAACAATAACGCCTGAAGCTCCTGCATCAGCACAAGCTTTAGCTGGGTTTATTTCTGGATAGTTACTGCCTTTTTGGTTGTCATTACGTTCTGCTAAACAGATATTTCCAGCAACATTATTACAACTGTAGCTACTACCTGAAATCGTACAACTGGCTAATACACCATTCGCACTACTATCAACGTTATTTACAATATAACTACCACCACTTTCAATATAATGAGTTTGTGGAACAACATCATCATTACCATAAGTTGTTGAATCGATATTAATAAAACCTAAACGACCATCGCCAGCAACAGTTGATAAAATAGCTTCACCAGGTGCCGATATTTCTACTTGGCTCGTGTATTGAGAAAACTCAGCATGTTGATTATTGCTATCAAGTGCACCAACGGCCATAACTACATCATAAGAAGCAGGATAAGATAGAGTTGTATTACCATCGTTACCTGAAGCCGCAACGAGTAACACACCTGCATCAGCCGCTGCTTGTAAAGCGTTTTTCTCAGTGGTACTTGAGCCTGAACCACCTAAACTCATGTTAATGACTTTAGCGCCATTACTTACACAAGTATCAACAGCATCAGTTAATTCGCCGGTATAACCCCAGCCTGCTTCGTTAAATACTTTAACAATATGAAGGTTTACATTGGTGTTTGGCATAATACCGACAACACCTTCACTATTATTAACGCCAGCAATAGTACCCGCTACATGAGTACCGTGAGAACCGCCATTTTGATACCAGTTTCCCGTACCTGAATTATTGGTGCCTGTAGCATTGTTAGCATTTAAATCAGGATTTGATTGTTCGTAGCCAGAATCGATAATACAAACGGTCATATTCGCGCCGTCATTATCAGTTAATTGATCTGATTGTGTTTTTGATATGCCCCATGGTTGATTTTGCGCCATTAAAAAGCGTTTGTAATCGGGTTCAATAAACTCAATTGACGAGTCTTTTTTCATACGAGCGATCATTTTTTTCACATCTTTAATGTTCTTTTGTTTACCAAAAGAAATACTGTGACGACCATTCTTTAAAATTTTCTCGTGTTTTAACGATAATCCTGCTTTTTTGGCTAGTCCTGGAGGGATAGTTTTTCCATTTTTCTTGTTTTTAAATTTAACAATTAAACGATCAGTAAAATCCTGCTTTTCTAGCATTTGTTGTGCTCGCCAATCAGCAAAACTTAATTTTGTTGATTGGGCAGATTCCATTCCGCTTTTATTTACTTTATTGATCTTAGCTTGGCTTGCATAACTTGCCGCGCTAGTTACGGTTAGAATAGATAAGGCTACTGCACTTAGTGCAAGGCGCTTGTTATTTCTCATCTGATATAAACTCCATCGTTCGTTATTACGTTTATTTTGAAAGTTCATTGAGGATACTTTCAACGTATTTTTTTTATATATTGGTTTAATGAATAAAAAACCAACGACAAAAATAATGGCTTGATAATCACATTTTAACTAGCAAATGACGGACGGCTTTTGATAATAATACGACGGTGTGTTTTTGTTCG
>Ga0209396_1000670_pt1 | contig 39310 bp, 35 predicted proteins | sample GOMGulsemesocosm_6_FD_184638 | JGI IMG/M metagenome (GOLD analysis project Ga0209396, IMG submission 184638) | Methane-oxidizing microbial communities from mesocosms in the Gulf of Mexico - GOM8C Gulf of Mexico (SPAdes) (version 2) | ecosystem: Environmental > Aquatic > Marine > Cold seeps...
GCCCTAATTTGTTTGATGAGTTACGCTACCTTGATGAAGGTCAGCCAGATGCGGATAATTCAGGTCGTCCATTGAATCCGGACTTCGTATTGAATCAGCCTCGCTATAAGGGCGCGTCTGTTTTGATTGCGCGTGAGAACTTTGGTTGTGGTTCTTCACGTGAGCACGCACCTTGGGCATTAGAAGATTATGGCTTTCAGGTTATTATCTCTTCTAGTTATGCCGATATTTTCTTCAATAACAGTTTTAAAAATGGTCTTTTGCCGATCGTTTTAGAAGAATCTATCGTTGATACGTTATTCAATGAAGTCGCGGCGACTGAAGGCTATGAGTTGACGATTGATTTAGAGAATCAAAAAATTGTTAAATCAAATGGTGATGCAATCCCATTTGAAGTTGATGCGTTCCGTAAGCATTGCTTGTTAAACGGTTTGGATGACATCGGTTTAACGCTACAAGATGCTGATGACATTACTGCGTATGAAGTGACGCGTAAAGCATCGTCGCCTTGGTTGTTTTAAAGCATAAATAAAAAGATTAAAAGCAGATTGTTGCACGCACTGCATTGAGTAATTCGTTTTTGGGGACGCCGTGAATACGCCGCTGCGCTCTCCCTGTAGGCTCGTATCTAGCATCCATGCTAGATGACGCCGCCTAAAACAAACCACTCAATACTGTGCCTCGATAGCGTTTGATATTCAGAAAACCTTTTGTTATCGAAGTTTCATAAAGGTGACTTTTGGTTTTTATTGGTGGTGTATTTGTAGAATTAAATTGAAGGGTTGCTGGGTTTTGGGTGGTTCGTTAAAGGGGCGTCATTTCGCAGGGAAGCGAAATACGAGGCTACAGGGAAGTATTTACGCCGTCCCCAAAGACGAATTACCCATCACCCAGCAATCCGTTGCTCAAATCACCAAAAAAATTATTTAAATAGTTAAGTTGGAATTGAAATGTCTAAGAAAGTATTAATCCTACCAGGTGATGGTATTGGTCCTGAAATCGTAACCGAAGCAGAAAACGTATTGGTTGCCGTGAATGAAAAATTCAACCTAGGTCTTGAATTTGATCATGGTCTAGTGGGCGGTGCTGGTTTTGATGCGCACGGCTCTCCACTTCCAGCTGAAACAATGGAAAAAGCCAAAGCGGCTGATGCCATTCTTTTAGGCGCCGTAGGCGGACCTAAGTGGGATACGCTTGAAGATCGCGAAATGCGTCCAGAGAAAGGTCTTTTGGGTTTGCGCTCTGGTCTTGAATTGTTTGGCAACTTGCGTCCAGCTATCTTGTACCCGCAGCTTGCAGATGCTTCTTCATTGAAGCCTGAAATTGTTTCGGGTCTAGATATTTTAATCGTACGTGAATTAACCGGCGGCATTTATTTCGGCCAGCCACGCGGCATTCGCACATTAGAAAATGGCGAACGTCAGGGTTATAATACTTACGTCTATTGCGAGTCTGAAATACGTCGTATCGGTCGCGTTGCTTTTGAAGCGGCTAAGAAACGTGGCGGCAAGCTATGTTCAATCGACAAAGCAAACGTACTAGAGGTTACGGTCTTGTGGCGCGAAATCATGACTGAAATGGCGAAGGACTACCCTGAAGTAGAGCTAACGCACATGTATGTTGATAATGCCGCAATGCAGCTAGTGCGTGCACCTAAACAGTTTGATGTGATTGTGACGGGTAACATGTTTGGCGATATCCTTTCGGATACAGCAGCCATGCTAACCGGTTCAATCGGCATGCTACCTTCTGCGTCTTTAGATAAAGACAATAAAGGCATGTACGAGCCTTGCCATGGCAGCGCACCTGACATTGCTGGTCAAGGTATTGCCAATCCATTGGCAACAATCCTTTCTGCTGCGATGATGTTGCGTTATTCTCTAGGTGAGAATGCGGCGGCTGAAGCGATTGAAAAAGCAGTAAGCGATGTATTGGATCTAAACTTGCGTACGCCAGATATTTATTCTGCTGGCATGACAAAAGTAAGCACTGAAGAAATGGGTGCGGCGGTTGTTAAAGCGCTATAAATGTTAGCGTGCTTTAATCGTTAGTTGATGAAATTTTAAATAGCCTTGTGCGCCTCTATGGCCTGCAGGGCTTTATTAGGTTGGGATATAAAGATGAAAACTGTAGGTCTAGTAGGCTGGCGTGGCATGGTTGGTTCCGTGCTAATGCAACGCATGGAAGCAGAGAATGACTTTGCTGATATCAATCCAGTGTATTTTACTACCTCACAAGCGGGTCAAGCCGCTCCAGTATTTGGCGGTAAAGAAGCCCCTGCGCTTAAAGATGCCCTAAGCATTAAAGAGCTAAAAGCGATGGACGTAATTATCTCCTGCCAAGGCGGTGATTATACCAATGAAGTGTATCCAAAACTGATGGCCGATGGCTGGAAAGGTTATTGGATCGACGCTGCGTCTAGTTTGCGCATGGCCGATAACGCTGTGATCGTATTAGATCCTGTGAATAAAAACGTGATTAAAGACGCGCTGCATACCGGCACCAAAACTTTCGTAGGGGGTAACTGTACCGTTTCCCTTATGTTAATGGGTCTGGGTGGCTTGTTTGAGCATGGCTTGGTTGAGTGGTTGAGCTCACAGACCTATCAGGCAGCTTCTGGCGGCGGCGCTAAGCACATGCGTGAATTATTGACTCAGATGGGTCAGTTGAATTCTGCAGTCGCTGACAAGCTTGCTGATCCGCGCAGTGCGATTCTAGATATTGATCGTATTGTTGCTGAAACTCAGCGCAACGGTTCAATGGATACGGCTAACTTTGGCGTGCCATTAGGCGGTAGCTTAATTCCTTATATCGACTCTGAACTTGAAAATGGCCAGAGCCGTGAAGAATGGAAAGGGCAGGCGGAAACCAATAAGATTCTAGCAACAGGTAATAATATTATTCCTGTTGACGGCACCTGTGTTCGTATCGGTTCCATGCGTTGCCATAGCCAAGCGTTCACCATCAAACTGAAAAAAGATGTGCCGATGGATGAAATTAACGCCATGTTAGACGAGCATAGTCAGTGGTCTAGTGTTGTTCCTAATACGAAAGCGGCAACGATTGCAGGCTTAACGCCAACGGCTGTGACCGGGACTTTGAATGTTCCTGTCGGTCGTTTGCGTAAGATGAATATGGGATCCGAATACTTGAACGCCTTCTCTGTTGGTGATCAATTATTGTGGGGGGCTGCAGAGCCTTTACGCCGCATGCTGCGTATCTTGCTAGAAGACTAGTTGTTGGTCGATAGCAGATAAAAAAGTGAAATTTGCAAAATGAAGCATTGGACATTTTGAGTCATGATGTTTCATTTTGTGAATAAGCTCACACTTTAGTTTTAAAATCTGATCAAAAGATAGGCTGAAAGCCGCGTCAAACGTGAGATATCGGCGTACAAACATTGCGAAAACTCTATTTATAATTGATACTTACGACTGTTATTGAAAGGAATCTTTAAGTTTCAATTGAAATGGAATAAAGATTCATGAATTTAATTTGATTTTATTGTTTGCAAAACTGACATCAAGCAGCCTAATAACAACAAGGAAGCAGAGAATGAAGCGCACGCTTTTAAGTACTCTAGTGATTACCAGCACCCTTGGCCTAAGCGCCAATGTGTTTGCGCTAGGTATGGGTGAGCTTGAATTAAAGTCCACACTCAATCAGCCTCTACAAGCAGAAATTGAACTTACCAATATTGCTGATCTTACTGAGTGGGAAATCAAGCCATCTTTAGCTTCTGACGGCGATTTCGATCGCGCAGGTGTTGAGAAAATATTTTTTCTAAGTGATATCGATTTTGAAGTAAAAGGAAATCGTATTGTTTTAAGCAGTGACAAAACAGTTACTGAACCTTTTCTAAATTTCTTAGTGCAAGTGAACTGGCCATCGGGTCGCGTATTACGAGAATATACGCTACTGCTTGATCCGCCTGTTTTTGACGAACAGATACAGCCACTAGCATCGCAAGAGCCTTCTCAGCGCGTAGAATCTCAAGCAGTTGTTGCAGCTGAAGTTCAGCCCGCTAATCGCTGGGAAAGTGAAGACGCTGCACCAGGTACTTATAAAGTACAGCCGAACGATACCTTGTGGGAAATCGCGATTAATACGCGCCCAAGTCGTCAGGTATCGCCTCAGCAAATGATGCTGGCTATTCAAGATAGCAATCCAGGTGCCTTTATTAACGGTAATATTAATCGCCTAAAAACGCACCAGGTATTACGCATTCCAAATAAGCAGCAAATGGCTGCGCGTAATGATAGCCAAGCCGTTAATGAGGTTATGCGTCAAAATCGAGAGCTGCAATCTGCCGGTGCTCAGATTGATGCAACCGCCAATGCCGCACAGACTAATAAAGCAGAACAGCTAGCCGACGGTGGTGAGCTAAAGCTGCTATCTAAGCAAAATGATGTCGCTGAATCTGCGGGTGCCAGCGGTGACTCCGAAAGCGGAATTGCTGGTAGTGGTCGCCAAGAAGACATTCAAAATGATTTGGCCATCGCATTAGAAAGCCTTGATAACAGCAGTTTAGAAAATGAAGATTTAAAAGCACGTTTGTCGTCTTTGGAAGAGCAAATCGCTACGCTTCAGCGCTTGGTATCTTTAAAGGATGACCAGCTAGCCAGTATTCAAACATTAGAGCTTCAAAAAGAAGCTCAACTTGACCCCCAGCCTATTGCTGATGTAAATGCAGTGACGGATGAAGCAGCTATCGCTGATGAGGCAGGTGTCGCAGGTGAGGTTATTGAAGAAGCAGCGATCACCGACGAAACTGCAGATGAGGCTCAAGGTGAAGATTTCAATTATGCTGAAGATCTCGCGAAAACCGCGGCTGAAGAATTAGCCGTTACAGATGACGTAGTTGCTACGGCGGAGATGGATTCTGCATTAGCTGCCACTCAAATTCAGCAGCAAACTGAAGATCGCTATAAGCCAAAAGGCTTTGTTGCTGAAGTTATGGCGAAACCTGCACTTATGGGGGGTATCGCAGGCGGAATTGCATTGCTATTAGGCCTTATTGGTCTGGCTCTTAAAAAGCGCAACGCGGCGAAAGAAGGTGAGATTGAGGATCCTGAGCTAGCCGGTTTTGATGAGGATTTTGAGTTTACCGAAGGTGAGCTTGATGAAACATCACTCGATGATTTCGAATTTGATGAACATGACCCAGCGGTCTCTGCTCATGGTGAATTAAATGATGATTTGTTAGAAGGCATTGGCGGTTTAGAAGAAGATCTAGATGCTGAAGTAGAAGAAACAGAAACGGTTGCTCAAACGGCCGACATTATTGGTGAGGCTGAGATTTACATTGCCTATGGTCGTTTTGATCAAGCAGCGGATCTGTTGAAAAACTCGATCGACTCAGAGCCTAGCCGAATTGATTTACGTATAAAATTGCTTGAAGTTTATCTAGAAACGGATGACTCAGATTCTTATGCAGAAGCAGAGCTTGCATTAAATTCTATTGGTGATATCGAAGCTGATGAGAAAGCCGTTGCCATGCGCAGTCGTTTAAGCTCACCGATCTCTGGCCAAGATGAAACACCTACCATGGAAGATATCCTGGCAGATGAAGCTGATTTCTCTATCGATATGGAAACTTTGGCGGACTCTAATGATGAGTTCTCTGGCGGCATCGACTTTGAGGCGGCTTTAGATTTAAGTGATGCTGATGAATTTTCTGCCTCACTAGATGTGCTAGACGATGAAAGTGAAATAGACCTTAGCAGTGATTTAAATTTAGACAGTGAAATAGATCTAAGTAGCGATTTAGACCTAGGCAGTGATTTGGATTTAGGCAGTGATTTGGATTTAGGCAGTGATTTGGATTTAGGCAGTGATTTGGATTTAGGCAGTGAGTTAGATGCTGATTCGGGCTTAGAATTAAGCCTTGAGGCTGAAGAAGATATTCCAACTCTAGATGATTTATCAGACGAGCTATCGCTTGATGATGTCCCTACGCTGGATACTGAATTCGATGATATTCCTGTATTGGATTCAGAAGACGATCTAGCCTTGCTGGATGCTGCTGAATTAGAAGATATTCCTACTTTAGAAGATATTCCAAGCTTTGAAAATGATGTGGACGAGTCCTTTGACTTATCAGAGCTCTCTGGTTTAGCCGCTGCTGAACAAGATGAAATATCAGTAGATGATTCGATTATTGACCTTGCAGTCATGGCCGCAGACGAATCTTTAGATGATGTCTCGGCACTAGAAAGCTTGTTAGATACGGAGGGCTCTATTGATGGTCTTCCTGATTTAGATTTTGACCTAGATGAAACCGGTTTCGAAGGTGATTCATTAGGTGATGATTTACAGACACTTGAAGCAGAGCTTAATGATCTAACAACGGATGTTTCGGACGATGTTTCGATCGAAGAAAATTTCGCAGCAGTGGAAGAAGCTCCGGTTATAGAGGATGTTGCCGCAACTGAAGAGGTGTCAGCAGCTATCGAAGAGCCTGCCGAATTTGAAGGGAGTTCAGAATTCGATTTAAATGAGCTTGAAGACCTTCCCGATTTTACGACGGAAACCGCGGAGGCTGATATTGCTGAAGAAGATGCTGCCAAGACTTCTGGGCAAGAAATTGATCTTGAGCAGCTAGCGGCGGCTGATGATGAATTCGATTTCTTAGCCGGCACTGATGAATGCGCAACAAAGCTAGACTTAGCGCGCGCTTATCTCGATATGGATGATGGCGAAGGCGCTAAAGAGTTATTGCAGGAAGTAATTGCCGAAGGAAGCGATCAACAAAAGCAGGATGCTCGAGCCTTGATAGATAGTATTGGTTAAATCACAGTTAAATATGCAGATTGACAGTAAAGAAGTCGTTAGTACGCAAGACAAAGTAATCGTAAGAAATGCCGCAATTGTCGAATACCATGGTGCAAATTTCCATGGTTGGCAGCGGCAGAAGCATCACCCAGAGCCGACTATTCAGGCGGCTTTGGAGGATGCTCTTAGCCGGGTAGCGAATGAACCTATCAGTGTCATGTGCGCAGGACGCACCGATGCAGGTGTTCATGCTTCTACCCAGGTTATTCATTTTGATACCCAAGCTATTAGAAGGCCACATAATTGGATGATGGGTGTGAATACTTATCTTCCAGATGGCATTGCTATACGTTGGATCAACGAAGTCGATGAGTCTTTTCATGCTCGTTTCTCCGCCACCAGCCGGCGCTATCGCTATTTAATTTTCAATAAGGAAATCAAGCAGGGGCTGATGCATGATCAACTTACCTGGTGTCGATTCCCGCTTGATGAAGAAAAAATGCATGCAGCGGCGCAATCGCTATTAGGAGAGCATGACTTTACCTCCTATCGCGCTAAAGATTGCCAAGCAAATACGCCGGTAAGAACCATTCAGGATATCTCGGTGCGTCGCTATGGCGATATCGTCATGATAGAAGTTCAAGCTAATGCTTTTCTCTATCACATGATTCGTAATATTGCCGGTGTGCTTATGCCGATTGGGATGGGGCGCAAGCCGGTTGAGTGGAGTGCCGAATTATTAGCGCAAAAAGATAGAGCGCTAGGTGGGGTTACCGCACCTTCGGCAGGCTTGTATTTTGTTGGCGTTGAATACCCTGCAAAGTTTGAGGTTCCTTCGCAGGCTTGGGGGCCAGTCTTTGTTGAGCCTTGGTTTTCTTAACTGGGCTTTCTTAACCGTCAATAGCTTAAGTCTTAGTGGGCTTAAGCTATTGACGGTTAACGTATTTTCACAGCTTGTGTAATTTCTGTTAGACTCCTACCTTATTAAAATTCAGCCAATAAAAGTATGCTCTCGTGAGTAAAGTACGAATCAAAATATGCGGTTTAACCCGCGATCAAGATGTACATGATGCCGTAGTCGAAGGTGCTGATGCCCTTGGCTTTGTTTTGTATGCACCAAGCCCAAGGGCTGTGAGTGCAGAACGCGCCGCGCAACTCATTCAAAAAGTACCTGCCTTCGTCACTACTGTAGCGTTATTCGTCAACGAAAGCGCTGAAGAAATACAACGGGTACTGACCGTATGTCCTTTTGATCTACTGCAATTTCACGGCGATGAAAGCCCTGAATTCTGCCGCCAATTTAATCAACCCTACATGAAAGCTATTCGTGTACGCAGCGCCGACGATATCCATTGCGCAGTACAGCAGTATCCGGATGCCAAGGCTTTGTTGTTGGATGCCTACGTGGAGAACTTGCCTGGTGGGACTGGCCAGGCGTTCGATTGGCGATTAATACCTCATTTATCAATTCCCTGGGTTTTAGCTGGGGGCTTGAATGCAAAAAATGTTGCTGATGCGATAAACCAAGTACAGCCTTTCGCCGTTGATATTAGTGGTGGAGTTGAGGCCAGTAAAGGCATCAAAGACGTACAAAAAATTAAAGATTTTATAAGCGAGGTTCGCAATGTCGAACGATAAGAACAGTATTCCAGATCTACCTATTTTACCGGATGCCAAAGGGCATTTTGGCATTTATGGCGGCCGTTTTGTTTCTGAAACATTAAGTGCTGCGTTAGATGAATTGGAAACTTTATACGATACGCTTTCCAAAGATCCAGCTTTCCAAAAAGAATTTGATGAAGATCTAGCTCATTATGTCGGCCGTCCTTCACCGCTATATTTTGCTGAGCAGCTAACCAACCATTGTGGTGGCGCTAAGATCTATCTAAAGCGTGAAGATCTTAACCATACGGGCGCGCACAAGATAAACAATACCATTGGCCAAGCCTTATTGGCTAAGTATTCTGGCAAGAAAAAGATCATTGCTGAAACTGGCGCAGGTCAGCACGGTGTTGCGACAGCAACGGTTGCCGCGCGCTTGGGTATGGAATGTAAGGTATACATGGGTGCAGTTGACATTGAACGCCAGAAGCTCAATGTTTATCGTATGCGTTTATTGGGTGCAGAAGTTATTGCAGTCGAGTCAGGCACAAAAACACTAAAAGACGCCATGAACGAAGCCATGCGTAGCTGGGTAACAAATGTTGATGATACCTTTTATATTCTAGGTACTGCGGCAGGTCCGCATCCTTATCCGATGCTAGTGCGTGATTTCCAAAGCATTATCGGACGTGAGACGATTCGTCAGTGCGAAACGCAAATTGGTCGCCAACCTGATGCCGTGATCGCTTGTATCGGGGGAGGTTCAAACGCCATTGGTATGTTCTATCCTTATTTGAATATGCACGATGTACGCATGATTGGTGTTGAGGCCGGTGGTTTAGGTTTGGCCGGTAATGATCACGCGGCGCCATTATGCAAAGGTCGTCCAGGTGTATTGCACGGTAACCGTACTTATTTAATGGAAGATGAAAATGGCCAGATTATGGGGACCCATTCGGTTTCTGCTGGTTTAGATTATCCGGGTGTAGGCCCTGAGCATTCATGGTTGAAAGATATCGGTCGTGCAGAATATGTTGCGGCAACCGACGAAGAGGCACTGGATGCCTTCAGAGCATTAACGCGCATCGAAGGTATTATGCCGGCACTTGAATCGAGCCATGCTATTGCTCACGCGATGAAGATGGCAAAAGAGATGAGCTCAGATCAGATTTTGGTGGTTAACCTGTCCGGTCGTGGCGATAAAGATATTCATACGGTCGCTGAAATCGACGGTTTAGAAGTTTAAATAAAGTAGAGAGAAATTATTATGAGTCGTATTGCTGCTTTATTTTCAGAATTAAAGAAAACAGGCAAAAAAGCATTAATCCCTTATGTGACTGCGGGTGATCCCAATCCTTCAGTGACGGTGGCGATGATGCATGGTTTGGTTGAAGCGGGGGCCGATCTTATTGAACTGGGTGTGCCTTTCTCTGATCCCATGGCCGATGGCCCAACGATCCAGTTAGCCTGTGAGCGTGCTCTTGCGCACAATACCTCGCTGCGTGATGTGATCGCGATGGTAACGGAATTCCGTACCACGGATGCGGATACACCCGTGGTATTGATGGGTTATTTAAATCCAGTTGAAGCCATGGGTTATAAAACCTTTGCTGAAGCGGCTCAAAAAGCCGGTATCGATGGCGTATTGATGGTTGATATGCCACCTGAAGAATCTGGCGATAACGCTGAAATCTTCGCCGAGCATGAGCTGGATATTATCTATCTAATCGCACCGACCACAACCGATGCGCGCATTAGCGAAATTGCTAAATTCAGCACCGGTTATGTTTATTACGTTTCTATTAAGGGCGTTACCGGCAGTGCTGAAATTGATGTGGCCGATGTTAGCCGTAATCTAGAACGCATACGCAGTCGTGTTGATATTCCAGTCGGTGTTGGCTTCGGCATTAATAATGGTAAAGCAGCGGCCGCCGTTGCAACGGTTGCCGATGGCGTTATCGTAGGATCAGCCTTGGTTAATAAAATTGCAGCGAATGCTGATAATCCAAGCCAAGCGATCTCTGAAGTGAAGGCTGTTTTGTCTGAAATGCGTCAAGCAATGGATGCCAAATAATTACCGATGTTAGCTAAAGTGAGTGCCACTCAATCATGAAAATCGCAGGCGCGACTAAAGATCAATGGTTGGCTTATATAGAGTCAACTCATCCTGCAGATATTGAAATGGGTTTAGGGCGAGTGACTAAAGTTGCACAGGCCCTGGATTTATTAAAACCTGCCCCTGTGGTTATTGTGGTGGGCGGCACCAATGGTAAAGGCACAACAACAGCCCTTTTAGGGCAGTTACTGGCGCAAAAAGGCTTAACCTCAGCCGGTTATAATTCTCCCCATATTCACCAGTATAATGAACGTATTAATCGTCGCGACTCGGTAACGAGCGCACGCTTAAGTAGTGATGACGAATTATGTATTGCGTTTACCGCCATAGAAGAAGGTCGTGGCGACATTCCGCTGACCTATTTCGAATTTGGTACTCTTGCCGCGCTATGGCAAATCAAGCAATGGCAAGTCGATGTGGCTTTGTTAGAGGTCGGCTTAGGGGGGCGCTTAGATGCGGTCAATATCGTTGATACTGACCTAGCCATCGTGAGTAGTGTTGGGCTTGATCATCAAGACTGGCTAGGGGACACCCTAGATCTTATCGGTATGGAAAAAGCCGGTATTGCTCGCCCAGGTAAGCCACTAATCTGTGGCCAGCCTGATGTTTCACAAGGATTCATTGATGCGGCCAATAGCTTGCAGGCGAATACCTTGTATCAAGGCAAAGATTTTTCTATTAGCGCCAATGGCCAAGGCTGGTTAATGGTTCTAGGTGATGAAACCCTCGAGCTACCTCATGGGCACATCCCTTATTATAATATCGCCAGCAGTATTGCGGGTCTGAGAACGCTCAATATTCTTCCTAGTGAGGCGGGTATCAGAGAGGCTGTTAATCATACTCGGGTTGCTGGCCGGTTAACGTCTTACCCTTGTGAATATAAAGGTCAGCAGGTCACCTTTATTCTCGACGTCGCGCATAATGCCCAAGCTGCTGGTTTTTTGGCCCAGCAGGTGGGTAATTGCACAGTAGCGGTGCTGGCCATGCTAGCAGACAAAGATGCCGTAGCCGTTGTTGCTGCTTTACCGCAAATAGAATGCTGGCAATTGGCCAGTTTGCAAGGATATCGAGGCCAAGAAAGTGAAGTATTAGGCTCTCGTATATTAGGTTCTTACAGCGATAAAATACTGCATTACAACGACTCAGTAGAGTCCGCTATGCTAGCTTGCTTACAGGCGGGGCACCATGAAATACTCGTCATCGGATCGTTCTTAACGGTAGCGGCCGCGGAACAAGCACTCGATAATATTGATGGATTAATACAGGCAGCCCAATAATGGAAGTAAACCTTAAGGCGCGAATTATCGGTGCCGTGGTAACAGTTTTAGCCTTGGCCTTATTATTGCCCAACGTATTGAAAGGATCGCGTTTGGGAGATGAGGTAATGATGTCGATTCCTGAAAAACCGGCTACCCCAGACTGGGTCGATGAAAAGCAAAGCAGTCGTGTGCGCATCGAGTTGAATGCTTTAGCAACGGGAAGTTTTGAACAAAAGATAACAGCTCCTGAGCCTCGCTACGTATTGCAAGATGACCCCAAAGACTCAGGCGTTGCCGGCGAACGAGCCGGTTTAACTGGCGAGGGTGCGGCCATTGCTTGGACTATTCAGCTAGGTGCGTTTAAACACAGTAAAAATGCGATAGAGCTTAGAGATTCGTTGCGAATTAAAGGTTATAAAGCCTACATTCTTAAAAATGGCATAGGCACCTATGATCGTGTTTACGTCGGCCCGATGCTGCAGCGCTCAAAAGCTGAACGTTTAAAGGTCGAGTTAATCAAAGAAACTAAGATCGAAGACATTCGCTTGCGTCAGTATACGCCAGAATAGTAGTGGCAGTTACTGCATGCCTTTGTTAGAATCCGCGTCTTTCCGATGCAGTCAACGAGTTGAGAAGTACCATGACAAGTATTGACTGGGGCATATTAGCAGTATTAATCGTCTCTGCTGCCCTGAGTTTACGACGTGGTTTTGTTAAAGAAGCGCTATCCTTAGTCAGTTGGGTAGCGGCATTCGTTATTGCCCGTATATTTAGTGGCAATCTTGCAACCTTATTAGTCGATTATATCGACACCCCTTCAGCCCGCTGGGTTGTCGCCTTTATTATTTTATTTGCCGGTACGGTCACCATCGGTGCCATGATCAATCATCTCTTTGTAGAAATGATTCGGATTACCGGTTTATCGAGCACCGATCGTGTTTTTGGCATGGTATTCGGGTTTGTTCGAGGTTTACTTATTCTCGTTGCCGTTGTCTACGGTCTGCAATATACCGCAGTACCCAAAGATCCATGGTGGCAAGATTCGACACTCATGCCACACTTAGAAATATTAGCGGATTGGGCAAGGATCGTTTTGCCCACAGCCACTGATCATGTGATGTCATATACAAATAATTTATAGCTTAACTTATAACTTAATTAAGGTTTATTACGCATGTGCGGAATAGTGGGTATAGTTGCGAAGTCTCATGTCAATCAGAGTATCTATGATGCACTGACGATCCTTCAACATCGTGGACAAGATGCTGCCGGAATCGTAACGTGGCATAAAGATAAGTTATTTCTGCGTAAAGATAACGGCTTGGTGAGTGACGTCTTTCGTACTCGTCACATGAAGCGCTTGGTTGGTAATATCGGTATAGGTCACGTCCGCTACCCAACGGCGGGTAGTTCAAGTTCAGCAGAAGCCCAGCCATTTTATGTTAACTCTCCGTATGGCATAACCTTGGCTCACAACGGTAATCTAACCAATGCCGCTGATGTTGCTGACGACTTGTATAAAGCAGATTTACGTCATATCAATACCTCTTCTGACTCTGAAGTTCTGTTGAACGTATTTGCCCATGAAATGCAAAAACAAGCCGAACTTATACCAACACCCGAATCTATTTTTAAAGCAGTTGCGGGTGTTCATAAACGTATCCGTGGTGGCTATTCAGTGGTTGCCATGATTAACGGCTATGGCTTAGTCGCATTCCGTGATCCTAATGGTATTCGCCCAGCAGTCTTTGGCATTCGCGATAAAGGTGAGGGCAAAGAATATATGGTCTCATCTGAGAGTGTTGCTCTTGATGGCCTAGATTTTAAACTTGAGCGCGATATTGCTCCAGGTGAAGCGATTGTTATCACCAAAGAAGGTGAATTCTTTAGTCAGCAATGTGCTGAAAATCCAAAGCTAGCCCCATGTATTTTTGAACATGTTTATTTTGCTCGTCCTGATTCGATTATGGATGGCATCTCAGTCTACAAAGCACGTTTGAAAATGGGCGAATATCTTGCTGGCAAGATCATGAAAGAACGTCCAGATCATGATATTGATGTGGTTATTCCGATTCCTGATACTAGTCGAACTTCTGCCTTGCAGTTGGCAAATCGCCTAGGTGTTAAGTATCGAGAAGGTTTCATGAAGAACCGCTATATTGGTCGAACCTTCATCATGCCGGGTCAACAACAGCGAAAGAAATCGGTTAAACAAAAATTGAATGCGATTGCGTTAGAATTCACAGGCAAAAATGTATTGTTAGTCGATGATTCTATTGTTCGTGGTACCACGTGTAATCAAATTATTGAAATGGCTCGTGACGCCGGTGCTAAAAATGTGTACTTCGCATCAGCCGCTCCTGAAGTTCGTTATCCGAACGTTTATGGTATCGACATGCCTGCGGTAACTGAGTTAATTGCTCACGATCGTACAGTTAAAGAAATCGAAACGGCGATCGGTGCCGATTGGTTAATTTATCAAGATCTTGAAGACTTAGAACGTTCTTGCTTAAACGGTGCAGTGACCGATGTTAAAGAATTTGATTCTTCAGTTTTTGATTCTCAATACATTACCGGTGATATCAACGAAGCTTACTTTGAGCGTTTGCAAGCAGCTCGTAGCGATGCATCAAAATCATCGATTAATTCTGCGGAAGATGTTGCAATTGATTTGCACAACGATCAAGAGTAATTTGGTTATTCGATGATCTGCTTTCTGTTTGTTCTTAATGAATGGATTGATAAAAACGGCCAGTTAATCTGGCCGTTTTTATTTGAGTGTAAAATAGCAAACTAATAAAATATTAAGGTGTATAAAAAAACCAATATGGGACAATTTTCCGATAGAGATTTTCGTTATCAATCTGATCTAACCGATGCTGATTTTGAAACCTTGGCCGTGCGAGCGGGGCAGGTTCGCAGCGCTCATGGCGAACATAGCGAAGCCATCTATCTTACCAGCAGTTATGTGTTCAACTCTGCAGCAGAAGCCGCGGCACGTTTCTCGGGTGATGAAGAAGGAAATGTTTATTCACGCTATACCAATCCAACAGTACGAACGTTCGAAGAGCGCTTAGCGGCATTAGAAGGCGGTGAAGACTGTGCGGCAACAGCGTCCGGTATGGCGGCTATTTACTCGGTGGTAATTGCTCACCTAAAAGCCGGAGATAGCATCATCGTCTCCCGTAACGTTTTTGGCAGCACCAATGTATTATTCGAAAAATTCGTGCGTAAATTTAACATCGATGTGCGCTATGTCGACTTACTCGACTTAAAAGCTTGGGCTGACGCAATCGATAGCACTACGCGCATGTTGTTTTTAGAATCACCTTCCAATCCCATGAGCGAAGTAGCAGACCTAACCGCACTGGCTGATATAGCCCATGCTCATGATGCATTACTGGTGGTTGATAACTGTTTCTGCACCCCCGCATTACAAAAGCCATTAAGATTTGGTGCCGACTTAATCGTACACTCGGCGACTAAATATATTGATGGCCAAGGCCGTTGCTTAGGTGGCGCAGTCGTGGGTAGCAAAGAATTAATTGAACCGGTGATTGGCGTATTGCGCTCAGCAGGGCCAACACTTAGTCCATTTAATGCTTGGGTATTCTTGAAAGGCTTAGAAACCTTACCGTTGCGTATGAAGGCGCACAGCGAAAATGCCATGGTATTAGCAAGATGGTTACAGCAACAACCGCAAATCACAAAAGTGAACTATGCCGGCTTAGAAGACCATCCTGGTCATGAGTTGGCCAAGAAACAGCAGTCAGGCTTCGGTGGTGTTTTATCGTTTGAAGTGGCTGGAGGTCAAGAAGCAGCGTGGCAACTGATAGATGGTACACGCATGATCTCTATTACCGCCAATCTGGGCGATACCAAAACAACGGTGACGCATCCGGCATCGACGACTCACAGCCGTTTAACGCCTGAAGATAGAGCGAAAGCTGGAATCAATGATGGCTTGGTACGAATTGCAGTAGGGCTTGAGTCTGTTGAGGATATCCAGAAGGATATTGCTTTGGGATTGGCTGCTATTTAAAACTAGAGATAAAAGCGGTTAACCACAGAGGGCACAGAGTCGCTGCGCTGCACAGAGGAAGTGAAAAGGACAAAGGCAGAGATAGAGATAGAGATAGAGATAGAGATATTTTCAAATCATGTAGCTACATGTTGAATCTTCTCTCTTCTCTCTTCTCTCTTTTCCTCCGCTTTTCTCTGTGCAGCGAAGCGACTCTGTGCCCTCTGTGGTTAATCATTCTTTTGCTCTTTTCTGTTCATAGCAGCAGAACCTTGATACCTTTGTGGAATCTACAATTAGAATCGACAACGAGCCAAGCCTAATGCCTTCAGCGCCAGCCCCCGAAAAAACCATCAAAAAAGCCCTCACTGTTTTAAATACCATCATTCTAGGCAAAGAGCCGCAAATCAAACTCGCCATTGCCTGTTTATTAGCCAAAGGCCATCTGCTCATCGAAGACTTGCCAGGCATGGGTAAAACCACCTTGTCTCATGCGCTAGCAAAAGCGCTGGGCCTCAGCTATAACCGCATTCAATTCACCAGCGATATCTTGCCTGCCGACATTTTGGGTGTGAGCATCTTTGAAAAAGAAGCCAGTAGCAACGGTGAACAGCACGGTACGTTCCGCTTCCATCAAGGGCCTATTTTTAGCCAGCTGGTATTGGCCGATGAAATAAATCGAGCGACACCTAAGGCTCAAAGCGCGTTATTAGAAGCCATGGAAGAAGGGCAGGTAACCATAGAAGGGCAGACCCGCAAGCTTCCTTCCCCCTTCTTTGTTATTGCCACCCAAAACCCGGTATCTCAATCAGGCACCTTTCCTTTGCCTGAGTCGCAGCTAGATAGATTCTTAATGCGCATTAGTATTGGTTATCCAGATGCTAAATCTGAAATGGAATTATTAACCGGGGTTGATCGCCGTCAGCTAGCCGACCAACTTGAGCAAGTGATTCAACTAGATGAGCTGAAGTATTTGCAGCAAAAAGTAGCAGCGGTGCATGCGTCTTCTACCGTATTAGAATACATTCAACGTATTATTCATTTCACCCGTTACGAGGGCGGATACAGTTATGGCTTATCCCCGCGTGGTGGTTTGGCGTTATTACGCGCGGCTAAGGCATGGGCGTTATTGCATGCACGTGAGCATTTGATCCCAGAAGACGTTCAAGCGGTATTACCTGCGGTGATCGATCATCGACTGGCCGATGCCGCGCAACAGAGTGAGCATGGCGTATCCAGCCAAATATTACAGCGTATTGCGGTATTAAGTTAATTCATGGAACTCTCCAAAAACAATTTTTTACAAGCCTTTAAAGCGGGTTCAAAAAAGCGTTGGCAAGCTTGGCTTGATCGCCGCATTCCGGCAACTCATGAAATTACGCTCACTCAGCGCACTATCTTTATAGTGCCCTCTAAAGTGGGTTGGGCTTTTGTATTGCTTTTGATCTTGCTCTTAGTTACGGCGATTAATTATCAAAATAGCTTGATATACGGTCTGACATTCTGGTTATTTTCAGTCGCCATCAGCGCATTACTCTTTACCTATAGAAATCTATCTGGCTTAACCATTAAAACCAGTCAGGGTATTAAAGGCTATAGTGGCAGTTTCGTAGAGGTGCCAATTCGTTTAAGTGATAGCAAAAGAGATCACCAAGGGCTGATGATTCATTGGCCCGCCGTAGAGTTAAATCAAGTAATCAGTGATGTAGAAAGCGGAGAAGAAAAAGAAATTCGTATACCGTTTCAATTACACCAGCGTGGCTACTTAATCACGCCTAGATTACGCATAGAAACGCGCTTCCCTTTTGGCTTTTATAAAAGTTGGACTTGGCTACGCTTGAATACCCCCGGCATTGTTTACCCGAAACCGATAATGACGCCATTTATCGCCAGTTTGGGCGCCGGTGATGAAATGCCAACGGATGCCAATCTACAGCTAGGTAATGACGAATTTATAGGATTACGCAATTATCGCAGTGGTGATTCGTTAAAGCATGTGGCGTGGAAATATCTCGCCAAAGGCAAAGGATTATTAACCAAGGAATACGATAATCAACAGTTAAGCATGCAGTGGCTTGATTGGTTTAGTTTGCAAGGTATGGGGATCGAAGAACGACTCTCTCATCTCACGGGCTGGGTATTGCAAGCCGAGCAAGAAGGTCGTGCCTATGGTATTAAACTGCCGCAATTAGAAATCAAACCAAATTTGGGTGATGTACATCGTGATCGGTGTTTAAAGCACTTGGCGTTATATGGGCTAGAGCCAGAAGGTGAAAGCCGATGAGTGCGGTTAACTTTTCTCGCAGTGCTTTGATTTGGCTGCTATTGGCCATTACTAGTGTCTATTTACCGCTGCAGCTGCAGTTACCTTTATGGACCAGTCTAGTCTTTTTCAGTGTCATTATTTGGCGCTGGATGATGCACCTAGGACGCTGGCCTTATCCTAATGCTCCGGTAAAAATTGGGGTTGTGGTATTGGCGATCGCCGCGGTAATTATTTCTGCCAAAGGACGCTTTCATCTCGAAAGCGCCACCACGTTCATTTTAGTGGCCAGTTTATTGAAAGTACTGGAGATTAAAAATCAACGCGATGGCTATATCGTTATCTTCTTATCGTTATTTCTACTCGCGGTGAATTTCCTTTTTGAACAAGGACTTTTTACAGCCTTATACAGCCTTATCGCGGTCTGGTTATTATTGGCTGCTCTGGTAGGTTTGCACCAAACCTTGTATTCAGATCAGCAGCTAACAAAGAACTTACGCCGAGCAGGAAAAACCAGCAGCCAGATCTTATTATTATCGCTACCGATCATGCTGGTATTGTTTTTACTGTTCCCACGTTTAGGTCCTCTTTGGTCGTTAAATTTGCAATCCAATAAAGCGAAAACAGGATTGTCAGACCAGATGAGCCCAGGTGATATTGCCGAGCTATCAAACTCCGATGAATTGGTATTTCGGCTGAAGTTTGATAGTGACATACCGACGCCCGATCAATGGTACTGGCGCGGTCTGGTATTGGATGATTATCAAGAGGTCAATGGTAGGGCGACTTGGTCAATGAGCGGCCAGCTAGATCAAGTAGATTGGTATCCACAGAGCTGGCTACCGGAAGCGAGTGCAGAGGGTATCGTAGACTATCGGATTATTCAGGAAGCCAGTGATAAAAAATGGCTGTTTGGTTTACGTGGTGTTGCCGCCATGGAGTCGGGCATTGGCATGACAGAAGACGATCGCATTATTAGTAAGAAAAAGTTGCGGCAGAGAAAGGAATATTCAGTACGCTCGCAACTGGATATGAAGATTGCAGCGCAAGGTTTGCGTTCTTTTGTCCGTCAGCAAAGTACGCAGCTGCCATCGTCAGTGGCCGGCTTAGGTAACCCAAAAGCTAGGCTCTTGGCGCAGCAGATATTCTTACAGAACGATACTGATGTCGAGCGCATGCAGTTTGCTTTGAACTATTATCAGCAGCATAATTTTAGCTATACCTTAAAACCTGACGTGATGTTGGAAAATGACATTGATAAGTTCTTATTTGAAAAGCGCGCAGGTTTTTGTGCGCATTTTTCCAGTAGCTTTGTCTTCTTAATGCGCTCAATGAACATACCTGCGCGAATCGTCGCAGGGTATCAAGGTGGGGAGTTAAATCCAGACAGTGGTCATATTACCGTTAGACAATATGACGCCCATGCCTGGGCTGAAGTTTGGCTGCTAGGGCAAGGCTGGGTTTCTGTTGATCCAACCGCCCAAGTCGCGCCCGATAGAATCAATCAGGGCATACGCCAAGCATTGAGTGAAGCAGAGGGCGCTCTTGTCGGTGGTGATTTTTCATTACTGAAACTGTCGCATTTCCCTTGGTTGAATGATCTGCGCTTTCAATTAGACGAATTGAATTATTACTGGCACAAAACGGTACTGAATTTTAATAAAGATAAACAAGGCAGTTTATTAAAAGAATGGTTTGGCAATCGATTCTTAAAGAAAAGTTTATACGCCTTAGCGACTCTGTTTTGCACACTGTTTTTTTTCATCGCACTTGTGGTGTTATGGCGCAAGCAGAGCGTTAAAGAATCTGTGCTGGTTAAAACCTTGCGTCAGTTTGATCATAAATTAAACGACCAGAGACTACAGCGTAAAGATAGTGAGGGGCTGGCAGATTACAGCCAGCGCTTGCAAGCAAGCTTCCCGCAATATCGTGAATCAATACAGCGCCTATTCGGACAGCTACAAAACCACTACTTTTCTAAACCTGACGTAGGCGCTGGCAGTATTCATGATGCTGAGAAAGCGATGCAGCAAAAAGAACGTCAATTAGCCAAGCAATTAATGAAGCTAGGCCGCAACCTAAGGCAATAAATACCCAATCATGGATAGATTTACAAAACCTACCAGCTACAAAAACAACCTTCGCCAATCACATTGGTAAAGGTTGTTAGTGGCTTGTCACTGGCCATTTGATTAACAATGCTGGTTAAAAAACCATCGTCATTACTGGTGCAAAAAGCGCCGAAACCGTAAGGACCAAAATAGCCCAATTTATTATCACTATTCATCAAGGCTAAAGAAGGGCTTGAGGGTAGAGGGAGTAAATCGTTATGCGCCCGAATAATGCTTAGCCGATCACCATTTAGCGCTTGTAAACGCGCTATCTCTTCATCGCTGCTCATGGGGTGGGCGACAATAATAATGCGCAATTCGTCGGCATTGAAATTAGCTAATAAACGACTGAAGTGACGCTGGCTAATACGATTGCATAAACAGTCAGGGCGCCAAAAGTGCAATAGGGTTTGCTGTGTCGTATCGGTAGTAGGAAATTGGCCAAGGTAGGGCAGCAGTAAATCTTCGATAGCGCTCGCTTGATAAAACCGAGTATCGTCATCGGCATCAATAAAATTCTTTAATTTTGATTGTTGAAACCACCACAAGCCTAACAAGGTTGCAGCTATCCAAAAGCTGAAAAGGCTGATTATTAGCCAGCTAGGTAAGGTCTTGTCATTTTGCTGCATGCTTAGATAACCGGAAACGTTCAATCAATAGGGCGTAGTAGGATGCCGCTATAATAACTAAAAACCGCACAAATGTTGAGGTTTCTGTTGTTAAATTTAATCACTAAAATAATCAGATTTATGGTAGCGCCATTGCTGGTAGCGTCGGTATTGATTCATGCTGATCAACTCTTTGAATCTCATATCACGCAAAATTCGCTGATGCTTCTTCATTAAAGCAGGAGACCAGTTACCATTTTGGAAGAGGGTATAGTGATATTTCCTAGGAGAAGGCATCAGCAGAGCTAGATAAGCACCTTCTGCGGCATTGATATTAGCCGGAGACTTATTGAAATAATACGCGCAGGCATTTCCAATACCAAATAATTCTGGGCCAAATTCAATGATATTCAGGTACAGCTCGAGAATCTCATTTTTAGATAATGCGTCTTCTAAATGATAAGTAATCAACAGCTCCTGAAGCTTCCTAGTGAGCGTTTTATTGTTGCTTAGGTACAAGTTTTTAGCCGTTTGCTGACTGATGGTGCTGGCGCCAAAACGCCATGTTTGGCTCTTGATGTTTTCGGCTAGTGCGGCAATGAGAGCATCGTAATCGATGCCGTTATGACTAAAAAATTGAGCATCTTCACTTAACACAATGGCATACAACAAATCGCGATGAACGTGCTTAAGGTCGGTCCAGTTATCCAGGTTGGCTTGCGGGGACGTAATAGAATTAGTTAGGTGTATCGATTGGGCATGACTACGCACGAGATCAAAGTTTAGATTTTCTGCTTCAGGAACAACTTTGAAAATTTGAAAGGCATACAGGCCTAAACCGCCAATACACAGCCAAACAACAATACCAGTGATAAATATTAAGCGGCGAATGGCTACTAGAGGGCTGAGTAATGCTCGCCTTAAGCGAGACTGCGTATCAGGTGCAGGCTTATGTTGAAAAAAAGACTTAATCAATGACAGCCCCCTAAGCCTTTTCTTTCGGTTAAATGTGTCTATTTTATCTGAGAGCTTTCTGACTAACCCTATACAAACGATAGCTCAACATGATCGCGGCTGCTGTTAAACCGACGATAATTCCTAACCAAAAACCCTTCGCACCTAGCGGCTCGTGGGCTTCAAAGGCTAAATAATATCCTAGCCCTAAACCACATAACCAATAAGCAAAAAAGGTAATCAGCATCACAATAATGGTATCTTGATAGCCCCGTAATGCCCCCGCGGCAGCGATCTGTATGGCATCGCTGAACTGAAATAATGCGGCAAAGACCAGCAATGCGGCACCAATCTCAACCACCTTAGGGTCAGAAGAATAAAGTTGGGCAATATACGGAGCGAGCAAGAAAATCAAACTGGCATTCACAATAGCGAGGCCGAGGTTTACCCGCACTCCCAGCCAAGAAATACTTTTAGCGGCGTCAGGCTGTTCTCGTCCCAGCTGCTGGCTAACCATCACAGTAATCGCCATACCAACACTTAACGGCACCATGAAGGTGAGAGATGACATATTGATCGCAACTTGATGTCCGGCAACGACATCAGTGCCCAAGGGCGTCAAGAACAGCGCGATCACAGAGAAAAAGCTGACTTCAAAGAAGATTGCACTGCCAATAGGAATGCCTAGCGTAAGCAGGCTAATAACAGGTTGACGCTTTATAGTAAAAAATGTCGCTAATTTACGCTGGTGTTCAGGCAGCCGGTGCTTATAGCAATTAATCAACAAGGCAAAAAACAAGAAGTGGAAAATAATCGCGGTACCGTAACCACAGCCAGCGCCCCCCATAGGTTCGAGCCCAAGCCAGCCATAGACAAATAAACCATTCGCCGGGATATTCAATACCAGTCCCGCTAGCATGATGCGGGTAACTGCCCCAGGCTGATTCAAGGCCTCAGCGTGAAAGCGCAACGCTAAAAATCCACCCGCAGCCGGTAAGCCTAAAGCAACGGCTTGTACATATTGGCGCATTAATAATTCGCTTTTGGGGTCGGGTAATAAATAACTGAGCAAAGGGCCAAAGACATAGAGTAATACGCCAATAATAAAACCAAGGGTAATCCCGGTCATAACGGCAGAGCCAAGAATGTCACCGACTTTGTCGGTCTGATTAGTCCCCACCAATTTCGCAACTTGAGGCGTAAAGGCCACCATCACGCCCGCAACAAACAGCCAAATAGGTGTCCATAAGCTAGAGCCAATGGCAATCGCCGCCAGATCAGCGGTACCGACATGGCCAGACATGATGGTATCGATCGTCGCCATGCCGATTTGTGCAAGCTGGGTAATTAGAATCGGCGCGGTTAAAGCACAAAGCTGTTTAAAGTATTTGGTATTTGTCATAGCAGTCAATTATCAGTAAGCTGCGCATTTTGCCCGTTAACGCTGGCTGAGTATAGAAGTAACTGCATGAATGACTACAATCCTGATCAATTAATTCAGATTTTTAATCGATTATTCATGAATCGCAATAAAACCTGTTTAGAACACAGTAAAGACGAACCCATTTATTTGCCTGCGGATCAGCAAAACAGCCACCATAGAATTCTATTTGCCCATGGTTTCTTTGCCAGTGCGCTGCATGAAATTAGCCATTGGTGTATCGCTGGTGAAGAGCGACGCTTGTTGGTTGATTTTGGTTATTGGTACGAACCCGATGGTCGCAGTGAAGAAAAGCAGCGTGAATTTGAACAGGTTGAGGTTAAGCCACAAGCAATCGAGTGGATTCTGACCAAGGCCAGTGGCCGCCGTTTCAATATCAGTACCGACAACCTTAACGGCGATGCACAGGCAATTGCCGCAGGTCGACAGCAGTTTGCCAATAATGTAGTAAAACAAGTGAAAATATACCTGCTAAATGGCCTTCCTGAGCGCGCGGCCATATTAAAGCAAGCACTATTGGATTATTATCAACCTAATACATTATTAGATAGCGATCAGTTTAGACTAAGTGAATTGATCGGCGTGAATGAGTTGCCCACTATGGCGACCGCACCCTGAAGTTCAAATTAGACGTTAAAACCAAAAGGTTACATTTTGTTTAAAAAAATAATATCAGCAATCACTGGCTCATCTAAAGAACAAAGCCTGGGTAATAAAGCGAAAAACACCAAAAGCCAGCCTAATAAAAAACAAAACAGCAGCAGCCAAGAGAGTAAAAATAAGCCGCATGATCGCAGCAAACATGAGAAAAAACCTCATAAAGCTGCACAAAAAGAAGCGTTTAAGCCATCGGCTAAAGGCAATCAAAAGCATCAGGCTAAAAATCTGCCACCGGTTAAGCCTTGGAAGATAGAAGATTTTGTTGTTGAACCCGCTGAAGGTGAAACTCGCTTCCATGATATGCAGCTACCCGATAGCCTAATGCAAGGTATTCATGAATCAGGTTTCAAATACTGTACGCCCATTCAAGCGCAATCGTTACCGGCGGCGTTAAAGGGCAGTGATATTTTAGGCCAAGCACAAACCGGTACCGGTAAATCGGCAGCGTTTTTAACCGCCGTCATTAATCGTCTACTGACTCAGCCATTAGAAGAGCGTTTTGCCAGTGAACCCCGTGCATTAATCGTTGCGCCAACCCGTGAATTGGTTATGCAGATCGGTAAAGATGCCCGCGAGCTTGCTAAATATACCGGCTTAAAAGTCGTTACGATTGTTGGCGGTATGGACTACGAAGAACAGCGCCGTCAATTGCGTGATCATGTGGTTGATATTTTAGTCGCCACACCAGGACGCTTAATCGATTTCATGGGCAGCCAAGATGTCTACCTAGATGAAGTCGATGTACTGGTATTGGATGAAGCCGATCGCATGCTAGACATGGGCTTTATTCCAGACGTGCGTCGCATTGAGCGTGCAACGCCGACTAAAGGCGATCGCCAGACATTATTCTTCTCGGCCACCTTTACCGATGCCATTCGTCGCTTAATCGATCAATGGACGCATGAGCCAGTAGAGGTGACCATCGAGCCAGAACAAGTAGCGACCGATAATATTGATCAGAAGTTCTTAATGGTCGCCGGCGACGAAAAATTTGATGTGCTGTGCAAATATCTGCGTGAAGAAAAAATTGAGCGAGCGATTATTTTCGCAAACCGTCGAGATATCACCCGCAAGCTATGTGACCGCTTGAATAAAAAAGGCTTAGTAGCGGGCTTATTATCCGGTGAAGTCAATCAACAAAAACGCATTAAAACCCTAGAACGTTTTCGCGATGGCTCACTTCCTTTATTAGTTGCAACCGATGTCGCAGGCCGTGGCATTCACGTTGATGGTGTCTCTCACGTATTTAACTACAATCTGCCAGATGACTCTGAAGATTATGTCCACCGTATTGGTCGTACAGGGCGTGCAGGAACTAAGGGGACATCGATTGCCTTGATCTCTGAAGACGATGCTTTTGAATTACCGGCATTAGAAGAATACTTAGGCACAAAACTAAAATTAGAGCAGCCTAAGTAGGCTTTACGCTATGTTGAACAAGAGCCTATTAATACTCGCACTAAGCTTCTGCATTAGTCTGAGTATTAGCGTGAACAGCAATGCCGAAATCAAACTCAGTCCGCAATGGACTGAGCGTTATTTGTTCAAACACATCCCCACTTTATTGAAGAATAGTCATACTGATCATGTCTTAGCGTTCTATTATTTTGGCAGCTTTGAAGATTTTACGATTATGGGAATGGAGCGGGTGATGGGCGATGATTATGAGCCTCATCATACGGTTCTGATTTTCAAAGACTCAGTGCTGCAAGGTTACTACCCAGAATTAATGGTATTTCCTGCCGGTGTATCGGCGCTTGGTCAGGTATATTTCCCCGCTAATCGCTCAGTTGCTGACGTTATCGATTTGGCTAATAGCCAATATCCGCTGATTATTTTTAATCAACAGCTGGAAACAGCCTCGCATTATATAAATTTAAAGCCTTAGTTCCCCAAAGCAGCTCTCCAAAGTATACGATGCTAGCGTTGCTGAAGAATTCTATCAGCCAGCCAATTAGGATTGTCTAATGGCAAATCGTGACCGGCTGATTGCTCACAGTCTAACGAAACCTGCCAATGCAGAGCCAATTTCTCTGAACACTTCCAGCTGACTAAACGATCAGCCAAGCAGCAATAAACAAAGCTGTTGAGGATGGGTTTTTTGCCGACAAAATAATGTGACGCCGCCCAAAGTTGTGCGCAAGCATTACGTAGCGAAAGTGGGTGTCGCCTAGCTTCTTCAACCCACTGGGAGGTTAGGGCTATCGATGAGGGCTTGTTAGACGTCCACTTCAAAATCGTCCCTTCACGTTTATCCGTTCGCCATAAATTAGGCAATAAATTGATAATCGCCGGCAGACGCATGCGTTGCCAGAAAGGTGAGAGGTTGGCGAAGCTAGAGTTGATGATGTGCACACTGGCTAGATTGAGCTGACTCTTTTCAGCTAATTCAGCAGCGATCATACCACCCATAGAAATGCCGACTAAGTGCAGCTTGCTGTCGGGGCTAATAGAGTGCTTGGTTAAATAATGTTGGATTTGCTGGCTAATATCAGCAGCCATGGCTGCAATAGAAAAGGGCGTTGTTTGCTGAAAGCGTTCGCCATTGCCAGGGATATCAAATAATACAGCTTTAACTTCAGTATCTTGCTGTTGGGCTACTTGCTCGAAAATGGCGGGAAACTGATACCAATGAAACTGGCTACGAATTAAACCGCGGATAAAAAAGTAATAGTGAGGGGGGGTATCCTGACGTATCACTTTTTTATTCATAATTACTAAAAGCCGAAAGAGCGGTTATAAGTGAAAATAATCTGCGTACTGCCGTCAAACTGACTGGATAGATTGGTTTTTTCAAAAGCCAAGCTCAGGTTGTGATCAAAATAACTGCGGGCCACACCGGCTCGAAAATGGAAGTAATTGTTATTGTTTTTACTGCCCCAGTTAACGTCATCGGTGGTTTTTAAATAACGGTACTGGCGGCTTGAAAATTCAAAACCGAACTCGCCCGAATTCACTGTGTGGGCAAGTTCAAGTGTCTGCAAAGTTTGGCCTGAACCCATGTAATCATTAGCCAAGCGATAGCCGAATGTCGTTTCATCATTTAACAGTAGGTTAAGGAACCCTTCGCCATAAGCATCTTTGCTGGTTTTGGCATCACCAACAAAAGTAGCTCGGGTATAACCTAGGTCAACCGCTAGAAAGGGGGTGAATGGAATATACCAGCCTACAAAACCATCAATTTCAAAACGGGTGCTATCAGGAGTGCCACGTTCGATGCCCGATAACCACGTGCCGCCATAAAGTCCCCAGTCGGAGGAGTATAGGCCGCCCAGTTGGATAACAGGTTTGGCGTTACTTTGTTTTATGCCATCGCGAACGTATTCTGATGCAAAGCCAACATCAAGTTGGACATCAGCCTGGCTGGCGCTGGTTACAGAAAGAAAAACAGCGAATAAAATACCGGAGGTAAAACTGGAGCGCATAAATACAACCTAACTATTCAAATAATAAACAAACGAAACGACGACATAATAACCGCTCGCGCCTACTTTAACCATTGTTTTGATACCAGCGGTCAAGGGCTGCGTGGTAAAGAGGATTAAAGCGGCCATCTGAGCACTGCCAATTTGGCATTGACCTAACTGCAGACAACAAAAATTCAAAAAGGGTCAAATGCCGACGCATAATTCTAGCGTGGCGATGTGGCAAAATCGGATTGAAAAGTGATGAGTAATTAAACAGATGCCGCGGATTTTTCTTAACCCACAACCAAGACCCCATCTCTAACGTCAGGGGAAGATACTGCCCAGTAGGATTGTATTGATTAAAATCGTCATACATATAATCCCAAAGATCACCGTGGGTGGTATAGCTATTCGCTTGCGGTTCAAATAAATAGAATTGGTGATGATTATAAGTCGACTCAAATAACGTAGTTAATGCCAGCGCATTAGCTATGTTCGGCCACGGTTGCTTCGAGCGCGCGTAAGGAAACCAAACTCTATCGCGACTACCAAAACCAGAATGGCAATCGAGACTAATGCAATGCTGTTGGTCTTTAAGCGTGCGCGCAATGTCGTCGACCAAAAGTTGAGCTTCCATTTCCATCGGCGCGTTTTTTTTACCACGATACCAGGGCAGGTGACGACTGAGTCGATGGCCGCCGACTAAAAAAGCCGGACGTTGATCAGCATCAATCGGCGCATTGCGCATTAGATCAATACCATTACCATTGCAGCGCTGGTTGTCCCACATCCCCACAGGATTAACGATGGGATAAATCACCAATCGCACCTGCTGCAGTTGTTCATGAATCCACGGATCCCAAGCCAAGCGCTTAATCAGCGTGCGTAAAAAAGCTAAAATAACCTGAGTTCCAATACGTTCAATACCATGAATGCCACCCACTAAAACGAGCGTCGGCGCGATCGGCTCATTGGAACCTAGCTCGAGCCGATAAAACGGAAGTTTGATGGATTTATGCTCAATCTGACCAATAATCGCCGGACGTATGAGATCCTTGCCGAAAGCAATTAACTGTTCCAGTTCGATTAACTCAGGTAAATGGCGCTTGCTATGGTAAAGTTTATCTTTCATCTTCACAGTGTAACCAAGCTGGCGCCACAGTCACAGCAAGAACAAGGCCTGTCATGAGATCTTCACAATGGAGCGATGCTCCGGAAGTTAGTTTAAAAAATACAGCGTGGTTAAAGACCCTCTGGCCGTATTTAATGGAATACAAAGGCCGCGTCATATTTGCCGCGTTATGCTTAGTCGGGGCCAAACTCGCCAGCGTCTGCATTCCTTTTTTACTGAAATATTTAGTGGATGGCTTATCTACCTCAGCGGATGAAACCATTTCGAGCGAACAAATATGGATGTGGTTCCCGTTGGCTTTATTACTCGCCTATGGTTCGGCGCGATTATTAAATGTACTGTTAGGTGAAATACGCGATGTATTATTCGGTCGCGTAACCGAACGTGCAATGCGCCGCATGGCCTTAAAAGTATTTCGTCATCTGCATCACTTAAGTTTAGATTTTCACCTGTCGCGTCAAACCGGTGCCTTACAGCGAGATATCGAACGCGGCACCAACGGCATTAGCTTTTTAATGCGTTTTGTTATCTTCAATATATTGCCGACTATTTTTGAACTATGCCTAGTCATCGGTTTACTGCTTTATAACTACCCACCCTGGTTCGCCTTAATTACCTTAGTCGCCGTGGTAGCATATGTAATGTATACCGCACGCATTACCGAATGGCGCACCCTGTATGTACGTGAAGCCAATAAAATGGATTCCAAAACCCACGCGCGCGCCTTAGACAGCTTATTGAATTACGAAACCGTAAAATACTTTTCCGCCGAAGAGCGCGAAGCCGCAGACTACGACGATTCACTCTGGCGCTGGGAACAAGCACGACGTAAAAACCGCTTAACCTTGTTCGCGTTAAATTCGGGTCAGGCGATGATAATCAGTGTCGCGATGACATTGATGCTGTGCTTGTCAGCCTATTACGTGCTGCAAGGTAGCATGACATTAGGTGACTTCACTTTAATGAATGCCTTTATGTTTCAGTTATTTTTACCGTTAAGCTTCTTGGGCTTCGTATACCGTGAAGTTAAAGCCTCGTTGGCCAGCATTGAACAAATGCTTGGGCTGCTGAAGCAAGAGTCGAGCGTAAAAGACTCTGGCGAACAAACCCTGAGCAGCGAAAAAGCCAGCATAGAATTTAAAAATCTAGCGTTTAACTACCAGCCTGAACGGCCAATATTGAAAGGCTTAAGTTTCACCATTGAAACCGGACAGCGAGTTGCCGTGGTGGGCAGTAGTGGCGCGGGAAAATCGACACTCACTAAATTACTGTTTCGTTTTTACGACAACACCGCCGGCGATATTTTAATTAACAACCAATCCATCTACCAATATTCATTGGCCAGTTTGCGAGAACATATTGGCGTGGTGCCGCAAGATACCATTCTGTTTAACGACACCTTAAAAAATAACATCCTCTATGCATCACCAGTAGCGACCGATGACGACATCGCACGCGTGATAGAAATGGCACAGCTAGATCATTTTATTAGCCAGTGCCCTGATGGTTTAGAAACCGTGGTGGGCGAGCGTGGATTAAAACTTTCAGGCGGCGAAAAACAACGCCTCGCCATTGCGCGCATGCTATTAAAACGACCTGCCATCATGGTATTCGATGAAGCGACGTCATCCTTAGATTCGCGTACAGAAAAAAATATAAATCAAGCCATTCGAGAAGTCTCAGCAGGGTATACCAGCTTGATCATTGCTCACCGCCTATCCACCATCATCGATGCCGACAAGATTGTTGTCGTCGATGACGGCATCGTCGTTGAGCAAGGCAAGCATGCAGAATTATTAGCCCAAGAAGGGCACTACTATCAACTTTGGCAGGCACAGAAAGACCATGCACTTACTGATCATTGATGCCATGAATCTGATTCGCCGTATGTACGCGGCGATGCCAGATCATGACAATAAAGAAGAAGCGTGCATGAACCGCTGCATCAATACCATTGCCGATAATGCCAAGCGTTTAGACGCCACTCATTGTGCGGTGATTTTTGAACGCAAAGAGCCCACTTGGCGCCATGCAGTATGGCCAGATTATAAACTCGGCCGTGGCCCAATGCCGGAAGCCTTAGAAAAAGCACTAGAGCAATTCATCAAAGGATTCAAAACCGCCGGCTTTTATTGCTTCGAATTTCAACACTGGGAAGCCGACGATGTCATCGCCAGTCTTGCGGTTAAGTCAGCGTACAACGGACTCTCCAGTACCATCATCTCAACCGACAAAGGTTTCTTTCAGTTAGTTGATCAGCGCATTCAAATACTCAATCACTTTGATCGCCAGTTGTTTAACGAAGAAGAAGTTCGCGCACGTTACGGCGTTGAAGCAACGCAGCTAGTCGACTTACTGGCATTAACCGGAGATACCACCAATCACCTGCCAGGAATAAAAGGCATTGGCATTAAAACCGCCACCGACTTACTGACTCAGCATCAAGACCTAGATACACTCTTAATAGAACTACCGGGGTTAGAACTGAAACCCAAACTAAAAGAAGCGCTAGAAACACAATGGCGAAATGCACTACTGACCAGAAAACTAGCCAGATTAGTGACAGACTTACCGCTGGGCATTAACCTCAATGACATGCGTTTGGTTAGTTTAAAACCAAATTGAACACCCCATTAAAAGCTAAAAAAGAAATATGACAAAATTACTGTTTAACATGCACGGCGTGCCAGAAGATGAAATTGAAGACGTTCGCGAACTGTGCGAAACCCATGAATTCGCAGTTTACGAAACAGAAGTAGGGCGCTGGGGAATCGGCCTAGCAGCAATCTGGCTAAGTGATGACGACCAACTTCCAGCCGCCAAAGCCGTACTGGATGAATACCAGCAAGCCCGATATCACAATGCACAAGAAGACAGAGCCAAAATACAAGGACTAAGCATAGCCGAAGGCCTATACGTAAAATTCAAACAAGACCCAAACCAGTTCATGATCACACTGCTAGGCCTCACAGCAGTACTGGGCTTAACCCTCTATCCCTTCATATACATCTTCTAACCAAGACACCCAACACAGCTACGGCTTCCTCTTACTCCTCTTAACTGGACATCCAACATAGGAGGCTGTTTGGTTGAAAAGTATCATTCATGATCTAAAGTTAAATTAAGCCTCTTTTTAGCTTAGTGATCATGATGCCTAAACCTAGAAAAACACTCATATCTATCGAAAGTACTCCTTACTACCATTGTGTTGCTCGCTGTGTGCGCAGGGCGTTTTTGTGTGGGGTGGATTCTGTGACAGGTCATAGCTACGAGCATCGACGTGCTTGGCTTGAAGATAGGCTACTGCAGTTGCCAAAGGTCTTTGCGATTGATATTGCCGCTTATGCCATTATGAATAATCATTATCATGTAATTCTGCATATTAATACCACACGCGCTAAAGCATGGTCTGATTTTGAAGTCGTAGAGCGTTGGCATCAGTTGTTTAATGGCACAGTGCTTTCGCAGAAATATCTTAAAAATGAAGGTCAGCTATCGAAAGTTGAATTGATGGTTTTCCAAACAACTATTGATATGTGGCGCTTGAGATTGCAGGACATTAGCTGGTTTATGCGCATATTGAACGAGGCGATTGCGCGCGAGGCTAATGCTGAAGATGAATGCACAGGTCGATTCTGGGAAGGTCGATTTAAATCCCAGGCATTGCTAGATGAAGCTGCTCTAATAGCCTGCATGGCTTATGTTGATTTAAACCCAATTCGCGCCGGTATAGCTAAAACCCCTGAGAAGTCTGAGCATACCTCGATCAAAATACGCTGCGAAAAATCTAACAAAAGTAAAAGCCTCAATCAGGTAAGTCAGCAAGTGCAATCACTCTATCCATTCGTGGGGAATCCTAAACAAGATCAGCCCGAAGGGATACAAATGAAGCTGAGTGATTATCTAGAATTAGTCGATAGCACGGGCAGAATTTTAAGGGGGAATAAACGTGGTTCGATAAATATAAGTTATGAAATCATACTAAATAGGCTCGATATTGACGAAGAGCAATGGTTGGAAATGACGTCTAATTTCGAAGGTCGATTTAGTTCATTTGTGGGCGGGGAGAGCAGTCTGCGCACAGTTTGTAAGAATCTTCACTACCAACGGCCATCTGGGCTGGCTACCAGTAAGTTAATGTTTCATTAACATCACTTTTTAATATCTAAACTCATATCAGAAACATTCTGAGGATTACGCTTGCCTGAAAAGTGCGATTCTGACTCTAAAGTCCGTTTATTCTGAAAGTCCCAAGTTTAATTCAAAATTTATCAACCAAAAGCATATGCGCAACCCACTCAAACACAGTTTTTGATAAGTACTAAGATGGCTGTCTAAATAAGAGACTCTGTAAAACACTATAACTAAGTTGGCTGTCCTATTAAAAAGAGTACAGAAGGAGTCATTAATAAACAGCCTTTAGCGTCGCACCAAGTGTGCAGCTGGGACGCCGCTATGGAAACGAAACTGCTCATCTTCGCTTTCAATAGCATCACGCTCTATCTCACGGAAAAACGCAATGCGTTCATCAAGCGGTGTTTTAGAATAGCTCTGCGCCAGGGTCAAATAATCTTTGTAGTGGCGAGCTTCAGATCGAAGTAGTGAGGTATAAAATTTAGCCAACTCAGCATCCAGGTGAGGGGCTATTTTAGCGAAGCGCTCACAAGAGCGTGCTTCAATAAACGCACCAATGATCAAATAATCGATCAGCTTCTCGTCTGAGGGCTTACGTACTTCTTTATTCAGCAGCCCAGCGTAGCGTGAAGGCTTTAGACCGCGATAAACTAGATCACGCTTATTGATGATTTTTATTACTTGCTCAAAATGAACCAGCTCTTCACGAGCTAAACGTGACATCTTACGCTGCAGTTCAGGCTTATCCGGATAGGTGAACATCAAGTTCAACGCAGTACGGGCGGCACATTTTTCCAAATACGCATGGTTGATTAGCAAGATATCTTGGCGCTGTAAGGCGACTTCGACCCACTGATCCGGGGTTTCACACGGCAAAAAATCAATCAGCTCAGCTAAGTCTTGAGGATCAACATCTTTGGCGGCGGAATAGGTGGCGGAAAGGCTAGCAGTAGGAGTCGGTGTGGTAGGCATAAAAAATCAGCGGAAATATAAAAGGAGCGCCATTATCGCAGAAGCCCTTTTGAATACTAGGGCTTATTTAGCATTATCAATGTAAGACGGCGAGCAAGTCCGAATGATATGAATACATTTTTCTGTTGCAGATATGTATTCAGCGCGTGTGATTTCCCCAAATTCATAATTACAACGCGCCTCTTCCAGGCTTAATTGAGCTTTCTTTAGTTCGGCGTATTGATCGCTGTGATTAAATGCGACTTCTAGAGCGAGTAAAGTCATATGGCCTCCGTGCAAACTGTAACTGAAAGAAGAACTTACAATTATAGAAGTTGGTACGGAAGTCATGATTAGTTAGCAGAAGATTGACGCAAACTAGCCAGCAATCTCAGGCTTAAGACGGATCAATCATTCTTTCAGCAATCATCCTCAGTGCGCTAATACTCGGTATGAAAAAATAATCACCACCGCGGGTTTCAACAAAGCGAGGCATTTTGGCGCAAAAGAAGGGCGGCTTACTGTCATGGCTGTCCTTGTTGTTTGCACTATGATGGCTGTCCGAGTTACCGGCCTTATCATGGCTGTCCATGTTAGGGCAGTTGGCTTGGATGATGTGCTTATCAGATAGCTTTCCATTGTGGCTGCCAATCAGTGGGTCTTTATCATTACCCAATTTGAAGTCATTGGAATAATTAACCCATTGCTGCTGCACAAATTCGAATTGGCGTTCAATGCTCGCACCAATCGACATGAAGATTATACCTTGCTCCGCCTCATCACTTATCGCTTCGTTAATGCCGCCATAAGGTAGGCCGCGGCGCATCAAGCGTCTGCGATCAATCAAGGCGCCTGGGCGATGAAAGGCTTCCTTTTCGGTCTCTAAAGAACCTCGAGTATTAGTGCGACGAATGTGTGCACCAATAGGGCATTTACTTCCCGATTTATCGTCATTAAAGGTGAAGTCGAGCCATTGCTTGCGTAAGGCTGTGCGCTCAGCAGTAGCAGAGATATCGCCTTCGCTAATACGCTTTTCAATGGCAGCCATGCGCGTATCAAGGCAAGCTTTCTCGCCATCGGTCGCGGCCAAGGTAAGCGGAGCGCCATTATCCGGCCAGCGCCCAGACATTTTTGCCATTAGCAAATCACGGCTGCCATCAAAGTCCTTGGCTAATTCGTCAATGTAGCCATTAAACGTATCAACGTTCTCGTGCAGCTTGCGATACACCATGAACGTACCATTGCGGGCGAGTAACTTAGGTTCGGGGGCGAGTGGATATTCGCGCGCCTCATCCACATGGCCTAAAATAAATTCCCCCGTCGCAAGCGGCTGCCAGCTGCCATCGCGCATCAACTTGCCGCGGCCAGGAATACGGCTGCTGGTATTACCGCAACCCTCAAAATACGGATTGCCAATGCCATCAGTAAAGCCGAAATGCTCTTTCGCCGTCGGCTTGTCATTTTCAAATACCGCCGAAGCATCTTGATAGTTTAGGGTCGAATTATTAGGCCCTTTAATGCCGCTGAGCAGCTGCACGCCATCGCCATGCTGGCTGACTAGATCTTCTAGATTGCTGTATTCAAGCTCAATAGCATCTTGATCGCGGCCATTGATCGCCAGCCAAGCATGAACCTGATCATCTTGCCAAATCGCATCCCAATATTCAGGGCTGCTGATGCCGGTATCGCCTAGCAGACTACTGCGTGCCTTCATACCCATAGTGAAGTCGACAGGGAATCCTTTTAAGCTGCGCTCAGGTAAATTCAGTGCTGCCAGACCCGAATAGGTAAAGCCAATATTCAGTGTCGTATTGGGTTTAATGCTGTGGTGATCATTGATATCACTCACCGGCCAAACTTCAGACGTGGTGATTTTATCGATTAGCTGTAATAAAAAAGCCTGTGCTGAGCTGGCCTGCGGAAAGTTTAAAAAACAATAACGGGCTTTCGGAAAACCATAGCGGCCATAGCCTTTGCAGATATTGCCTTGAATATCGTATAAATCTAATTGCTTAACATCTTCAGAGTCGTTCATAGTATTTTTAGTTTGCTTGTATTTGCGATTGGCCGGGCTTCCAGCTTGGACTGTCGATATTATTCAGCTGAACCCGTTGCAGAAAGTATTTAAAACCTTGCTTAGTATCCGCCGCAGACTTGCCTTGCTGAGTTAAAACGAACTCCGAAAACATATGTTTTACGTACAGCGCTTTTAATTGTTCTGCTAGCGGCTTGTCATTAGAACCATTGAAAAATAACGTGGTATCTACCTGGCACGACTTTATATAAGTCACAAAATTCTCCGCGTTATTAACCTGCTCAAACGCCACGCAGTGCTGCCAAATTTCGCGCACTAAACTTTCGTTATTGTCCCACATGCCGGTCAAATAAGGCTCAAGCTCACCGTGGAAGTTACTGTTAAAGCAAAGATACTTAGATTTAAGCTGGTCGCGTTTAAAGTCATTACCTTGCTGGAAAAATACATCGTTTAGAACAAACAAACGGGCAAAATAGGTATTGTCTGTTTTAGCAAATAAACTGCCTTCAGCAGACGGCAGAGCCTGCAGTAAGCGGCGGATTTCTTTATCGTGAGATTGGCTTTGTTTTGTCGACGCAGAGTCAGCGCTAGACTTCGAGTTTAAACTAGAATTAAAAACAGACGCGTAGCCATTAATAATGGGGCATAACGTTGTTAAGCCATAAGCTTGGCCAGAAGTATTTGCCATAATCTAAGCCTCCTTGGCTAGTGAAGAGGGAACGGGGGTATTAGGGTTTGAAAAAGGTGACGGAGAAAATGCCGGGCCCACGTCCATGCTGCCTAAGTGCTGCTGATTATCTCGCAATAACGTATTATACGCGGCAAGAAATTCGTCATCTTTAAGCTCAAGTTTCGATTCACTAAAAGCCTTCAGATTATCAAACAAAGCACTGGCCGATTTTACATCATTAGACGCTGCGCACGGGTAAGCATTGTAGAAATGATCATTCTCAACCTGATTGAAACGAATGTAATCATAAAAATCATGCAGCGGAATAGACTTAGGGTAGCCCACGTTAAAACGCCAGAATAAATCCAGCCCCTCAGGAATCGCAAAAGAAAACGAATCAATATACTGATCCCAACTGCCATTGAAGTTACTTTCGAACATCATATAGCTGTAATGCAAATCTTCTTTCGGCTGGCTCGGGGCTAAATGAGGAAAGCTATCACGACCAATAATCGTCCAGCGCGCATAATGAATCAGCGAGAGATTAATCAGACCCTTGAGGTTAGACGGAAACAGCACCACAAATTTAAAGGCAATATACTGCCAAAGGGCTTTCCACCAAGGAATAGGCGTAATTACGTTAATGGCATAGGCTTTGCCAGAGATATTCGACATACATAAAATCCTTTTCAAACAGCGCTGCTGGGTCATCCATGAATCATGGGGGTATATTAAGCGAGACACTGCTTTTGGTCTATAGCTTCTGCCGACAATACGCAGGTAAAAAGTTTAACCACAGAGGGCACAGAGGACACAGAGGTAAAGCAAAAGCCCGAAGGGGAAGATTCTTGGAGAGGGGTAGTGAAAGAAAAAGGGGGTTTGGAGTGGAGGATTTTTATTCTTTGGATGAATTACACTGTGAGTATTTCTGGTTGATAATAGCGGCCTTTGAATCCTTCGCGAGCCAGCAGAATTTCACACCCAATATCATATTCCCATCTACTGCTATCTCTTACCCATATCTTTGCTATCTCTTGCTATCTCTTGCTATCTCTTGCTATCTCTTGCTATCTCTTGCCCTTCTCTGTGAAGCGCAGCGCTCTGTGTCCTCTGTGGTTAACCGCTCTTCTTCATGCAGGGAGTGCCCTCCGCGGTGAATCGCTTTAACTATTCGCTAATCAGCCCGCGTGCTTTATAATGCCCGCCAATTAACCCTATACCTTTTAATAAACAGAATTAGAGAGTCATCATGACCGTACGTACTCGCGTCGCGCCATCCCCAACCGGTGATCCACACGTAGGCACCGCTTACATCGCACTTTTCAACCTGGCATTTGCTCGCAAGCATGGCGGTAAATTCATTCTTCGCATCGAAGATACCGATCAAAGCCGCAGTACACCAGAATCAGAAAAAGCGATTCTAGACAGCATGCGTTGGTTGGGTCTGGATTGGGATGAAGGTCCAGATGTAGGTGGAGAATACGGTCCATATCGTCAAAGCGAGCGTAAAGATGATTATGCCCAGTATGCCGAACAGCTAATCGAGAAAGGTCATGCTTTCCGTTGCTACCGCACCAGCGAAGAACTAACCGAATTGCGTGACGGCATTGCCGATCTAGGTCGTGCACTAAAGCCAAGCGATCTAAAGCTCTCTGAAGAAGAAGTAGCCAAGCGCGCAGCCAATGGCGATTCGTTTGTAGTACGCATGAACGTGCCTGAAGAAGGCATCTGCCCAGTCGACGACATGCTGCGTGGCCGCATCGAAATGGATTGGAAAATTGTAGATGCACAAATTCTACTAAAATCCGACGGCATGCCTACCTACCACCTAGCCAACGTGGTAGACGATCACCTAATGAAAATCACTCACGTAATTCGGGGTGAAGAGTGGATCAACTCCGCGCCTAAGCACAAATTGCTGTATGAATTCTTCGGTTGGGAAATGCCAGCGCTTTGCCACATGCCATTATTGCGTAACGCCGACAAGAGTAAGTTGAGCAAGCGTAAAAACCCAACGTCTATCATGTTCTATCAGCGTATGGGCTACCTGCCAGAAGCGCTATTGAACTACCTAGGACGTATGGGTTGGTCAATGCCGGATGAAAGCGAAAAGTTCACTCGCCAAGAGATGTTCGACAACTTCGACATTCAACGCGTATCACTCGGCGGCCCAATTTTCGATACTGAAAAACTAAGCTGGTTAAACGGCTTATGGTTACGTGAATTAGACGCAGAAAACTTTGCCGAAAAATTCGCCGCCTGGGGCTTAACCAAAGAGCGCCTAATGCCATTGGTTCCGCACATCCAAACTCGCGTAGATACCTTCGCCGATGTGGTTGGTTTAGCAGGGCACTTCTTAGCCGGCATGACCGTGCTAACAGAAGAAAGCTTCACTCATAAAAACCTAGAGCAAGAACAGCAGGTAGAAATCCTACAGTTCGCCCTATGGCAGTTAGAAGCCGTACGCCACTGGGATCGCGACCAGCTGCAAAAGCGCATGTTCGCCTTAGCCAAGAACATGGAAATCAAACCAAAAGATTTCTTGAATCCTTTATTCATCGCCATCGCCGGTACCAGCGAAACCATCTCAGTACTCGACAGCATGGCATTGCTAGGCCCAGACATGAGCCGCGCACGCTTACGCCACGCCATTAATATCTTGGGCGGAGTAGGGAAGAAGAAACTGAAGAAGATGGAAAAATCCTACCGCAGCCACGAAGCCGCAGTTGACGCCGCTTTAGTCGAAGCTTAAAAAATAAAAGAAGTTAACCGCAGAGTACACAGAGGAAAGCTATAAAGGAGAAGTCCTTCCTCTGTGAAGCGAAGCGCTCTGTGCCCCTCTGTGGTCAACAGCTCTTTTCCCGTCTTTTCAGTTTTTTCACCTAACTCATTGAAAAAACTAAGAAAAGTTGTTGACACTAGTAAGGCCTAAGCCTATAGTACGCCCACGTTTTGAGACGGGGCCTTAGCTCAGCTGGGAGAGCGCAACACTGGCAGTGTTGAGGTCAACGGTTCGATCCCGTTAGGCTCCACCAAATTTCAAAGCGTATTGTCTTAGTGTCCCCATCGTCTAGAGGCCTAGGACACCGCCCTTTCACGGCGGTAACAGGGGTTCGAATCCCCTTGGGGATACCATTTACTCTCTTTTGAGAAGAGCAGTAAACACTAAGAT
>Ga0209396_1000671_pt1 | contig 39303 bp, 35 predicted proteins | sample GOMGulsemesocosm_6_FD_184638 | JGI IMG/M metagenome (GOLD analysis project Ga0209396, IMG submission 184638) | Methane-oxidizing microbial communities from mesocosms in the Gulf of Mexico - GOM8C Gulf of Mexico (SPAdes) (version 2) | ecosystem: Environmental > Aquatic > Marine > Cold seeps...
TCAGCCTTTTAAATCTCGCTGAGTGGGAAGAAACTTAATGGAGTTGGTATTATAGATATTCTGCATGTTAAATAATGACCCTAGCTTATTGTTCGGGTACAATTATCGAAAATTCTATGAATTTTTGTTAACTAATCATTCCCCATTTTTTAATCGTAATCGGAGCCAGAAAATCTTATGTTGCAGATATACAATACATTAACCCGTCAGAAGGAAATTTTTACCCCAATTGAAGCAGGTAAAGTGGGTTTGTATGTGTGTGGTTGTACGGTTTACGATTTATGTCATATTGGTCATGGTCGAACGTATATTAGCTTTGACAATATCGCTAGATACTTACGCTTTTCTGGTTATGACGTAAATTATGTACGAAACATCACTGATGTTGAAGATAAAATAATTAAACGTGCACAAGAGAACAACGAGACGCCTGAGCAGTTAACAGAGCGAACTATTGCTCTTATGCATGAAGATTTTGACGCGTTAAATATGGAACGTCCTGATCTTGAACCAAGAGTTACCACGCACATGGATGAAATTATTCTCATGATTGCAACCTTAGTGAAAAAGGAAAATGCTTACGTAGCAAGTAGTGGTGATGTGTTATTTGACGTGTCGAGTTATGCTGATTATGGCAAACTTAGTGGCCAAAATTTAGAGCAATTACAAGCTGGCTCTCGTGTTGAAGTTGATGAAAGCAAAAAATCACCACTGGATTTTGTTTTATGGAAGTCGGCGAAACCGGGTGAACCTAGCTGGGAATCGCCTTGGGGAGCAGGGCGTCCTGGTTGGCATATTGAATGTTCTGCAATGAACGCGAAAGAGTTAGGTCATCATTTTGATATTCATGGTGGTGGTTCAGATTTGCAATTCCCTCATCATGAAAACGAAGTAGCACAAAGTTGTTGTGCACTCGATACTCCTTATGTGAACTATTGGATCCATACGGGGATGGTGCAAGTTGACCAAGAAAAAATGTCGAAGTCACTTAATAACTTTTTCACCATTCGTGATGTGTTAAAGCAATATGACTCAGAAACCGTGAGATTCTTCTTAACCTCAGGGCATTATCGTAGCCAATTGAATTATTCTATTGATAATTTAGAACAAGCACGTTCAGCGTTAGAGCGTATTTATACTGCTTTGCGTGATGTGGACGTTCCAGCTGATTTTATTCTAGATAAGAGTGATGTATATGTTGCACAGTTCATTAAAGTAATGGATGACGACTTTAATACGCCACAAGCTATAGCGGTATTGTTCGATATAGCCAAAGAGTTAAATGTTGCTAAAAATGACAGTAGTGAAAAAGCATCGTATTTAGCCGCTACACTGAAAGGTTTAGGTGAGTTAATTGGTTTATTACAGTTAAGCCCTGCAAGCTTTCTACAAGGCGAAACTAACAACGATGAAGTTGCAGAAGTTGAAGGCTTAATCAAACAACGTAATGATGCCAGAGCAAGTAAGAATTGGGCATTAGCTGATGAAGCACGAGATAAGTTGGCCGCGATGAATATTATTGTTGAAGACAGTGCGGGTAAAACTACTTGGCGTAAAGGGTAAATAAGTAAGCTTTAATTGCTTGGAAAATAATTTATTTTAAAAGCCTCCTCTGCCTAGTTGTAGTGGAGGCTTTTTTATTTGAATAAAAGAATAGAGCCTCTCTCTTATTACATGCACAGATTACGTTGTAATAAACAATCCCCGATCATTCTACATATGCTTTCTAGATATTCATTATTGACAATGTGTTTCATTAAAACCTCTTTTGTCGACAATTTACTGGTTTATTTATATTCACCTCTAGCTCCGAAGTGTTTTTGTGTTAGTATTGTCGACAATGCTTTTTCTATAGGTAATAACAAATGAACTCGTACAATGTTTTTGGCACTTTAAATACCCTTTTTATTTTCATTAGTTTAATAGGAGTAATTTCGCAACTTAGAAAAATATGGGAAAGAAAGAGGTGTGACATTTCCAAAAATAATGCGGCTGAATTACTTTCACTAAATCAGTTCTCAGTAAGCTTTTTGGCATACTTTTCATTCTTTGTTTACGGTTACAGTATTGAACCCTTTAATCACTATATTGTTTGGCCAAGACTTATTGCTTCAATAGTGGTTGGATTTATTCTTTATGAAATTTGGCAAGACAGACGCAGTAAGGCATCAATGACTTGTTTATCTATTGCGGTATTGATATTTGTCTTAGGTGGGTTGGGATTTATTTATGGTAATACGCACAGCGATAGTAGCAAATTAACGTCAACGTCCTTGATTGTTGCTGTAACGTTATTGATTGCGCAAGGTTATTATCATCAAATAATGTTAATCATTCGCTCAGGTAAAACAGGTGCGATTGATTTAAAGATGAGCCAGTTTATTTTAATGATGGATATTTCTACAATTGCTTTTGCATTAAGTATGGGGCTAAACAATGGTTGGCCTTTATTAGCTTTAGCTTTGGTCAGTGGGGCAACTAAATTAATCATTATGTATTTATTTCGCTGGGTGAAGTTGAGTGAAGTAGCGAAACAACGCCGTAATGAATGCGTTATTTAATCGATGTTTTGATGCGTTCTAATTGGGGGAATTCTGTATTGTTTAATTAACAATACAGAATTACCAAAGTACTAGATGGTGTTCAAAGAGCATCAGATTATTGCGATTACTAACCTTTAATCGTAATCGAGTAAATAACAGAGGCAATTTTCCAACCTTGTTCTGTACGCACTAAGTGCCATGCTTCTTCACCCCAGTTTGTTTTATTCTCGTCTTGATGAAAACTATATTTAAAGTGTACCGATGCTATGTCACCGTCTTGCAGTATTTTTACATCCCAAAACTTTTCCTCAATTGCTTTTGGTGTAGAAACAATCCAGTCTATAAACGACAAATAATTCCCGCCATTTACTTTAGTGCGTTGTCGCACTTTTTTGTTTTCTTTAGGTGGAGGAGGTGGTGCTAATGCAAGCGTTTTATCGCTGGAAACCCCAAGCCATGGCACTGTTTCATTATAAAAAAGATCGACAAAACTGGGCTTGTCTTTATTGATAATAGATACCCGGAAGACTTCAATAATTGCTTCAATTTTTGAGGTTTCAGTTTGAGCCGGTTTGTCATTTGCCCAAGCTACGTTTTGAAAGCAAATTAGAACAGTGCAAGCTGATAGGAGTATTTTCTTTGTAAAACTCATAATAATTCCATTAGGTCATTTAAGTTTTACAATTTGCCTATTTAAATTCTTTATTCCTAATAAAGATTTCTAAAACTTTCTAAAGCCATTGATTTAAAGGCGTTTTCTTTCGCTGTTATCAAGCTGACTTTTCAAAAAAGTTAACCCCCTCGTTTCAATAATGCTATTAGCACGTTCAAAGTAGTGTTGTGCTTGTTGGTCATTTCCTTGTATTACTGCTAAATCTCTCAATTGTAATAACGTTATACTTGTACCCACAGGGCATTGAATCACACCGTGATAACTTAGCGCATTATTAAGGGAAACATGCGCTTGAGATAATTTGTTTTGTTTAATTTCGATGCTACTTTTAAGTTGTGCTATATACGCCCTATATAACCAGTCGTGTTTGATAATGGCATATTCGTCGGCTGTTTTTAATAACGTTAATGCGGGTTCAAAATTTCCTTGAACATATTCAATAACAGCCAAATGATGATAAGCAATCGGTAATTCGTTGGAGTTAATTTTCAAGGCTAATTCAATGGCTTTTATTAAAAGATTTTTAGCTTCGGGTATACGCTTTAACCTAAGATATGTCATTGCTAGTAATTCTTTAGCGACAATGTTATTCGCTTCAACTTGTGTAAGGGTTTCGAGTAATTTACTTGCTGCAGCATGTTTGTCTTGTTCTTTTAACTCTATTGCTCTTACTAAAAGTTCATTACTAAATTCAGAACTAAAAGCCTCATCCAATTGAATGATAGAATGTCCCGTATAGCTGCTGATAATATTGGCTAAATTTATTATTGCTTCATTAATGTTGCGTTTAAATATCACACCCCGTTTAATGTCATGCTTAAAATGTAATGCATACTTTAACTGGTAGTTTTGTGTTGACCCGGCAAGTTCTGTTTCAACGACTAAACTCGCACCAGAAACATCAAAAATACGCCTGACATTTTGAGTATCATATTTTTTTTGTAACTCAGCTTCTTCCATTATATTTAGAACAAAATTAGTGTTCAAAACCACTAACGTATCATTAGACTCTAATTGTGAAATAAGCTGATTCATCGCACCTAAATAAACCCATTGATGATCAGTATCATGGATCTGGCTCTTCATTGGCAATATCACTAAAGAGCCTGATAAAGTGCTTTTCGTGTCTTCTTTTTGTAATGTGTAATAACTAGAAATAACGATAAGAACTAGCAAAATTATAAGGCTCTGCCATGGCAACCTTTTTCGATTGTTATTTTCAATAGTGTTGTTGGTGCTTTGATGTGGTTTAGGTTGTTGATTTATTTCTTTAACACCGCAAATCCATGCGTAGCCTTTTCTCGGATGAGTTTTAATGACGTCATCACTCTCAAATAATTGCCTTAATTCTCGAATAGTTTGAAATAAAACTTGTTCATTAACTTCGACATCATCCCATACAGTATCAAGAATAAACTGCTTACTAAGGACTTTAAAGGGATGCTGCAAAAATAGCATTAATAGCGCAAATGTTTTCGGCCTGACTTTAATCGTGGCGTTATTAAACAGCATCGTTTGCTGATGAACATTAATAATTCGGTGACATGTTTCTAATTGGCTAGGCAATATAAATCTCTAAGGTGAATGCAATTAATGAATATATAAAGTGAGTAATTATAATCATATAAACATCCCCTTATAAAGTAAACGATAGCCGCCTTTTGGGGAGCTGAGAAATAACCCTGAACAAATTAGATGTTGCAATTGCAATATCATGGTTTTATATTGTTAGATAGACTTAACCTTATTACTTATATCAATAATCGGAGAAACATATGGCGTTGGTTACCCCGCTTGCAGCAGATGAAAATGAAGAAGTTACTGAATTAGCTCGTTTCTTTAATGAAACGTTAGGCTTTTGCCCAAACAGTGTATTAACGATGCAACGTCGTCCTGCTATTGCTAAAGCTTTTATAAATTTAAATATGGCTGTTATGGCAAATGAAGGCACAGTAACCGCTGAGCAAAAGCGCTTAATTGGGTATATTACGAGTGCAAATACCGGGTGTCGGTATTGTGAAGCGCACACAATTCTTGCTGCTGAGCGATATGGTGGCACTGATGAGCGTTTAGCGAACATTTGGTCTTTTCGTGAAAGTGATATTTATAGTGCAGGTGAGAAAGCGGCTTTTGAATTTGCGCTTGCAGCTTCAAGTGTACCCAATTCAGTTGACGATAATATTTCTGCAGAATTACATAAGTTTTGGGATGAAGGAGAAATTGTAGAAATTCTTGGTGTTATTGCTTTGTTCGGCTACTTAAATCGTTGGAATGACTCCATGGGAACAACCATGGAAACTGGTGCTGTTGACGCTGGCGAACGTTTGTTAAAAGAGTCTACTTGGACTCGTGGAAAACATAAGTAACCACTATTGGCTGAAAGCTAGCTTTTCTGCTGGCTTTCAGATAAAAATTGGCCAAGCCGGCGTGAATTGATTTTATTCTTTTGACGTTGAACCTGTCTCTTTCTGTGTGTACTTTGCACTTGTCGTCTAATTCGATTGTTCATTATCAATCCTTTATAATTTTTGAGTTCTGAACTACGTTCAGGATAATTTTCACAGGTTTCAGTATCGCCATAGAATGTGTCACTTTGATGACAAAATAACATATCTTTCAAAGTAACAATGTTGCTTAATAAACACCTACTCAGTAATAGTGACCGTTTTCACATCAACGGGCTGCGGTTGCAGATTTTCTTTTGATTTATTATCCATCCAACTGAGTGTGTCGTAATAGCGCCTAATATTTTCAACATAATTTACGGCTTCATCACCACGAGCATAACCATATTTAGTTGGTTTATAGTATTTTTTCTGCTTCAGTAAGGGTAAACGATCTTTAACTTCTACCCAACGATCTGGATCTCCGCCTTGCATTTCTGTTATTTTTCGCGCGTCATTTAAATGTCCTAAGCCAATATTGTAAGAGGCGAGAGCGAACCATAAGCGATCAGGTAAAAGTATTCTGTCGGGCATTCTATCAATCATTTGTTTGAAGTATTTAGCACCACCTCGAATACTTTGTTCGGCATCTAATCTGCTCTTTATGCCCATTTGCTTCGCTGTAGGTAGAGTAAGCATCATCATGCCGCGTACGCCAGTGTATGAGCGAGCATGGGGATCCCAATGAGATTCTTGATAACTAATTGCAGCAAGTAAGCGCCAATCGAGCTCTTGACTATATTTCTCAAAAATCGGCTGATAGCTAGGTAGTTTATTCTCCACTGCTTTAATAAACATGCGAGTATCAACATAGTTGAACTCTTCAACGTGGCCATAATATTTGTCATTAAGTGCTAATAACGTACCGTTGTGATGCACTTTGCCAAAAAACTCGACCAGACTCGCATAAATTGAATGGTCATTATTTTTTTTGATAGCCCAAGCTAATGGCTGAGGTTTTTTTATCGTAAAACCAATACTTATTTCAGGATAAAAGCGGCGATTAACGGCAAGGGTATTGCTGTCTATAATGGTGTAGTCAATTTCTTGTGACAATACTTTTAATAATAACTCTTCACTATCAAATTCATCGCTTACTTGCCAAGTTAAGTCACTATTATCGTCTTTTAATTGAACTAAGTTTTCTTCATGGCTAGAGTGCGCCATGATCAATAATCGTCCCGTTAAGTCTTTAAGTTTTCTCGGGCGAACAAAGCCTTGTTTGAAGACTAACTTTTGACTTATTTCATCGTAACTTGGCGAAAAATTGTATAGTTGGCGCCTTTGGTCGGTAACAGCTAAACCTGCGGCGAGTATATCTACTTGCCCACTATTTAATTTACTAAATAGTTCTTCAAGGCTGTAACTGGGAACAATTTTTAATTCTACGCCTAATGAGTCTGCATATTTTTTTACTAACTCATATTCAAAACCTGCAGCACCTTCGGCTTCTAGGTAATAACTGGTTAGTCCATAAATGGTGCCAACAGAAATGTAGCCTCGTTCAATAATTCGCTGCAAGCTAGCATTTTCTTTATTAGGCTGGCAGCCGAACAGGAAAAAAGCACACAAAAAGGATAGGCTTACAAACTTACTGATTTTTTTAGCTATTTTGAAATTAAATTTAATCATAGAACATCATTGTGTCGTGATTCCCTCTTTATTCAAAGGACTTTTTATCAATTATAAAGATTAACTGCTGAAGTTGAACTTTTAAGGCTTATCAAACCCCTTTATATCAACTATAATATGCGCGATTTTTTCTTCCATTATTTTTGGCGTAAAATACGTCTAAAATAAAACTAAACTGGTGATTACGTTTATGACGATGTTGATGAAAACCCTTCGCGGCGCTCCGGCACTTTCAGACTTTCGAGTTAAAAAGTTATTAGCTCAATGTGCTGAATTACAACTTCCTGTGACAGACATTTATGCTGAATTCACGCACTTTGCACATATCTCAGCTGATCTTAACGACGACGAGTTTCAAGTTTTACAGCAACTTCTTAAGTATGGACCAACCATTGAAGAACACGAACCTGTAGGCCAATTTTTGTTGGTAACTCCTCGTCCAGGTACTATTTCTCCATGGTCTTCAAAATCAACCGATATAGCTCATAACTGTGGTTTAGCAAAAATTACCCGCTTAGAGCGTGGTATTGCGTATTACATCACGTTCTCAAAAAATTCGGATGAATTGACTGCAACGCAACAAGTTCAACTTAACCATTTAATTTCAGATCGCATGATGGAAGCGGTATTTACTGAAATGGCAGAAGTAACGGCTCTTTTCGCAACGGCAGAGCCTGGCGAATTAACCGCTATTGATATTGAGAAGGGTGGCAAGAATGCGTTAGTTACCGCTAATATTGAATTAGGTTTAGCTTTAGCGGAAGACGAAGTTAATTACTTATTCGAAAACTTTACCAAATTGGGTCGTAACCCTCACGATATTGAACTTTATATGTTTGCTCAGGCAAACTCAGAGCATTGTCGTCATAAAATATTCAACGCTGACTGGACTATCGACGGCGTTAAGCAGCCTAAATCATTATTTAAAATGATCCGAAATACTCACGAAATTAATCCAGACTATGTGTTAAGTGCTTATAAAGATAACGCAGCGGTGATGGTGGGTAATAAAGGTGGGCGTTTCTTCCCGAACCCAGAAACAAATATTTATGGGTATAACCACGAAGACATTCAAATTTTAATGAAAGTCGAAACGCACAATCACCCAACGGCAATTTCTCCGTACCCGGGCGCTGCTACAGGTAGTGGTGGTGAAATTCGTGACGAAGGTGCTACAGGCATTGGTTCTAAACCTAAAGCAGGGTTAGTTGGTTTTTCAGTGTCGAACTTACGTATTCCGAATTTTGTACAACCTTGGGAAACAGATTTCGGCAAACCTAGCCGTATAGTTTCCGCCTTAGATATTATGATGGAAGGCCCATTAGGTGGCGCAGCATTTAATAATGAGTTTGGTCGTCCAGCAATTTTAGGTTATTTCCGTACTTACGAAGAGCAAGTGAATTCATTCAATGGTAGTGAAGTTCGTGGTTACCATAAACCTATTATGCTTGCCGGCGGTCTAGGCAATATTCGTGATGAGCACGTACAGAAACGTGAAATTATTGTTGGTGCTCACTTAATCGCGCTTGGCGGCCCTGCAATGAACATTGGTTTAGGTGGCGGTGCCGCTTCTTCAATGGCTTCAGGTCAATCTGCTGAAAGTTTAGATTTTGCTTCTGTGCAACGTGAAAATCCTGAAATGGAACGCCGTTGTCAAGAAGTTATCGATAAGTGTTGGCAGTTAGGTGAAGAAAACCCTATTGCCTTCATTCATGATGTTGGTGCGGGCGGTTTATCAAACGCTTTCCCTGAATTAGTTTCAGATGGCGATCGTGGCGGTGTTTTTGAGCTTCGCAATGTACCAAATGATGAACGCAGTATGGCACCACATGAAATTTGGTGTAATGAATCTCAAGAGCGTTATGTTATTGCCGTATCAGATAAAAACCTAGCTGCATTTGAGCAAATTTGTGCCCGTGAACGTGCACCATATGCTGTCGTTGGTCGTGCAACAGAAGAAATGCACTTAACTGTTACAGATTCACATTTTGAAGGACAGGATAAATTAGATACGCCAATTGATTTACCACTAGATGTTTTATTAGGTAAAACACCCAAAATATTCAAAGATGTTTCAACAGAAAAAGCGACAGGGGATGAGTTTTCATTAACTGACATTACGTTAGAAGATGCAGCACAGCGCATTTTATCATTGCCAACAGTTGCAGAAAAAACGTTCTTAATTACCATTGGTGATCGCTCGGTAACCGGTATGGTTAATCGTGACCAAATGGTTGGACCTTGGCAGGTACCTGTAGCCGATTGTGGTGTTACTGCATCTGCTCTTGATTCTTACCATGGTGAAGCAATGTCTTTAGGTGAGCGTACACCGGTTGCTTTATTAAACTTTGGCGCTTCTGCTCGTTTGGCTGTAGCGGAGTCACTAACCAATATTGCTGGTACTGATATTGGTGATTTAAACCGTATTAAACTATCCGCAAACTGGATGTCTCCAGCGGGTCACCCAGGTGAAGATGCTGGTTTATACGAAGCGGTAAAAGCTATCGGTGAAGAACTTTGTCCTGCGCTTGGTTTAACCATTCCCGTTGGCAAAGATTCAATGTCGATGAAAACTAAATGGGACGAAAATGGTACCGAGAAATCTGTAACGTCTCCTATGTCATTAATCATCACTGCGTTTGGTGCCGTTGAAGATATTCGTAAAACAGTGACTCCTGAGCTTCGTATTGATTTAGGCGAAACAAGAATAGTCGCTATTGATTTATCAAAAGGGAAAAAACGTTTAGGTGGCTCTTGTTTAGCACAGGTTTATAAGCATCTAGGGAATGAAACTCCTGATGTTGATAGCCCTGAAACTTTAAAAGGTTTCTTCAATGCTATGCAAACATTAGTTCGTGATGAAAAGCTTATTGCTTATCATGATATTTCTGACGGTGGTTTATTTACTACTGTGGTTGAAATGGCTTTTGCTGGTCATACGGGTGTAGATATTGATTTAACTAAATTAACGTCAAATTCTGGCAATGATGTTGATGTATTATTCAATGAAGAGCTTGGCGCCGTTATTCAAATTCGCGAAAGCGATGTTGATGCTGTTCATGCTATTTTAGCAGAACATGGCGTTTTAGATTGTTGTACCGATATTGGTCGTATCAATAATGAAGACACACTTCGCTTTAGCCGTGACGGAACAGTTGTACTTGAAAATTCTCGTACTTATTACCGTACTACTTGGGCACAAACTACGTATCAAATGCAGTCAATGCGTGACAACCCTGAGTGTGCACAGCAAGAACATGATGTTAAGTTTGATACTGAAGATCCTGGTCTAAATAGCGAACTAACTTTTGATATCAACGAAGATGTTGTGGCTAAGTTAATCGCTCAAGACGCATTGAAAGGAACTAATCCTAAGATTGCAATTCTACGAGAGCAGGGTGTTAACTCTCATGTTGAAATGGCTGCTGCATTTGACCGAGCTGGTTTTATTGCAATTGACGTGCATATGTCTGATATTTTATCAGGCCGAACTAATTTAGCTGACTTCAATGGTTTAGTTGCTTGTGGTGGTTTCTCTTACGGTGACGTATTAGGTGCTGGTGAAGGTTGGGCAAAATCAATCCTTTTCAACAAAGACGCAAAAGCAATGTTCAAAGCATTCTTTGAACGAACGGATACGTTCACTTTAGGTGTTTGTAATGGTTGTCAGATGCTGTCAAACCTTAAAGAGATTATTCCTGGTTCACAAGCGTGGCCACACTTTGTACAGAATAAATCTGAACGCTTTGAAGCACGTTTTTCATTAGTTGAAATTCAAGAAAGTCCATCAGTATTGTTTAAAGGTATGGAAGGATCGCGTATGCCTATCGCTGTTTCTCACGGTGAAGGTCATGCTGAATTTAGCTCTGAAGAAGCTATTGGCGAGGCGAATGATTCAGGGACTGTATCGATGCGCTTTGTTGATAACTACGGTCAAATAACCGAAACTTATCCAGCTAATCCTAATGGTTCGCCAGATGGTATTACTGCACTAACCACCACCGATGGCCGCGTTACCATTATGATGCCGCATCCTGAACGTGTCTTTAGAACAGTTGCTAATTCATGGCACCCAGACGAATGGAAAGAAGATTCACCTTGGGTTCGTATGTTCCGTAATGCTCGTGCATTTATTGGTTAATTTCACGTACTAACAGTATTAAAAAAGCACCTTAGGGTGCTTTTTTTATTTGTTTTATTTATAAAAGCTTTTTACTCATGCTTTAGATTAATTACATAGCATTAATGTAAAGAAGACTGCTTCAAAGCGAGTAAGTCACATTCTAGCTTTTCAAAAACATAATCGATGGTATGTCCTTTAATTCTCGATAACCAACCTTTATGCTCTCCGCATCCCATTACTACAACATTGGCATTATATTTATTGGCCTGATAAGGAATAATGTCATCAGCTAGGCCTTCTTCAACGTGCAAAAATTTTTCTTTTAAATGATAAGGTTTAACTAATGATGTAAGCTTATTTAGATGATTTTGAAACTCTGTTATAGGTGTTTCATTTTGAAAAGAAACACTACAACTTTCCAAGTAACAATTAAACAAGTGAATATCACTCATTAGTAATTTTGCAAAATCATTAGATTTTTCAATAATTTCATCATTAAATGTTTTATGAGTTAAGGTATTTTCTTCCGTTTCTATCGCCGCTAAAATATTGCCATTATTTAGCCAAGGATGTTCACCAACAAATAAAATTGATGTGTCAGATACATCTAATAAATGAGAGTATTCTGCTCTATCAAATAACCTATGCTGCGCCTCTTCTTCTTTTTGGTGTTTGGCTACCACCAAGTCATATTTACTTTCTTCAAGTTGTTTTTGCAACCCGACAAATTGGTCAGCTTCTTCTCTTATTTTATAGCTGATCGAAACTCCTATGTTTTGGGCAAAGCTAACTAATTTATTGATTTTTTCTTCGTTATCATATTCATTTGTTTCTGGCCGATGAAGCCATTTATGAAAGACGGAAGGTTTCTTTTTTGTTGATAAAACAGTGATAGTTGCTTGATTACTTTTAGCTAAAAGTATGGACTTTTTTAGGGAAATTAAATCTTGGGTTCTTGGTTGAACTAACGTTAATATATTAGAAAAATTATGCATGTAAATGACTCCACTAAAATTCATACCATGAAAAGTTAATTCTAGTTTAATTAGCAAAATACTCTAAACAGACACAAGATTCATTTAACCTTAAAAGCGAATGATTTAGATTAAAATAATCATTAAAAATTATATCTACATCAATATTATTAACTTTGAATGTAGTTTGTTGAAAATAATAGCATTAGTTTTAAATACCAGTATTCAATACTATTTATAACTATTGACCGTATTTCAGATTATTAAGATTGCAGGCGTTAGTGTAAAAAAATAATTACAGAAAACTAGCGAACTCTAATGTTATTGTTGTTGCACTTGCAATATCTGTGTAGTGTTATATCCTCAGCACCATTAAAAATAAGAACCAAGGCTTAAACATAATGCAAGACCATGACTCAACGCCATTGAATGATTACATTGAATACCCTGTAGAAGATATGTTGTCTCGTTCTAAAACATTTTATCTTGATATCAAACGTCGCCATAGTATTCGTAGCTTTAGTGACCGGCCAGTGCCTAAAGAAATTATTGAAAATTGCATAAAGGCAGCAGCAACCGCGCCAAGCGGAGCTAATCATCAACCTTGGCATTTCGTTGCTGTACACAGTAGCGACATAAAAAAACAAATCAGAGAACAAGCTGAGTTTCATGAACGTGGTTTTTATGAAGGGCGAGCAGGAGAAGAGTGGTTAGGTGCTTTAAAAGCCTTAGGAACAGACGCTAGTAAACCTTACTTAGAGCATGCTCCTTGGCTGATTGCTATTTTTAGCCAAAAGAAAGGCGGTATAAATTCAGAAGATAAAAATACAAATTATTATGTTCATGAATCGGTAGGAATTGCTACGGGCTTTTTAATTAATGCTTTGCATTCATCAGGTTTAGTTACGTTAACGCATACGCCTAAACCTATGTCTTTTTTAAGTAAAGTCTGTGGACGACCAGAGAACGATCGCGCTTACATGTTACTAATTGCTGGATATCCTAGCGAAGATGCAACCGTTCCTCATCATGCCCAAGTTAAGAAACCTCTAAATGAAATAGCGACTTTTTTGTAGAACAATAGGGGAATTAAGCGCCATTGTGTGAGTTCATTTCGAACTCCGACTATTTGGCGCCTATTAGCACAAACTTTTATTTTTCTTATTCATATTGTAAAGCATCAATAGGGTTGAGTTTAGATGCTTTAATTGCCGGGATCATGCCAAAAGTAATACCAATAACACTGCAAAAACCCATGCCAATAAATGCCCATTCATAAGGAATATTAGCTTCAAAACTGGTCATTAAGGTCATCACATTGCCTAAACCAAAACCAAGTAATATGCCGACAATACCGCCAACGTTACAAAGCACAACGGCTTCAAATAAAAACTGCAATAAAATATTTGACCGTTTAGCGCCTAAAGACTTTCGAATACCAATTTCTTTAGTACGTTCAGTAACCGATACCAACATGATGTTCATAATACCAATGCCCGCCACAATAAGTGATACAGCACCTAAAATAAACGCACCTAATTTTACGCCTTTTGTTGTTTGGTTAAAATTTTCTATTTGGCTCAAGCTGGTAAAGTAATAAAAATTATCTTCTTCATTTCGTTTAAGTTTTCTTGCTTTTCTTAATACTTGACGAGTTTCTTCAATAGCATCCTCTAAAAGCTCTGGCGTTTTTGAATGAATAGTCACGTTTGCTGATCGAGGAAAACCTCTGGCGTTAACTGAGCCATATAGTTTGGTATATGTTGTTCCTGGGATCAAAGCCATGGTTTCATATGGTCCACCAAAAGCGGATTCCTTTTTAATAAAAACGCCGATAACTTCGTACTTGTTACCGTCAACCCGTATTTCTTTGCCGATAGGGTCTGAAAAAGGAAATAATTCATTCGCCAATGAGTTGCCTATCACCACGACTTTGCGAGCGGTAAGCATGTCCATTCGTGATAAATTCCGCCCCAACTCTATATAATGAGTATTGTTTTCGGGATATTCAGGAGAACCACCACACAAGGATGTTGCCGGTTCGGTGGTATGCCCACGATAGGTAACGGTTTTGCCGCCATCCCAGAACTCAGTGCCCACTAAATCAACCGAGCTAACATTCTCACGTATCAGTTGTGCTTCTGCTACGGTTACCGGTGGCCATTTCATTGCCGCTCGCCTTTGTTCGTTAGAACTAAAGCCATTCGGCCACTTTTGCACTTGAAAAGTTTGCGTTCCCAACACGGTCATTTCTTTTTCCATCGTACTCTGGATCACTGAAATCGCTGTCATTACCGCAATAATTGACGCCACGCCTAAAATAACTCCAATAAGGGTTAAAGAAGAGCGCAACTTATTTACCCGAATAGCTGAAAGAGACATTACAAAAGTATCTAAAATCATAGGAATAACGCCTTATTAACCTTATATAATATTGGATTAAACAATAAATTATTCATACCTAAGTGCCTCTATAGGATCTAGCTTTGCCCCTCGATAGGCCGGTACAAAACCTGAAACCACACCAACAAAGACAGAAATAAGTAAGGCGCTAACAATGATTGAAGGAGATAAACTTGCTGGCATTAACATGTCATTAATTACTTTGGTTAGTAAAGCTGCAATACTTAAACCGATAATGCCGCCAAATAAACAAATAGTTGAAGATTCGAAGAGAAACTGCAATAAAATACTACGTCGTTTAGCTCCGATGGCTTTTCTAATACCAATTTCTTTTGTCCGCTCAGTTACAGAAACAAACATAATATTCATCACACCAACACCGCCAACAAATAACGAAATACTGGTAATAATTAATCCGACAAGTACAACTGCCCCCATCATGTTGTTATAGGCATCGAGTAACGTATCAAGTTTATTAATAGAGAAATCATCATCTTCGGCAGGTTTTAAACCTCGAATCTTACGCATTTCACCAATTACTTCATACTCGAAGTCAGCCATCGATTCTTGGGAGGGCGCTTTTATAGCGATATTTACATTGGCTCGGCCACCATTATGACCTAAGGTTTTTCCAAAAGTGGTAATGGGAATATAGATTTGCCGATCAAAGTTAGGTCCACCAAAAAAGCTCGTGCCTTGTTTTTCCATAACCCCGATAACCAAAAATTTATTACGACCAATTTTTATGTTTTTACCAATAGGATTTGAATTCCCATAAAGACCCTCAGCTATTTCTGAGCCAATCACAGCAACCGACTTCTTATATTCGATGTCAAATGGCATTAAAAACCGACCGGTACTAGGTACCATATCTGAGACAATAATTTGTTTTTCAGTTGTTCCTGAAATATTGATGTTCTCTAATATTTTGGATTGATATTTAACGTTTTTATTACCGCCAATACTGGGGTTAACGATGCCACGGCCTAATAATTTTTGTTGAAGAGCATCACTTGCAGCTAAGCTTATATCTTTACGATTACGAAACCTAAAACCTGGGCCCATTTGTACCCAAGGCCTTTTTGATACGTAAACAACGTCTGCTCCGACAGAAGCAAATGTTTGTCTAAAGGTGTTTTTGAGGCCGTTTGCTGCAGTCATTGTTGTGATAACCGCCACAATACCAATGATAATACCTAAGGCTGTTAACGCGCCACGGCTTTTATTAGCAACAATTGCACTTAAGGCAATCTTAAACGATTCTGCTATATCTAGAGAAAGCTTCATAACTATACCTATTAAAGAAGATCTACTAATTAACTGGTGATATCACTCTCAATGAGGCCGTCACGCAACCTAACAATTCGCTGAGCATGTTCAGCAATTTCATCTTCATGTGTCACTAAAATAATGGTGTGGCCCTTTTCATGTAAGCGATTCATTAACACCATAATTTCTTCTCCGGTTTTACTATCCAAATTACCTGTTGGTTCATCAGCAAGAATAATTGAAGGTTCGCATACTAGCGCTCGAGCAATAGCAACACGTTGGCGTTGCCCACCTGAAAGTTCATTAGATTTATGGCCGCTTCTGTCTTCTAGTCCTACTGAAGCAATCGCTTTTTCAACAATTTCTCGACGCTTCCTTTTAGGAACCCCTTTATAAATTAACGGTAATTCAACATTTTGATAAACACTCACTCTTGGAACTAGGTTGAATGTTTGAAAAACGAAGCCAATTTTTTCATTTCGAATTTCAGCCAATTGATCTTCGCTCATTTCATTTACGCCAACACCTTCTAATTGATAACTTCCAGAAGTCGGCACATCTAAGCAACCTATTGTATTCATCAGGGTAGATTTGCCTGAGCCTGATGGCCCCATAATGGCAACGTATTCACCCTTATTAATATTTAATGAGACGCCACGAAGCGCGTTTACCTCTTGATCACCCATAAAATAAGTTCGTGTGACGTCTTTTATTTTTAAAATAGCCTCGGTCACTTCAGTATCATTACTCACTTGACCTAGTTCTTGGACAGACATCTTAGTTATCTCCTGATGTTTGTTCTTTATCCATGCCTTTCTTTTTACTCGTTACTGCTTCACCGTTAGATAAATCTCTAGAAATTGCACGGTAACTACCTGAAACCACAACGTCATTCAATTTAAGCCCGTCTGTAATTTCAATTAAATCATTACTTTGAATGCCTGTTTTTACTTGGTGAGCAATAACCTTACCGTTGTTTTCTACAAAAACAATTTCAACAAAACCATCATCTGCGGCAGTGTATTCTTTATTCTTAAAGGCTTCTTTCTCTTTTAGTTGATCAACCGTACGAACCGTAACTGACTGAATAGGTACACTTAACGCATTCTCTCTGGTATCTGTGACTATATTGGCACTAGTTGTCATGCCTGGGCGAAGTTTTGAGACATCACTCGTAATGGTGATTGTTACTTCAAATTCTGTTTTTTGATTTGTTTGACCATTTTGAGCGGCAATTGCACTGGTGGCAATTTCTGATACTTGGCCAGTTAACATGGTGCCCAATAGTGCATCAACTTCAATCTCTGCTTCTTGATTTAGCTTAATGGCAATGATGTCGTTTTCATCAACATTCACTAATGCTTCCATTTCATTGAGGTTAGCGATGGTCATAATGACATCTTCTTGGAATTGAGAGCCAATAGCTATTTCACCTGCTTCCTTATTTAACTTGCTTATAGTGCCTGACATTGGCGCATACATAGTGGTTTTTGATAAATCATCCATAGTCCGCTTCAACGTCCCTTGGATTTGAGCCACTTGTTCTAATGATGATTCATAACGAGCAACTTCTACTTGGTAAGCTGAATCTTTAGCGTCTAAATCAGCTTGAGATTCAAGTTTTTTAGACACTAGTTCTTCGGACCTTCGCCAAACGCGTTTTGCCTGTTCCATATTAGCTTTAACTAATTTTGCATTTGCTTGTGCTGAGCGAACATTAGCTTCTTGGCTTTCTACGCTAGCAATGTAGCGTTCCTTGTCTAATTCGACTAATAACTTACCTTTTTCAACCCAATCACCTTCTTTAACATGCAAGGCAATAATTTTGGCACTAACATCGGCACTAATATTTACCTTAGTCTTAGGTTGAATTTTTCCTGTTGCATTAACCTTTTGAATTATTTTTGCGTGAGTTACTTTAGTCGTTTCTATTTCGGTCGCTTTATTTTCATTGCCTTTTTGAGATTTAACGTAAAACCCACCAGCAACTAATAGTGTAATAACGATAGTCGCAATAACTATTTTTTTCATTGTGTATCCCTTATCAAATTAATTTATATACAAAAAGTAAATAATTAATATGTTTTCGTTTTAATGTTTTTTTATAAATCTAATGAGTATAGTTTAATCTCATCAGAATAAGGTTTAAGCCGGCTTCGAGATTTTAAATTATGTTTTTACTACAGTGGCAACATAAGTTAAAAATGACAAAATGGAAATGTAAGTAAATATCACGAACTATACTCAGTCGATAATAAGGCTTAGTCGCATATCCGGTATATTTGCCCAATTAACTATTGATAGGCTCAAACGACTCAATCTACACATGTAACTGATATTGAAAAAAAGCATTCATGTAAAAATAAATTGTTACAACATGGTTCAATTTTCATATAAATGAGTACAACTCAGAAATATTAGTTTTCTTGAATAGACACCGTGAATATTTGTTCTTTTTGGCTAAAGCATAAATAAAGGGGGGGCTTAAATATTTGTGCCGTGTTATTTGCTTTTAGTTAATGATAAAGTAGCAAAATCATGTTTATCTCTCAGGTGTTGTCATCACTAAATCTGCTCGAAGTAAAGCTTTTACCTTAACGCAAGAAATAACGGAACCGTTAGACTTAACAACCCATCTCCCTTTTAGAGTTGCTGTTGTCAGTAATTTATTAGCGCTGAATCGTGATTGGAAAATTCGGGAGTTATGCGATTTAGAGCCTAGGGATATGCGGGTCTTATTAAATATTGGTTCATATATGCCAATAAAGTCTGCGGATATTGCTTATCAATCACGTATTGATTCCTACAATGTAAGTCGTGCAGTTAAAGCGTTAGATAAGAAGAATTTAATCGATATACGGCGAGATGATAAAAGTAAAAACATCAAAATCTTAGCGCTTAATGAACAAGGTAAGGCACTTTATCAAAAGTTAACATCGGCAATGGAGTTACGTTCAAAAGAGCTCGAAAGCGTATTAACTGATGATGAAACTTTTGCTTTTTATAATGCGCTCAGCAAGATTGAAGATAAAGTTGAGCAATTATTGGCGCAACAAGCGTTAACAAAAATAGCAAATGGTGAAGATGCTCCTGCTGACCAGAAAGAGCTTATTCGTTGGTACAAAAAAGGACAAAGTGATACTGCTGTTTAAAGACTCGACAAGTAGCGCTGATGTAATATTTTCACCCGTTCAACATATGCCTTAGTTTCAGGGTAGGGTGGTACACCTTTATGTTTTTTTATCGCCCCTTCGCCCGCGTTATAGGCTGCTGAAACTAGCGTTATATTTCCACCATACTTTCTGATTAAACGAGCTAAATGCCTGCTACCACCTCGAATATTTTGTTTGGCATTAAATGAATTTTTAACCCCTAACTCTTTTGCTGTTACAGGCATTAATTGCATTAACCCCTGTGCTCCCGTTTTTGATAATGCTAATGGATTAAAATGCGACTCGGCATGAATAACAGCACGAATAAGGGCTGGGTCTATTTTATAAAGTTTTGCTTGCTGGTTAATTGTTGTCTTAAAATGAGTAAGAAACAATCGAGTGCTTTTCCAGTTAACCAATGAATGTAGCTGGCATGCGTAACAACCAATAAGAATTTGTTGGTAATTAGCCCCTATAGGGGGAATATCAGAAAAAGAACTGACACCTTTAGCCGTTTTATATTGATAAACTTGTACGCCATCTTCACAGATTACTTGAGCACTGAAGGTAAAAAGCATTAAGAAAATATAAAGTGGCAATTTAAAGATCAATACATTTTTCCTTTATCCAAATTAATGTCTATCGGTATTTCTATTTAAGCTTAGCTTTCTTTTTTAGTGCTTTCTTTTCACTTCGCCGACGTTTAAAAAAAGCAGAAAGTAACTGGCTACATTCTTGGGCCATAATACCTGAAGATAGTTGAATTTGATGATTATGTTTTTCATCGCAAAGTAAATTAAAGGCGCTACCCGCAGCGCCTGTTTTCAAATCAGTTGTTGCGTAAACTACCCGTTTAATGCGGCTATGTACAAGTAATCCTGCGCACATAGGGCATGGCTCTAACGTTACATATAAAGTGCAATCGAGTAAGCGATAGTTTTGTAAAGCTATACCTGCTTGGCGAATAGCAACCATTTCAGCATGGGCTGAAGGGTCGTTTAACGTAATAGACTTATTAAACCCTTCGCTAATAATTTTATTGTTCGCTACAACCACTGCGCCAACAGGTATTTCATTAATCGCTTCAGCTTGTTGAGCAAGTTCAAAAGCACGTTGCATGAATTGTTTGTCGAGTACTTCTTGTTCTTCGATAGTCAACATTACAAAAACATCTCGAGTAAGTCATTTAAATAACGATGGCCTAATTTACTGACTTGCCACGAGCCATCAGTATTTTCTATCATCAATTGCTTTTGCTTGGCAATTTGTAAGGTCGGCAAAACAGTATCAAGGGATAACCCTGTTCTCACTACATACTCTTCTAAGCTGAAGCTTTCGTGTAAGCGAAGTCTGTTCATCATGTATTCGAACGGTAACTCCTCTTTGCTGACTTCTATTAAATGGTCTAGGTGCTGGCGATTTGTATCTAGATATCCCTTCGGGTGTTTTACTTTTACCGTGCGATAAATTTTATTATTAACCGGGTCGGTTATCTTGCCATGTGAACCACAACCAATGCCGATATAGTCACCAAACTGCCAGTAATTGATGTTATGTTGACATTCATAACCTGGTTTACTGTAAGCTGAAATTTCATATTGCTGATACCCAGCTTTTGCCAATAAGGCAATACCTTGGTCTTGAATATCCCATAATACTTCGTCTTCAGGTAATTTAGGCGGGCGAGAATGGAAAGCGGTATTGGGCTCTATTGTTAACTGATACCAAGACAAGTGAGTTGGGTTTAGTGAAATTGCCGTTGTTAAATCGTCGAGGGCATTATCAATGTTTTGCTGAGGCAAACCGTGCATCAAATCTAGATTAAAGGTTTTTATGCCCGATGAATAGGCAAGTTCGGCTGCTTTTTTAGCCTGATTACTATCATGAATTCGACCGAGCTTAATGAGCTTGTCAGATTCAAAGCTTTGTACCCCAATTGAAAGTCTAGAAACGCCAGCATTAAAAAAGCCGATGAATTTTTCTGCCTCAACGGTACCCGGGTTAGCTTCTAAGGTGATTTCAATGTTTTCTTTATGTTCGAAACGTGCAAGTACTTGCGTTAGTAAGCTTTCAATTGCAGGAGCTGAAAATAAGCTGGGTGTACCGCCACCAATAAAAATACTGTGCAATGGGCGAGAGCTTAATGAAAACTTAGCAATATCGGTATCTAAGTCTTCTATGAGTTGTTTTACATATTCTTTTTCAGGGATCGCCGATTTCAATGCATGAGAGTTAAAGTCACAGTACGGACATTTTTCCACACACCAAGGGATATGAATATATAAAGATAAAGGAGGAGCTTGTAACACGATTATTTAACACCAAAATGTTGCACGAGTTTAGCCAAAGCCTGGCCGCGGTGACTTAAGCTATTTTTTAAATCACGAGGCAATTGCGCTGAAGTTTTTAACTGCGCCTCTTGCCAAAACACGGGATCGTAACCAAACCCATGTTCACCTAGTTTTTCGTGCGTGATGCTACCTTCCCAAACGCCATGACAAATTATAGGTGTTGGATCATTTTCATGTTTCATATAAACCAATACACAATGAAAGCGTGCTGTACGCAGTTTATCAGGAGTATTCTCTAAAGCTTTTAGCAGTTTATTGGTATTATCGTCATCACTTGCATGTTCACCGGCATAACGTGCAGAATAAACCCCAGGGGCACCATTTAATGCATCAACTTCTAATCCAGAATCGTCTGCGATTGCAGGTAGGCCGGTAATTTTTGCAGCATGGCGAGCTTTAATGATGGCATTCTCAACAAAAGTTGTACCTGTTTCGGCAACGTCACCCACATTGAATTCGCTTTGTGGTTTTATTTCAATGTTATGTGCGGCTAATAAATGGCTTAGCTCTTTTACTTTACCTTTGTTGCCTGTGGCTAATACGATGGTTGACATTTTAGACCCTGAAATATTTGTATAGGAAAAATAAAATCAGGCAAAAACCTGATTTTATATATTATTTTTTGGCTGGTATTAGTGTTTAATCAACATAGAACTTTTGTTTAAACTTCAATGTATGGGTTTCTTTGCCGTCACTAAGGGTGATATCGAAATAAAAGGTTTCTTGATCACTGTAATTTAATTGGGCTAAGTAATAAATCGCATCACCTTCTTTGACTTCATCAAATTCGAGGGTTTTAATTTGACCAAGGTCATTGCGCGCTTTTCCTCGAATAGATACCGCTTTTGCTGGCGTAGATTTTATCGTGTCATCTAATACTGAAATATTAATGACGCCATTAAAACGACTACGCTCAATATTATAAGCTTTCGCTATTTTAGGCGTTAAAAATGTGGCATTAATAGCCATGTAATGAATTTGCATTGAGCCCATTTTTTTCATGTTTTCAGCAAAAACGCTACTGACAAGGGTCAGTGAAATAGAAATAATAAATAAACAGGCTTGTAATATTTTTTTCATAATGAGTCCTTGTTGATCTCAATTATTCATACATTTAATAAGACAGGTTTTATAAAGTAATTATTACAAAACCTGCTTATTTGTTCTCAATTTATTATAGCATCGCCCAACCAGGTACTGCCCCTGATAAGAATATATTAATGACATTAAGTAATAAAAAGGCTATGAGCACTGACAAGTCTAAACCCCCAATACTTGGCACTATACTTCTTATAGGTTTTAAAAACGGTTCAGTTAACTGGTGAAATATAGCCTGAGTGGGGTTATATCCTTGAACTACCCAACTCATTAATGCCATGACTAACATTAACATGAACAACAATATCCCCGTCTGTTTTATTAAATAGATGAAACCTAAATACAGCGCTGAGATGATATTCATATCACCACCATTAAGTAATGGGATCACAATAAATTTCAACGCTGCTACCATAAATGCTAATAATAATGTTGAAACATCAATACCACCAAAACCTGGAATAATACGACGAAGGGGGATCACTAACGGGTTGGTCACTTTTACAATAAACTGACTGAGTGGGTTGTAAAAATCAGCACGTACCCATTGCATCCACACACGTAAAACTAATAGCATTAATAATGCGTCAAAGGCAAAACCCAGCAAATAATTAATGGCTTCCATCTACTTCTCCAAAACTTAGTAATTGATAAAATTCAAATGATAAAATTCAAAATTTGGTTAATCGTTATTTTGCGCCATTTCTTTAGCGCGATGCAATGCACTATTCATCGCATTTGTTACTATTTGTTCCAAGCCATCATCAATAAAAGAATTAATAGCTGCATTTGTAGTACCGCCTTTTGATGTGACGTTAGCACGTAACTGACTGATAGGTAGGTCGTTGTTCACAACCATTTGAGCTGCCCCTAAAGCAGTTTGTTGCACAAAATCTCGGCTTTCTTGCGCTGAAAAACCTAATGCTAATGCATTTTTTTCTATCGCTTCCATAAACAAGAAAAAGTACGCAGGGGCTGAGCCCGAAACGGCAATAATATGGTCAATTTCAGCTTCGGTGTTTAACCATTTTATAATGCCAACTGAACTCATAAGCTGTTCGGCAAATTGCTTTTGTTGATCATTCACATTTTCATCGGCATAAAGGCCCGAAGCACCCAAACCAAGTTGCGATGGCGTATTCGGCATGGTTCGTATAATGGCACAAGGTTTTACTAAAGCCTTTTTCATTTGTGCAACGGTACAACCTGCAGCAACAGAAATAAAACACTTGTCACTAATATCCATTTGTTGGCTAATTTCTTGGCAAACATCGGCAATGAAATGAGGTTTAACACCCAGTACGATGAAGTCAGCAAAATTAGCGGCCTCAATATTGTCAGATGTTTCTTTGATACCAAGTCGCTGCTGTAAAGCTTCTCGTTTTTGCGGAGACGGATTTGAAACGATAATATTTTCGGCACTAAATCCTGTTTTTACTAAACCAGAAATAATTGCGCCATTCATATTGCCAGCGCCTATAAAAGCAATTTTTGTCATTATATACCTATGGGAAATATGTGATGTAAAAGAGTACGGTAAATATTCTCGGTATTGTAACTAATTCTATCGTGATAAGTTAATTAGATTGTTATTTATCTTCTCTGGCGCCAAAAATTGCTGAACCAACTCTTACCATCGTAGAGCCAGCAGCGACCGCTTCTGTTAAGTCTCCAGACATGCCCATCGACAGGGTATCTATACTAGGATGCTTTTTTTGTAATTTAATAAAAAGCTCCTGCATTTTTTCAAAACTATGTGCAGATGCATTTTTTTCAGGAATAGCCATTAGGCCACGTAACGTTAAATGTTCACAACCTTCAATGAATTCAACCAATTCATCAAGATCTTCGACACATATACCTGACTTACTTTCTTCACCACTAATATTGACTTGTAAACAAACGTTGAGGGGAGTATCTTTGCTAGACCTATGATCATTAAGGCGTTTTGCTATTTTTATTCGGTCAACACTATGTACCCAAGCAAAGTTTTCGGCAATGAGTCGAGTTTTGTTTGATTGGATCGGACCGATAAAATGCCAAACAATGTCTGACAAATTTTGTAAGTGTGCTATTTTTTCAACAGCTTCTTGAATATAGCTTTCACCAAATTCGCGTTGACCTGCAGCATAAGCTTGTTCGATCATGGCACTGGTTTTAGTTTTACTCACCGCCAATAAAGTCAGCTGTGAAGCGCAGCGATTTGCTTGTTGGCAAGCATTTAAAATTTGCAGATTTATCTTTGTAAGATTATCTTTAATGGGTGTCATATCGTTTTGTGTCAATTTAGTTTCAACTTGTTTTCTACTATAAAAAATAATTATTAAGAGGTCTTTTATGGATATTACCGAATTACTTGCCTTTAGCGTGCAAAATGATGCATCTGATTTACATCTATCTGCTGGCACTCCGCCTTCAATTCGTGTTGACGGTGACGTACGTAAACTTAATATCCCAGCATTTGACGAGAAAGACGTGAATGCTTTGGTCTATGATATTATGAATGACCGCCAACGCAAAGAGTATGAAGAAAATTTAGAGGTCGATTTTTCATTTGAAGTGCCAAATTTAGCGCGTTTTCGTGTTAATGCTTTCAATCAAAACCGTGGTCCAGCGGCAGTATTTCGTACCATTCCAAGTAAAATATTGTCCCTCGATGATTTAGGCTGTCCTGACATATTCCGTGAAATATCAGAAACACCACGTGGTTTAGTACTTGTTACAGGGCCAACGGGCTCGGGTAAATCAACAACTTTAGCGGCAATGGTTGATTATATTAACAAAACTAAAAACGATCATATCCTAACGATTGAAGATCCGATTGAATTTGTTCATGAAAACAAGCAATGTTTAATTAACCAACGAGAAGTACATCGTGACACATTAAGCTTTGAAGCGGCTTTACGTAGTGCATTACGTGAAGATCCTGATGTTATTCTTGTCGGTGAAATGCGTGATTTAGAAACTATTCGTTTAGCAATGACTGCAGCAGAAACCGGTCACTTAGTATTTGGTACGTTGCATACGACGTCTGCCCCTAAAACCATTGACCGTATTATTGATGTTTTTCCAGGTGAAGAAAAGTCTATGGTGCGCTCAATGTTGTCTGAATCACTTCGAGCCGTTATATCGCAAACCTTAATTAAGAAAGTAGGCGGTGGGCGTGTTGCCGCTCATGAAATTATGCTTGGTGTTCCGGCGATTAGAAATTTAATTCGAGAAGATAAAATTGCTCAGATGTATAGTGCGATTCAAACGGGCATGTCGAATGGCATGCAAACAATGGATCAATGTCTACAAGGTTTAGTGAACCGAGGTTTAATCACTAAACAAGATGCAATGGAAAAAGCAGTCGATAAAAACCAATTTAGAGGTTACTAAATGTAGCTGAAATTCAGCTTTATTATAGTAAAGCTGAATATTTAATGATGGCAAAGGAGAAAGTAGTCCGTTTGCTATGAAGTTATCCAAATGATGGTAAAAGATAAGAGAAATAATGATGAATTTTCATGATTTATTACAAAAAATGGTGCAAGCAGATGCATCTGATATGTTTGTTACCGCTAAGCTTGCGGTTAGCGCTAAAGTGAATGGTGAATTACAGCCGATTGATGAGCATACTCTAACCGCTGATGAGTCGTTAGCCCTTGTTCATAACGCAATGAATGATAAGCAAAAAAGACAATTTGATGAAGAGAAAGAATGTAACTTTGCTATCTCTATTGATGACATTGGTCGGTTCCGTATTTCAGCCTTTTGGCAGCGTGATATGGCGGGCATGGTTGTTCGTCGTATTGTGACTGAAATCCCTGATGCTGACGATTTAGGGTTACCCTCTGTTCTTAAAGATGTTGTCATGTCTAAACGTGGTTTAGTTCTCTTTGTTGGTGGTACGGGCACAGGTAAGTCTACGTCAATGGCGGCATTGATTGGTTATCGAAATAAAAATTCAAAGGGCCATATTCTAACAATTGAAGATCCAGTGGAATTTGTTCATGAACATGGACGTTGTATGGTGACACAAAGAGAAGTGGGGTTAGACACTGAAAGTTTCGATGCAGCGTTAAAGAGCTCGTTACGCCAAGCTCCTGACGTTATCCTAATTGGTGAAATACGTAGTCAAGAAACCATGGAGCATGCACTAAGTTTTGCTGAAACAGGGCATCTATGTATTGCAACCTTACATGCTAATAATGCAAACCAAGCAATAGACCGTATTATGCATTTAGTGCCTGCTGACCAACATGATAAATTATTGTTTGATTTAGCCTTAAATTTACGTGGTATTATTGCTCAGCAATTGATCCCAACACGTGATGATAATGGTCGAGTCGCCGCTATTGAAATTTTACTTAATTCGCCATTTGTCGCAGAGCTTATCAAAAAAGGTGATATTGGTAGTATCAAAGAAGTGATGCAAAAATCTAAAGAGCTAGGCATGCAAACTTTTGATGGTGCTTTGTTTGAGTTGTATCAAAAAGGCACTATCAACTATGCTGATGCACTTCATCATGCTGACTCGCCAAATGATTTACGCTTGATGATAAAATTACGTAGTAACGATCAAGGAGGAATGGGATCGCTAAGCGGTGTGACCCTTGACGGTTTAGAACCTAAAGAAGATTAAACGTAAAGTTAACATTCTCAAACGATAGTAAAAAAACGAAACACATAAAATATTGTGTTTCGTTTAATATTTACAATCTTCAGTTTAAACGTGTTGTTTATTGATATTGCGCTTCAAAGTAACTTTCGATAATTAATCGTGCTGATTCAGCATCAATATTATCTTTTTTCAAATTACGATATCCACCATCAGCAAATAATCTTTCTTTCGCGTCTGCGGTGGTTAACCGTTCATCTTGAAACTCAACATTTAAAGCGAATTTATTCGCTAAGCGATTACCAAATTTCTTGGCATCTAAGGTAAGTTGTTGCTCACTTCCATCCATATTTAATGGTAAACCGACCACTAAGTAGTCAGGAAGCCATTCTTTGATGAATTTTGTCAATTCCATTTCGTTAGGAATACCATCTTTGGCTTTGATAGAACCTAAAGGGGAAGCGCTTCCTGTGAGCTCTTGTCCGACTGCAACGCCAATATATTTTTTACCAAAATCAAAACCTAATACGGTACGTTGGCCTTTTTTATTTGCCACTTATTTTCCTTATTTTTATTAAACACAACAAGATTTTAACGAAATTTATTCTACTCTTTGTAAAACTAAGCATGACCTACATCTGTTGATAAATGGGCCATATCAATACCGAGTTTCTCGGTCGCTTTTTTCCAGCGCTGCTCTATAGGCGTGTTAAATACAATATCGCCATCAGCAGGTGTAATTAGCCAAGAGTTTGTTTTAATTTCTTCCTCTAATTGTCCGGGTCCCCAACCGGCATAACCGAGGGTTACCATATATTTCTCTGGTGCCTCTTCTGTACCTAATGCCATTAAGATATCTTTAGAAGTGGTGATCATCACTTCATTACTGAGCGATAAAGACTGTTTCCAGCAATTTTGCGGACTATGCAATACAAAACCGCGGTCTTGAGAAACAGGGCCTCCAGTGAGCACTTGTTGATCTAATTCCGGCGCCTCTTCTTTTTCAGCATCAATTTGAACAAGCAATTCGTTTAACGTGACATTGACAGGTAAATTGATAATCAAACCCATGGCACCTTCTTCATTGTGCTCACAGATATAAGTAACCGTTTTGTTAAAATACCCATCGTCTAATGCGGGCATTGCGATTAAAAGTTGATTTTCTAAGCTTTCCATACCTTCACCTTAATACATCTTAAGTTTTGAAAACTATATGTATAGTTGTTTTTATATAGGTATGGTGACTCTTCATTTATAAAAAGTCACCGCTAATAAGATACTCAATACTTTATTTTATGACGAAAAATGTTTACTAAAACTTTTACACTCTAGGGCGGATGTTTTCTTCAATTGCATCCATTAATTTACCACTGATATTAATCGGATATGCCGCTTCAATTTCTCTGATACAGGTAGGACTGGTTACGTTAATTTCGGTAACTTTGTCACCAATAACATCTAACCCTACAAAGTATAGACCACGTTTCTTTAATTCAGGAGCAATTGTTTCAGCTATTAATTTATCAGTGGCGCTGAGCGGTCTTGCTTCACCCCGACCACCGGCAGCTAAATTACCACGAGTTTCACCTTGCGCCGGTATACGCGCTAGGCAATAAGGCATAGGTTCGCCATTAACGATTAGAATTCTCTTGTCGCCATCTTTAATGGCAGGCATAAACTCTTGTACCATCGCATATTGGTTGCCATGATTGGTCAGTGTTTCTAAAATAACGCCAACGTTTGCATCGTTTTCTTTAATACGAAATATGGATGCACCACCCATACCGTCCAGTGGCTTAATGATGATGTCTTTTTCTAGTTGATGAAATTCACGGATTTTATCGTTATTACGTGTCACTAAAGTACGTGGTGTTAAATCAGCAAACCAAGCCGTAAACAACTTTTCATTACAATCGCGTAAACTTTGTGGTTTGTTAACAATCAACGTACCTTCAACTTCGGCACGTTCAAGCATGTAAGTTGCGTAAATGAACTCGGTATCAAAAGGAGGATCTTTACGCATAAGAACCGCGTCTAGTTCCGACACTGCAATATCATTTACTTCTTCAAGTTCATACCAATGGTCGCTATCGTCAAATACTTTTAATTTTTGTACTGTTGCTCTACATTGTCCTTGGTCAAGATATAAATCCTTCATTTCCATGTAATAAATTTCATAGCCACGTTTTTGGGCCTCGAACATCATTGCCATCGATGAATCTTTTTTCACGTTTACTTGTGAAATAGGGTCCATGACTACACCAAGTTTTATTGTCATTTGTTTTTCCTATATATTGCTAACAACTCAAATTTATTTCCGTTGTTAGCAGCAATTAAAATGCTGCAATTAGTTAATATCGCCAAAGCGACATTGCAATGCGGTGATTGCGGTTAATGCCGCCGTTTCAGTTCTTAAGACTCTCGGTCCTAATAACACATCTACAAAAGAGGCATCATTGGCTCGTTTTATTTCATCATCACTTAAACCACCTTCAGGACCAATAAGTAATCGAACTCGTTGTTTTGAGTCGGCCACATTTTCCTTGGGCAAATTCATGATTGAGTATTTCGCCTTTGGATGTAAGTTCAGTTTTAATGATAAACTTTGCTGTATAAGCCACTCATCTAAATAAACGACAGGCATAACAGTAGGGACCGTACATCGGCCACTTTGTTCACAAGCACCTATCACTATTTTTTGCCATTGTTCTGTTTTCTTCTGCAAGCGTTCGCCTGAAAGCTTTACGCCACATCGTTCCGTAAACAAAGGCGTTATAGTATTTACACCAAGCTCTACAGACTTTTGCAAAGTAAAGTCCATTCTGTCGCCTCGCGAAATACCTTGGCCTAAATGAATGTTTAATGGCGACTCATTATTTTTTACTGAAAATGAATGAATAACAACTTGTGCCTGTTTTTTAGTGACATTACATAATTCAGCTTGATACTCGCCATGAGAACCATTGACTAACTTGCCATTAAAAAGTGTTAAATTGTCGCCATTTTTTAAACGTAAAACACGTACCGTATGACCAAAGGCATCATCAGATAATGTCATGGTTTCACCAATGGAAAATGGTTGGTTTTGATAAATTCTAGGGTTGCTCATTTTTATTTACTTTTTATAACCTTGTCATGAAATATAAGGGCGAGTGTCAGTTATTTCAATTCGTATTATCTTAAAATTGTTGAATATTTCTCTATTTACAATAAACAACCATAAAATTTAACGGCTTTGCTTATTTTTATGATTTATTTCAAGACGAGGTTGTTGAATCATATAGGGGCGTTTCAGGCTTATGAACGCTTTAAATGTTAACTAGATTCTTACAATAACTGACACTTTTAAACATTTTGTCGACACTATAACTACTGAATTCTATAGCTGTTTTTAATGATAATAATAGTCTAATTTAATTAACAGTTAATAGATAATGTCATCATCGTGGAATTTCAAGCAAGGACGCTTAGAGCGAACAAAAATTGCTATAGCACTCATCTCTATCCTTTCAATTGCATCAAGCTCATTTACTTTTGCTAATGAGCTTACTAAAACATTAACGACTCAAGAAGTAGAAAAAAAAGAGTCTCCGATAGAAGTTATTGAAGTAAAGTCTCGGCGTAACCAAGCCAATAGTGAAGTTTCATTTGAGACACAAAAACTCTTAAAAATTGCCGGACTCGATCATGATCCACTTAGCGCAGTTTATAGCATGCCTGGAGTTGTTTATGCCGGTGGTGACAATGGTGGAGAGCCAGCTATTCGAGGATCCTCTCCAGACGATAATGCTTTTTATATTGACGATATGCCAGTGGGGTATATTTTTCATTTATTTGGTGACAGCATATTTAATGAAAATGTTGTTGGAGACTTTTCACTACATCCCGCTGCATTTGGCAGCCAGTATGGCAATGCCACGGGCGGCGTTTTTGATGTGAAACTACGAGATCCTCGTAATCAAGAATTCACAACAACGGTAGATATGAGCTTAATGAAAATGGGCGCGATGATAGAAGGGGGAATAAATGAGAACCAAGCCTTTTATTTATCATATCGACGTAGTTTAATTCATTTATTTTTACCTGAAGGTGAAGAAGATGAAGGTTACACCATTTTTAAAGCGCCGGTCAGTGATGACTATCAAGGTAAATACCAATGGCTAATTGGCGATGAACATAAATTAACTTTTACATTAACTGGTGCAAGTGATGTGGGAGGAATAAATGTATCAGACGCTTCAGAAGAAGGTCGTATTGACCCTGACTTTATCGGCGATTTAAAAATAAAAAGTCAGTTCGATAGTCAAGGATTGTCATGGCAATATTATGGTGATAACGGTCGTTTGATGCATTTAACGCTCGGGCACACGACTGAAAAATCAAATGAATCTTATGGGGAAGGGCAGTTTATTCGAATGGAAAAAGAATACTACAATGCCCGGTTTTTATATCAAATAGACTGGTTTGAATCTCATCAGCTCATTACGGGGGTTGACTTAAATCATGAAAAAAGTCGTTATAGTTTTGATGCGATACCATATTATTGTACCGATCATGATCCTGATTGTGAAAGTAAAAAGGGGTTACGAATTCAAGACAAAGATAGCTTAACGAATAACAACAGTGGTGTTTATTTTAATGACATTTGGTCTTTTGATAAAAACTGGTCTGTTGAAACGGGTTTACGGGCTGAATATAATGATTATACCAAGCAGAGCTTTGTTCACCCGCGAGTCTCGCTAAATTGGTTTGTTAATAATGACTTAACGATAAAGGCTAAGGCCGGCACTTATAATCAATTCCCCGAGCTTGAAACGGTGTTAAAAACAGTGGGCAATCCACAACTTAAGTCACCGAAAGCAACACACTATGCGTTAAATCTAAGTTATCAACTTAATGATTTATGGCAAAGCTCTGTCGATTTGTATTATAAAGATTTAGGTGATTTAGCTCGCTCACTCGACGAAGATGATGCGAATTACAACTTGCATTACAGCAACGATTTATCAGGTACCGCGAAAGGAGTCGAATGGGTAGTTAGAAGAGAAGAAGCAGATGGCTGGTATGGTTGGGCGTCGTTGAGTTGGTCTAAAAGTGATCGAACAGATGAGTTTACTCAGGTAACGACTAAGTATTATTTAGATACACCGTTGCTGGCAAATATGGTGGCAAATTATAAACTCAATGAAAGTTGGGATTTTGGTATCAAAATCAGTGTTAGGAGTGGCGCAAAATATACCCCTATTATTGGCTTGCACGATAACCCTGATCATCAAGGATATTACCTGCCAACATATGGCGAGCTAAACTCCAAAACATTGCCAACGTATCATCGCTTAGATATTCAAGCAAATTACCAAACAACCTTATGGGGTAATGAAGCACAATGGACTTTCGCATTATTAAATGCCACGGGCAGTGAAAACATTTCTGGCTATTATTATGCACCAGACGGTAACGAGACGTTAACAAACTATAAAATAGAAGGAGAAGAGGGAATGGAACCATTTCCTTCTATTGGCGTGAAAATTCAGTTTTAGTGTTCGGTTGTTTTAAAAAGTGCGCTTTATCTAAACAAACAATTTTGTTAGAATGCGCGCCTTTCAGTCAATACGAATAGCGATTCGTATTGACTTTGTTCCAATCTACAGCCCCAGATTTACGTTCTGGCTGGCTCAATGGGTATATATATGACATCTCAAAATACGAAAACCTCAGTTTGTGCGCTTTATAAATTTGTTCGATTAGAAAACTTTGAACAACTTAAAACTCCTCTTTTAAAAGTAATGATTGATAACGATGTTAAAGGTACCTTGCTCATTGCCAATGAAGGTATTAACGGCACTATTGCCGCGCCGCAATCAGGCATCGATGCAGTATTAGCCTTTTTGGCACAAGACAAACGCTTAGGTGAGGTTTCACATAAGTATTCGTACAGTGACGAAAACCCTTTTCAGCGCTCTAAAGTTAAGTTGAAAAAAGAAATTGTTACTATGGGCGTCGAAGGTATTGACCCTCTATTAACCGTTGGTACTTATGTAAAACCTAAAGATTGGAATGCACTAATTTCCGATCCAGAAGTCATACTGATTGATACCCGAAATGACTATGAAATAGAAATAGGCACGTTTGAAAATGCAGTTAACCCAAAGACTGACACTTTCCGTGAATTTCCAGAATATGTCGCACAAAATTTAGATAAAAACAAACATAAAAAAGTAGCGATGTATTGCACTGGTGGTATTCGTTGTGAAAAATCTACGGCTTACTTAAAAGAACAAGGCTTTGAAGATGTTTATCATCTTGAAGGTGGTGTGCTTAAATATTTAGAAGAAGTAGAGCAAGAAAACTCAATGTGGAAAGGTGAATGTTTTGTTTTTGATGGCCGTGTAGCGGTAGGTCATGGTTTAGAGCAAGGTCAATACGATCAATGTTTTGCTTGTCGATACCCTATAACAGAAGAAGAAAAGCAAAGTGAGCACTATGTCAAAGGTGTAAGTTGTCATCGTTGTTTTGACAAATATACGGATGAACAACGCAGTAGTTTTGCTGAGCGTGAACGTCAAATAAATTTAGCTAATCAACGTGGTGAGAAACACATTGGTGGTAATGTTCAAAACGTTATCGACCAGCGACGTAAAGAAAAAGTTGCGAATAAAAAGGCTCAGTCAAAATAATTAACCAATAAAAATTGCGTTAGTTGTTGCAATAAAAAAGTGACTATTAAGTCTAGATATTAAATCAAGCTGTGGCTATTTGAGAGATTAAATAGCCACTTTTCGTTTCTTGTACTCAACAAAAAAAGGGGCTGGCTAAGAGGCATAAACTGGTGCTAATAAGGAAATAAACAACTATTTTATGATTGTGGACATGGAGAGGTAAGCTTTGAGTGAAGTGTAAATCATCGGAAGACAATAGCCATCACTAAATGCAACTAGTTTGCAATACTATTGAGCCTATTCAATTTTGGCACCATATCGATACAATCAGCTTTAGTATGTTTGCGAAAAATATCAGTCATTTCATTATTGTTACGAAGATTACGTAAATGACCATTAAATTCATCGACAAACGTCGTCGAAATTGATTTTTGGCTGAAAATGAAATGAACATCACCTTGATTAATAACCTGCGAGTAATACTTTAAGCTCTTTTTCAACGATTGAGTAAACGTAGTACAACTGACTAACTCGTCTTCTACAATGCCTTCAACACGTTGATTAACAAACAATTCGAGGCGCTTTTTCTGTGAGTTAACGTGCACTAAATTAGTTTTTAGTTTGGTGGATTTAATAGATTCAATTTCCTCTCCATACCAAGCATTTGTATTAAGCGCGACTAAGTTGCCATTGGCAATAATATCGTTAATGCTCTTAAATCGACTTAAATCAACATTATTTTCATCATACATAAGTTTAATTACCTCAGTTCGATAAGGAATTGAAAAATGAAATAACTGTTGCCGCTCTGTTGTCATACTCGCTCCAGAGGCTATATCAATCGTGCCCAATTCCAATTCCCGCAATAATCTATTTATCGGAACATTGACTGTTGTTAACTGACAGCCCATTCGAGCTAAGACGATTTTCAGCACATCTAAGTCGGCACCGGAAACCTGATTATTTTGCTTAACTTGAATATAAGGGGGCCAACTCCCCGAGTAACCAAGAGTAACTGGCGAAGAGCATAATTCACTACTAAGCACGGAACTGGATATTAATATTAAAAAAATCACTATATATTTCATCAAAATAAACATTTCTCCCAAAGGTATTAACTATTTCGAAAAATACCACAAAGTGTATTTTAGCTAAGTTTTGACAAAACCTTCTATAGATCACTTTAGTATATGTATTTCTGACCGCCATAGCTAATTGAATGGAGATTGTTAAACTCTGTTTGTATGTAGACATTGCGGAAAAATAATCAATATAATGCAGTTTTTAAAAGTAATTAATCAGCTTGGAATTAGTCGCGGTTATTGTTTTAATGTGTAATAGCTCTGTGGGATGGAGCATTCTTTAGTGAATTGAACATACTGGCTTGTGCATATTCGTCTTTATTCACATCCATATGATCATTATATACCGTTCATCCTGAACATAAAAAAGGCTACTCATTATAATGAGTAGCCTCAGTTTGGCTTCATAGCCTGCTCTAAAATCGCTTTTGTATCAAAAGGTGTTAATTCACAAACCTGATGATTGACGAAGTACGTCTGCTTTGTCGGTCTTTTCCCAAGAGAACGCGGTAAAAGTATCATCACCTACCGTTACTTCTACTGGAGATCGACCAAAGTGTCCGTAAGCTGCTGTCATTTGATACATTGGATGTAGTAAATCAAGCATTTTCGTTATGCCATATGGGCGTAAATCAAAATGCTCTCTCACTAATTCTATCAATTTTGCTTCTGATACTTTTCCGGTACCAAACGTTTCAATTGATATTGATGTAGGTTCAGCAACACCAATAGCATAAGAAATCTGAATTTCACAACGATCAGCTAAACCCGCAGCAACGATATTTTTTGCAACATAACGACCTGCATAAGCGGCACTGCGATCAACTTTTGATGGATCTTTACCAGAAAAAGCACCGCCGCCATGACGAGCCATACCACCATAAGTATCAACAATTATTTTACGACCCGTTAAACCACAATCCCCTACTGGTCCGCCAATAACAAAACGCCCAGTTGGATTGATAAAGTATTTAGTATCTTTAGTTAGAAGCTCTGCAGGTATCACCGCTTTTATGATATTTTTCATCACAGCTTCGTGTAAATCTTCTTGAGAAATCTCTGGGTTATGTTGAGTCGATAAAACGACTGCGTCGATTGCGACGGGCTTATTATCTTCATAAACAAACGTTACCTGAGATTTTGCGTCAGGACGCAACCAAGGTAAAACACCTGATTTACGAACTTCAGCTTGACGTTCCACTAAACGATGAGAATAAAATATTGGCGCAGGCATTAAGGTTTCTGTTTCATTGGTCGCATAACCAAACATTAGCCCTTGATCACCAGCCCCTTGATCTTCTGGTTTTACACGGTCAACACCTTGAGCTATTTCAGGAGATTGTTGGCCAATTAAATTCATTATGCCACATGTTTCGCCGTCAAAACCTACATCAGATGAGGTATAGCCAATATTACTGATAACGTTACGAGTGATAGTTTCTAAATCAACCCAAGCCGTGGTAGAAACTTCACCTGAAATAATTGCTACACCAGTTTTCACCATCGTTTCACAGGCAACACGAGCATTTTTATCTTTAGCGATAATTGCATCAAGTACCGCATCAGAAATTTGATCGGCGATTTTATCTGGATGACCTTCAGAAACTGATTCAGAAGTGAAAAATTGAGTAGACATATAACCTCAGAAAATATAAAAATTAAAGATATTCGTAATAGCACTCATTCTAACTGCAAGATTGACTATTTTCTAGTTTTTTTACGCCTAGATGGCTAAACGTCCGAAAAAAGTTTTGATTTATTGATTTAGATACGGGGAAATTGTTGCAGTGAAATACGTTGACCCAATAAAACGGACATGAGCTGTGCTTGTTGAGGGGATAATTTCGAACTGAAAAATCTATGTTGTGAAATTTGCTTACCGTTCATCAATAAATTATTAATTTCAAGTTTTCTAACAAGCTGCTCAGTAACCGGTTGAGCCGTTTCCATGATGGTGATTTTATCACCGACTATATCTTGTATAACCGAACGAACAAATGGGTAATGCGTACAACCTAAGACTAACGTGTCGATGTTGCTTTTTAGTAATGGTTGCAGAAAGCCATTAAGCACTTGATAGCACTTTTTACTTTCGTGAAGACCTTGTTCTATAAGTTCAACCAACCCTGCACAAGGTTGAATGTAGATATCAGCGCCATTTTTGTGCTTATCAACTAATGATAAAAACCGAGTGTTAATGGCTGTTGCTTCGGTTACTAATAAAGCGACTTTTTTACTTTTACTATGAAGTGCCGCTGGTTTTATTGCCGGTTCAACACCAATGATTGGAATTGAAACTCTTAATCGTAGCTGATCAATAGCACTAACGGTTGCTGTATTACACGCAACAACAATTGCTTTTACACCTTGTCTGATTAACCAATCAGCAATTTTATTTACTCGTTCAATAATCTCTGCTGCTGATTTGTCGCCATATGGGGCAAATTGGCTATCAGCCACATAAATTAGATTTTCATTCGGTAAGTTTTGCTGAATACAATGTGCTATTGATAAACCCCCAAGACCGGAATCAAAAACACCAATAGCTCGGCTGTCGCAGGTATTTTGGTTCGATGGGCAGATTGATAAATCTGATGGTTTATTCATAATTTATTACGTTTACATTCAACAATTGGACTTCGAGTCTGTTATATTGGCTTTGCGCGTAAAAGTAAAGCCTATCGTGTCGTTTCACCCCATAATATTCAGTGAATAGCTAATACAACAAAAATTAATAAGTATATAAAATGCAAAGTGATGTTTCTTTAAAACGATTAAAACAATTTCCTCCATTGATGTGGATTTTACTTTTTGGTGCATTTATAACGCGCGGCAGTTTTTATATGGTGTGGCCATTTCTCTCAATTATTTTATATCAACGCTTTGGAATTTCAGCAACAGAAGTAGGACTGATCTTGTCTGTTGCCGCCTTAGTTTCGGTCTTTGTTGGTTTCCTTGGCGGAACACTGTCTGACAAATTAGGCCGACACCAACTTATGTACACCAGTGGTTTACTGTATGTTTTTTCATTTTCCTATTTGGCGCAGGCGAGTACTCTCGCTGAATATGTTATCGTTATTACTCTTTGTTCGATAGCCAAAGCGCTATGGGAGCCACCAACTTCAGCGTTAATTGGCGATATTGTGCCTGATACGCAAACTCGAGAATTAGCGATGCAGATGCGCTACTTTGTCGTTAATGTTGGGGCGGCCATCGGACCTATGGCAGGTGTTTGGTTTGGCTTAACGGGAGAGCAGTCAAGCTTCTCAATAACAGCCGGTACTTTTGCCGCTTTCTTGGGGCTTTTATACTTTGGCTTTAAGTCACATGGTAAAATTACACTAGGCAAAGAGAACCAGCCTGTAAGTGATAAAACATCAGACAGCAGTTTTAAAAGTACCCTCAGTATTTTAAAACAAGACAAGCTATTACAATGTTTAATTGTTGCTAACATTTTGTGCATGTTCATTTATGCCCAAATGGACTCGTCGTTAATTCAGTATTTAACCCGTGCGGAAGTCCCAGATCTTGTTTTACTCATTTCTTCGATGATCGTTGCCAATTCGGTATTGATTATATGTTGTCAGTTCCTTTTGCTAAAAATAATGTCTTCAATGGCATTAGAAAGTCGTATTCAGGTTGGGTTATTACTACTTGCTGCTTCGCAAGTTTGGTTTGCGGTAAACCCACTTGATTTTTTCTGGGGATGGATAGGAGCAGTACTAGTAATGAGTGTTGCTGAAGCTATTTTATTTCCTACCATGAATGTACATATTGACCGACTCGCACCAGCCCATTTACGTGGAGCCTATTTTGGCGCAGCATCCTTTTATTCTTTAGGTTTTGCTATTGCACCATTATTAGGTGGTTTCGTATTAGATCATTTTGGTGGTTTTTGGTTATTCATGACAGCATCACTACTAAGTTTTGTTGTCATTTATTTATATCGAATTTTACCGCATTTACAACGACCAGATTTTGATAACTTAACCGATAAAAAAGACAGCTTACAATTGAATAAGTAAGATTGCTCTCGTATAGCTCCCTCGTTCAAGCATTCTAATTATTAAGCCATCTTTTATATAATTTCCCCGTTCAGGGGAAACTATATAAAAGATGGCTTATTGATTATTATCAAAATTAGATTTTCTCTATGATTAATGTAAATCACTTAAATATGAACTGAAAATTAATATCCCAAATAAAGTCATAAGTGGATATGCATTTTTTTTCTGTGCTGAGGAAAGAAGAAATATGTGCTTCAAAGATGTCGCAGTCGACTTTAGTCCTGAGCACC
>Ga0209396_1000673_pt1 | contig 39242 bp, 31 predicted proteins | sample GOMGulsemesocosm_6_FD_184638 | JGI IMG/M metagenome (GOLD analysis project Ga0209396, IMG submission 184638) | Methane-oxidizing microbial communities from mesocosms in the Gulf of Mexico - GOM8C Gulf of Mexico (SPAdes) (version 2) | ecosystem: Environmental > Aquatic > Marine > Cold seeps...
CGACCCAATTTTAGGCTATATCGAACTAATACACATCGAGACTATCAGCCAAGCACAATTCAATTCTCTTAAATGCTTGAATAAAAATCACCGCTACATAAGAAACTTTCCATTCATCGACGTATATATGATTGTAGATATGAACCATGTATAGCGTAGACAATGCGTTTACTAAAACTATGCTCACATCCGCATTGTAAAGAACCTGATGTAATAAACGGTAGATGTGAATTACACCAACGCAACCTAAAGCCCAATACTACTAATAGATCATCAACTACAACTAATAACGCCATTTATAACTCAACTAAATGGCGCAAGCTTAGGAAGAGAAAGTTCACGGAAGAGCCATTATGTGAACATTGTTTTAAGCTCAATATCATCACACCAACTGACGTAATCGATCACATAAAACCAGTATTAGATTATCCCGAACTGAGCTACACATACTCAAATTTACAGTCCTTATGTCACGGTTGCCATAACAACAAAACAGCACAAGAAACAAAGGCACGTATTAAACCCAAAGACATTTCAGTTCATGAGTTATTCGAGCAAATCAAAAGGAATACAAAATGTTAAATCCAGCAGCAATAGACAATCACATCTTTATATATAAGGACACCTTGTTTCAATTCGTTATCGAAGAATCAGAAACCGATGACGGTAATATAGTGGAGGATTATGTATTCATTAATCTAGATACTGATGAAGTTAATCGAGACGAAAGCAACGAATTGCTCAGATACTTAGTTCAGTTGAGCCACGACTTACTACACAAATAAGGAATACAAATGCGATACAATATTTTCAAAAGCACGACTAATAAGCATGAATATGTTTATGTCGATGTATACAAGCACAAACCATACCCAACCGAAGATTATCCAACGGGATTAGAACGACGCCGCGAAGTTATGCTCAGCGAATTAGAAATGGTTCATTCAATCTATTCGACACTAGGTTACATACGCGACGATGATACGACCGATATCATTCATGAAGATACAATTGACGAAAGCACCGACACAAACACTGGCGAATAATTTTGTTAGTGGTTTATTGATTAAATATAATGGTGATTATCAGCAGTTAAATAATCTTGAGTTGGTTGGAGGGGGCGGGTTCAAAACTGCTAGAAGCCCCATGATAACAGCGCACCGTTAGTGTTTTTTATGCGTCCTGAACTTTGAATATATTTTCCCCTCACATCTCCTAGCCAACAATCAACTTCAAAGCCAACATTGTAGACCTCAAACTAAGCACGTCAAATGCTAGATGCTCAATCATTACACTGGCTGAAACCTAAGATAGTCCTCGCTATAGTGCCCATTCCATTCCAATAAACATTTTTATAAATACCTCATACATCTAAGAAAATGAGGCACGAAATGTCAATTCCTGATCCAAAAAAAACAACAAAAAGAGCACCTAAAACGATGCGAAAAGACCCATTTTCTATGGAGTTTTTTAAGCTGATTTTAGCGCAATGTTCAGAAAACGAGACTATTACACCCCAAGATTACTTCGCTCTTGGTCTAATCAGTGAAAGATACAGTCTTTATAAGCAAACCCTCGAACAATTACATGATGAAAACGGCGTTCCTATTATCGCCATCGATCAAATCGGTGATAAAGGCCAAGACAGCCAGAAGATGAATCAATTGTTTAAAGCATCTAATGATTTGTATACGCAGCTAATGAATGGCTTGAGAGAGTTCGGGCTAACACCAAAATCAAGAAATGACGTTCAAAAGATCAAAGCGGAACGTGAGTCATTACTACACCATATGATGAAAGGTGTATCTGATGATGATTAGTGATGAATATGCCTATTCTGATCTTAAATCCAACGAACAAAGTTATAAATGGTGTCACCGATATTGCTATGGCGTTCTCAACGGAAATATTGTCGCTAACAAGTGGATCAAGCTAGCGGCGGAGCGTCATTTTAACGACATCGAACGCAGTAAAACAGAGGACTTTAAATACAAGTTCTCACCAGCACGCGCACAACACGCCATTGATTTCTATAAGCTCACTACACACACCAAAGGGGCATTGGCTGGGCAACCAATACAATTACAGCCTTGGCAAATATTCATTGTTTCATCAATATTCGGTTGGATTACAAAAGACAAAGATACCGAAACAGGCAAGCGGTTACGAAGATTTAAAAAGGCTGAAGTTTTTGTAGGCCGTAAGAATGGGAAGTCTACATTAGCTAGCGGTATCGCTCTTTATATGATGCTACTCGATGGCGAACAAGGCGCTGAAATAGTTACCGCTGCCGCTAGCAAGGATCAAGCACGTATCGTGTTTAATGATGCCGCGCAAATGGTTAGAAGTGGTGCGTTGAGTGAAATAGCTCAGCCGTATAAGTATGACATTCGTTGTGAAGATACAAACTCAATATTCAAAGCTGTAGCTAGTGAAGCAAAAAACCTAGACGGTAAGAATCCGCATTGCGCAATCATCGATGAACTACATTCACATAAAAATAGTGATGTTTTGGATGTTATTTCAAGCGGCACAGGCGCAAGAAAGCAGCCCCTTATTTTTATTATATCTACCGCTGGAACAATATTAGATGGTGTTGCCGTTGACCAATGGAAATACGGCGAAGGTATATTAAATAATGTCTTTGAAGATGATCATTATTTCGCAGCGCTTTACTCAATTGATGCTGGTGATGATTTTTCAAAGTCTGATGTATGGATAAAAGCCAACCCATGCTTGGGTATAAGTGTTAGCTATGAATACTTAGAGAATGAGTTAAAACAAGCGCTAGCCATCAATTCAGCTAAGGCTAATTTCTTAACAAAGTTCATGAATATATTTGTTAATAGCTCAACGTCTTGGCTAGATATCGGCAAAGTAAAAGCGTGTCAACATAAGCTTGATTTAGACGATTATAAGGGTAAAAAGTGCTATATAGGCTTAGATTTAGCGCAGAAAATCGACTTAACCGATATTTGTTTAGTGTTCCCTAATGACATAGGCGGCATTGATATATTCAATCGATCATTCATTCCACAAGGCGCAATAAACAAAGCTACTAAACATCAGCAACATCTGTATCGAAAGTTCGAACAAGAAGGCTCTTTGATTGTTACTAATGGAGAAGTAACAGACTTTACTATTATTGAAGAATTCATCATTAAGTTTTGTCAGGACTTCGATGTTCAACACGTTTGTTATGACGCTCACGCAGCCGCACAGCTAGCTATTTCGTTAACTAAACAGAACATTCTTATGCTTGAAGTTTCTCAATCGATGATGAGCTTGTCAGAGCCAGCCAAAGAATTTGAAAAGATGATTGTCGCCAAAGAATTACGTCACACTGGGAATGGTGTTTTCATGTGGTGCTGTTCTAATTCATATGTTTATACAGATGCTAATGAGAACATCAAAGTACAGAAAGAAAACAAAAATTCATCTAATAAAATAGATTCAGTGATTAGTTGTATCACTGCTTTATCAGCCGTTGTTTATGAAGAACCTAATGAGCAATTTGTTTATGAAAACAAGCCTATGTTGATATTAGGTTCATAGACTATCTAGTATTGATTTTGCCGCTATTTGTAATTGATAAATAAAGTTATATCAATTACATAAAAGGCAGCATCAATGTCAAATATATTAGATTCAAGTGGTGTGCCATTCGGTTCAAACTATGCTCAATCACTAAACTACATCAGTACTCATCATAATGTTGGCGGCGTTTCTGTTAACTCTACTACTGCTTATCAGCATTCAATAGTTTACGCATGTATTAGAGTTCTTGCGGAGTCAGTTGGACAATTACCGGTAAATCTATTTGAAATAGGTGATGACGGTAGCAGAACAAAAACTAGAAACCATCAGCAGCTAAAAGTATTAACACAAGCGCCAAACGATTATCAGACGTGGCAAGAAATGCTTGAGTTAATCGTTACGCATATTAATTTGTACGGCAATTTCTACGCATTTGTGAACCGCAGAAAATCCAATGGTAAAACTCGCATTGTTGAGATTATTCCGATCCCAAATCCTGAGTCCGTTATTGTGAAAATGATGCGCGGTCAAGTGAGTTTTGAAATTACTGATTCTGCGTTAATCGACTTACCTAAGCGAATTTTTAGTAGTAATGAAATACTTCATATCAAAGGCGCTTCAACTGATGGTTTGATAGGAATATCACCTATATCGCAAGCCTCACGATCGATTGGTCTCTCAATAGCCGCTGAACGCCACGCTGAAGAGTTCTATAACAATTCAGCAACGCCGAATGGAATATTGACAACCGACCAACAATTGTCGCCAGAAGCATCTAAGCGATTACAAGATGGTTTTAATGAAATACATCAAGGAATCAAGAACAGTAACAAGCTAGCAGTTCTTGAAGGTGGTCTTAAATACCAAGGTATCACCGTAAGCAACAAAGATTCTCAGTTCATGGAAACACGCGCTTTTCAAAAGAATGAAATATGTGCTTTGTTCCGAGTGCCAACACAAATGGTTCAAGCAGGGGACTCGAAATACTCCAACTTTGAGCAAGCTATTCTTTCATTTCATAGAGACACTTTGATCCCCCTTATCAGTCGTATTACAAACAAAATCAACACGCTGCTAGACGATGATTTAGAAATCCAACTAGATGATACCTACATTTTACGCGGCGATTCTAAGACTCAGTCAGAAGTTAATACGGCTTATTTTAACCTCGGTGCTTTGTCGATAAATGAATTACGAAATCGCATAGGTGAGGCAAGCATTGAAGGCGGTGATGTCCGTGTCGTGGATTCCAATAATCACACATTAGGCGACATATCAAAAATAGACGAGCTACAGCAAGAACAATTACAACTAGAACCAACAACAAATGGAGATGTCACGGATGACAATCAAACATAAGAGCATAAATTACGAAATAAAATCAATCGATGAGGCTGGTTTTTTCGAAGGATATGCGAACGTTAAGCATGTAAAAGATCATGCTAGTGATATGACCGTAGACGGTGCGTTTACTCAATCACTTTTGAAGCATAAAGACGCTGACACGATGCCTTTGATGTTTTGGAATCATAAAACTGATGAGCCAATCGGTGTATGGACAGAAATGTTTGAAGATGATCACGGCTTGTATATCAAAGGACAGTTGTTAGTAGATGACATAGCTAAAGCTAAAGAGATATACGCACTTATGAAGCGCAAAGCTATCACAGGCTTATCGATTGGTTATGTAGTTCAAGACGAATCATTTGAACGAGAAACAAATACAAATCTATTGAAATCGGTTCATATCCTTGAGGTCTCAGTTGTCAGTTTCGCGTGTAATGAACAATCACAAGTTGAAGTCGTGAAATCAAGATTTGCTACTGATGAAATGCCAAGTGAAAGAGAGTTTGAAAAGGCATTACGTGAGCTAGGTTTATCTAGAAAACAAGCCAAGACATTCATGTTCGAAGGTTACAAATCACTAGCCGCTAATGATGAAAATGACCCCCTAAATGAATCACTAAATACAATCGAGGACGAAGCAACAAACGAAAAAGCCAAAGAGCTTTTATTGTTACTCAAATCACTATAACCAACTCCCCAAATATCTAATCAATTACTAAAGCTAGCGGGATGCTAGCGCAAACATTCAACACATGCTGGATGCCTGTTTTGTTTGGTCACTTGTATTAAATATTTCAAATAAGAAAAAGGATTTTTATAAATGGAATTAACCGAAATTATGGTGGCTGTTCAAGAACTTGCTACTAAAAAAGATACGTCAATTGAAGAGATTGCCCAAGTGAAATCACAGCTTCAAGCATTCGAAACTAAAGGCGCTGACGCACAAACAAAAACATCAGCAATTGAAGCTGAATTATTAGAACTAAAAGAATCTTTTTTAGATTTAGAAACAAAAGGACACTACAACATGGATGTTGAAAACACAAAAGCTTTTGATATGAATATCGAACTTAAATCACTAGCAAAAGCTAACCCTCAAGCTGATATTTTATCAAAAGGTTTAACCTCAGAAGCAAGTTCAGCAGGCGCAACAATTCGCACAGAATATGAAGCTGGTATTGTTAAACCATTACGTGAGCAATCAGCTTTCTTATCATTGATTGGTCATAAAAGTATTCCAAGTGAAGATTACAAACGTTTAGTTCGTGTATCAAATGCTGGAATGCGTTGGGCTGGTGAGAATGTTAATAACAGTGATATAGCCAATACGGGAACACAAGCATACGCAGAAGTAACTGGTGTATTTGGTAAAGCAGAAGCTTATCCATTTGTAACGCAAGAAATGCTAGATGATTCAGCGTTTGATCTTCAATCTGAACTATCTGAATCAGTAATCGAAGAAATTGGCGATGGTGTTGCCAAAGCTGCTTTAGCTGGTGATGGTGTTAAAAAGCCTAAAGGTCTATTAGCTACAACTACTGGCGCAGATCATGAAAAATTCGAAGTTCTAACTGTTGGCGCTGCTGGCAAGTTTGGGGCAAATACAACGGCGGCTGTTAAGTCTTTACGCACAATCGCACGCTCACTAAAAACTGGCTACCGCGCTAATGCTAAATGGTTGATGTCAGAAGAAACACGCGACACCGTGTTGGCATTTGTTTACGCAGATGGTAAGTCAATAATCAATGAAGATCTTACAGAAATGCCAGATGGACGTTTACTTGGTAAAGAAATCGTTATCGATTCAAATATGCCAGAAAATGAAATCGTATACGGTGATTTTGAACGCGGTTTTACATTCCTAACAGTTCGCGGTTTATCTGTTCTACCTAATCCATATGCTAAAGCTGGCAACGTTCAGTTTTACCACGCTATGCGTGTTGGAACTATGGTAAATGATACTCAAGCATTGAAGATTGTTAAGTTAAAAGCTTAATTTAAATCCACGACAAACAGCCGCCACGCGGCTGTTTTCTTCAATATAGGAGAACACAATGATTACTAATATTCTTAAAATCAACGGTGATAATCCTGTAGATTTAAAACAAGCTAAAGATCATCTATTCATCAATCACGATGAAGATGATCAATACATTCAAGATTTGATTGAAGCTTCAATTTCTCATGCTGAAGGTTTAACCAATCGTAAGCTAAGCGCCTACGAAATTACAGAAGTAATACCAGAACTAAGTGGCAATCGTCATTTAAAATATGGCAATAATTCTGACATACAAATAAGAAGTGCTAATACATTAATCGATTCATCAAAATATCAAGTTGGTATCGATCAGTTGTTAATTCAAAGCACCATAAAAAACGTAACGCTTACTTATCGATGTGGTTATTCATCTACTGACTGTCCGATGGATATCAAGGCAGCAATTCTATTGCTTGTCGCTACTTTATACGAATCAAGAGCTGATGTTAGCTTCGGTGTTCAACAATACAAATCCGCTTTAAGTTCGTCAGTCATTCTCAACAAATACAAATTGTATTAGGAGAGATGGCAATGATTAACATAGGACGAATGAATTCATTTATTGAGTTCTTCAAAGTTGTAAATATTAAAGATGAATACAACGCAGTAAGTCAATCGCTCGAATTAGTGTATTCAACAAGAGCGCGTGTATTGGATAAATCTATCTCTAAAACCGACGATGAAACTCCCAACTCAAGATCACTCATTGATGCTACTTGTCGCTATAGCACATCAATCACCGATGAAATGATTTTGCGATACGACAACAAAGATTATGAGATTAAAAATGTTGTTGATTTCGATGGGACAAAACGACAAATAAAAATTAGAGCTCAGAAAAATGCGCTATAAACGATTTTAGGAGGGGGTAATGATTAATTCTAGTGTTACTGGCTTCAATGAATTAAACGCCATACTAACCGATTTAGGCGCAGTGCTTGGCAAGAAAGCAACTAGATCCGCAGCTAAAAAAGCAATGCTACCAATCAAGCAAGAAATTGAAGCAACAAGTCCATTTGATACTACAAGAACCGATGGGGTTCATATCAAAGACAGTTTTAAATTGCGTTTATCTGGTCGAACTAAAAAGCATCAACGCACAGGTGATACCACGTTTCTTGCTTGCTCAGTCTATAGCGCTGATAAAGAAGTAAACCGATATATTGCTCAAGTTGAATTTGGTCGAGGTGCCGTTTCTTTTAAACGAAATACCGTATTTGGCAACACAGTGAATCCATTTACTCAGCATCTTAAAGAAATCAAAGCCAATCCATTTATGCGAACAGCATTGAGGCGTAATAAAACACAAGTTGTTGAAACGTTTCAAAGTGGTTTAGTTGATGAAATCGAGAAGATTGCTAAGAGCAAAGCTAAACGTGAGGCGCGTATAAAGGCGAAGGAGAAAAAAGCCAATAAATAGGCTTGAGGTAACAAGAATGATAGAACATTTAATAGCAGAAATGATCAATGATTTAGGTATAGATAACTACCCAGTAGAAGCACCACAAAACACAAAAGGAACGTTTATTGTGTGGAATGTATCGGGATTCAATAGTTTGAAAAACACCTCAAAAGATCAACATCACAAAGTAAATATACAATTCAATATTTACGCAAAAAGCTACAAAGAAACAAAATCAATTCAGTATAAATTAGTCGATGTATTCGAATACTTACACGGATCAGTTGAGAGACAAAACGCAACATATGAAGTTATAGGTAATCTCGAAAATGTAGTTGATTTGTTCGATACGGATATGAAGCAAATCGTTGTAGATATCCAAATGGAATACTACAAAAAATAACAATAAATGGAGTTAAACACATGGCAACTTTCTCAACGCCTAAAGGCACAAAAGTTTTTTACAATTTAGATGGGCATGATCAACTAGCGGCAGACGTTACAGATAAATTTGTAAATGTTGAATCGTTTGGCGGCGTGACCGTAACAACGGAAGCATTAACAGGCTACGACTTGGAGCTTGATGTAGAAATCGCAGCACCAGGTAAAATTGTTGTTAGTGATTTGGAACTACAAATCAATTTAATGGCTGATGACACCGCTACCTACGCATTATGGTCAGATGCCCAAATGACTAAAAAGACACCAACACTTTTAGTTGAAACGCCAAATGGTGGTAAACGTCTACTGAACGTTATTATCACATCAGTTGGCGAACCTATTGAAGCTGGATCAATTCAACGTATGTCACTAGGTTTTAAAGTATCGGGACAACCTAAACGAGTCGTTTAATTGCTTGGTAACACTTTCCTCTGGTAGCTCTTACTGTCAAAAGTAGGGGCTATTTTTTTGAATAAATAAATGTATATCAAACATATTTTTTCAGAGGAAATGAAAATGAATTTAGCACAGCAAATAATGAACAAATACAAAACCCAACGGTTTCCGTTATATTTCGAAGAAATGGACTTCACGATTTATGTTCAAGGCTTAAACGTGGGGGATCTACAGCGGATTGAGAAAGTAGCTCAAGCAAAGCAAGCACTTCAAATATTCTTATATTGCGCTTTTGATGACGATGGAAAATCAGTTGCTTCAAATGAAGAAGATGTTCAAGGCTTACCAGAGCTAGTTGTGGGTTTAGTGTCCGCCGTAGCACAACAAATGACGCAAGGTGCTGGTCATGATACGTGTCATAAAGTTGTAGAACATTATCTTAACTCAGTGAACATCACCGATGATAAAGACGTAGAAGCGCTAGAAGCCGACATTATCGAAGAGACACCTACAGTAAAAAAAGGATAAGGGATTTTTACATTGATCCCCAAAAGCGCCTTAAATTCCGTATAGCTCGCTCTCTAAATAAAACCATTCAAGAAATAGATTCTATGTCAGTTGATGAATATCGCGACTGGGAAGCATTTTTCTATTTGGAACCTGACGACGCAGTAACTCAAGCCCTCTATTTTGGAAATCTTAATGCTGCCATCTATAACCAAAATGTAGATAGAAAGCAAAAGCCCGAAGGTTTTAGTCCTGATGATTTTTACCCCTTGTTGAAGAACGAATTACCAGTTCAATTCATGAATGATGAAGAACTCAAAGCACATGAAGAACAAGAGCAGAAACACGGTGAAGAAATCTTCAACTCTGTTTTTTAAATACGTTCAGCTTACCTAAGAACAATTAAACACCAATCCATATAAGCCTACTCACTTTTAAGTCAGTGGGCTTTTTTTACGTCCATAATAAAAAGGAATTTAGAAATGGCAAAGAGAATAAGAGCCGCATCGATATCCGTTGATTTAACGGCAAATAGTGCCAAGTTTAGTGAAGCACTAGACCGCGCACAAAGAAAATCAGCTACTAGTAGCTCAGCAATAATTCGCAATTTAGGCGCATTAGAATCATTCAGCAAACGGTTCGAAAATACGGTTTCTAAGCACATAAACAAACCATTCAAAGCATTTAGCAAAGCGACCGCACCATTTCGCATTGGATTACGTCAAATAAAAGCTAGTGTACAAAACGTATTACGACCATTTAAAAAGCTTGGTGCTTATGTCGCTAAGCCATTCGTAAAAGCATTCAACGCAGCTCGTCGCGCAGTAATGAAACTATCTAAGCCACTAAAGGTTTTATCTGGTGGTGTAGCCGCTGGTGTCGCTTTATTCAGCGCATTAGTCATTGGTTCCAGTAAAGCAGCATTAGAGATTGATCGATTATCTAAGATACTAGGGATTAGTTACAAAGATCTAAATCAACTGAGTTTTGTTGCTATCGAAACGGGTTTGAACGTTGAGCAATTAGCCGATTCTATGAAGGACTTGACCGCTAAAGCACAAGACGCATCATTTGCTGGTGGTGGAGCATTAGAGCCGTTTTTCAAAGGTATCAACGAATCAAAAGATGCTTGGGATAATTTCTCACCGGTTGAACAACTAGCCAAGTTTTCTGATGTACTTTCAACTATGAACAGCAACGAGCAGTTGTATTGGGCGGATGAAATATCAGGTTCAATGGCTGAGTTAACGCCGCTGTTAGCCAAAGGCGGTGATTATATTCGAGCTATGGCTAAAGAATCTGAAAACTTTGGTGGTGCTTTTAATAACGTTGATGGGCTTAAATCACTCGAGACAGTATTGAAGCGCATCAAGTTCAGCGCTCGTAATATTTTCAGTGGTATTGGAAACTCATTAGCACCATCTATTGAGTCGATGTTTCAGCGAATTATTTCATCTTTCCAAGAGAGAATGAAAACGCTAGGGAATGGCAATGTTGGGAATGGATTCGTTAAGTTTGCGGAGAATTCGGCTAAGTCGATTTTGATTGGAACAGGCAAGATATTAGATTCAATTCAATCACTTTCTGAGACTTTAAAGTTCGCTTTCAATGAAATAATTGTTGTAGCTAATAAGCTAAAAAAGAATCCAATTCTACTAGGGTCAAGCGCTGAAGTAGACTCTATAGAAAAGCGCTTATATGAAGCCAAAGTCAGTGAATTAAAAGCGGCAGATTCGCGCGTTAAACTTCAAAAACAAATCGAACAAAAAGAGAAATCGTTACTTAAACTCAAGAAACAGAACACAATTACCAAGGTAGGCTCAGCATTTGGTGGAACATATAAAACTATCAATCCTGAAGTTTCTAGCGAGGTCGCCGAATTTGAATCTGAAATTCAGAAACTACGTCAAGCTCAGCGTAAAAGTTTATCTACTTCTACAGAATATAATGATCTTCAAAAGAAACGAAATGAACTAGTTGAACGCTCTAATGCCAATTACATCAAGCAAGATATAGGTAGAAATCCAACAGACAAGTTAAGCACAAGATACGGATTAGATAGCGCCTCAGTTAATGAGAACTTTAAATCTTTTAATGCGCCAACTGCTTCAAAATCGCTAGTCAGCCCAAGAACAGATATTAACAACACATTCCGCTCAGCGACTAATATAGATGGTTTATCGGCTCTAGGTGTAGAACAACGGCTAGAAAAGTTCCAAGAGCTACTACTACAGAAACAAAGTTTTGCTTTAACAACGGAAGAGAAAATAGCTGAAACTGCTCTCAAGTTCGCCGAAGAAAAGCAACTAATAGAAGCTGGTATTGCTCAACAAATATCATCACTAAAACTCACCTTAACGAATGAATCAACGGCTGTTCAACGCAAAGCTGTTAATGACGAGATCGCTATTATTCGTGAAAAGGAAAGTGTCGCTCTATCCGCTATTGAACGTCAGAGAGCTAATGAAATTCAAGCACTCAAAGCAAGCAGTGAACAAAAGGCTTTAATAGAGCAAAGTTTCATGACAAAACTTCGAACATTTAAGGTGAAAACGGGTGAATTAGAAGTAAGCGAGCGTATAAGTTTAATTGAAAGCGAGCATCTAGAGTTAAGCACTATCTACGACGGACAGCTGAAATTTATTGCTGATACGTATGGGGCTGAGACTGACATGTATAAAAGTATGCTCACATCAAAACGAAAAGCACTCGACGACTTCAACACCTACAACAGAGAACAACGTTTATCTGATAGCGAGCAAGACATAGTTCAAAGCGATGGTTCATTAGAGCGCTTATATACGCATTTTGAAGACCGTTTAAGTGCTGAGGCAGATTACAAATTAGGTGTTAGTGAGTTACGTCTTAGTGACCTAGAAAACGCTTCAATGGCAAAGGAACAAGAAGCGTTAAAAGGGGCTGAAACCGAAGAACAAAAAACGACCATTGAAAAAGAGTTCGGTGATAAACGTAAAGCCAATACGCTAAAGCTTGGTAGTGATTTATTAGCTGAAGGCGCTAAGAATAGTAAGACTCTATTTAATGCTAACAAGGCATTGAATATCGGTAATGCGATAATGGACACTGCTAGTGGCGCTACTAAAGCATATGCTCAATTTGGTTGGCCTTTCGGAGCTGTTGCGGCTGGATTAGTTATTGCGAGCGGTGCGGTTCAGATATCTAAAATAAAATCTCAAAAGTTCTCAGGAAAAGCACATAAAGGTCAAACCGAAATAGATGGCACTGGTGATCAGTCGTGGATACTACAGGGCGGTGAGCGTGTAGTATCTAGAGAACAAAATGTGGATTTAAAGCGTTACTTACAAAAAGCCAATACAACCACCAACAATAACGGCGGTTCTACTGAGGTGTATTTGAATAATACGATCAATAGTTCACTAGATACGGACGCAATATTCATGGCTATGGAAGACAACCCAAATCGCATTCGTAAGATGCTAGATAATCTCTAATTCACCTAATTACAATAAGGCCATTCAATGAATTATTGAATGGTTTTTTTTATAAATACGTTATCAGAGGAAAACGAGATTATAAAAAGTGAAAACAATTCCAACCAATCCAAAGCTATTCATTAGTGATTTCAATTTAGTATCAAAGAAGCCTGTCTATAAAAACAGAACCAACACGGGAAAATCATTAGTCATTTCTCAACAATATCAGCTATACACTGGTGAGATAGAGCTAACCGCATCTGGCAATCAAAATGTTAAGACATTAGCCGCGTTCGTGGAATCATTAGACGGTGGTGTAGAACCATTCATTGTTAAATTGCCGACCTTCAAATCCCTTAACGCATTAAGCGGATTACCAACACTCAACGAAGCATATCTAGTTAATACTACTGAAATAAAAATAGATAACTTTACTGGCGAATTGGTCGCTGGTGATTACTTCAACATTGCTAATGACACAAAGCTATACATGGTTACTAGTGGTGGTATTGCTGGTGATACATTTCAGATAAGCCCATCCCTACGAAAAGCACAACCACAAGGCACAAGAATTAGTTTCGAAGCTCAATTATTAGCACGTATTGACAATGACTATTACAAAGTACAGCCCAGAAAAACGACTGAGAATTTACAGTTAACGATTAAATTCACGGAGGATTTATAATGGGTCATAAGAGTAAAGGAAAATCTAGAAATTGGAAGATATTACACAACGCTAGAAACCTTGAATGGGCAATATCAGCCTATGAAAAAGCGACTTCAGCGCCTAAAGGGTCGATACGGGAATTAGCACCAGAGCAATTACTTCAAGTAATAGGATTACCAGTGCCGTTACTGACATTTGAGTTCCCACAATTACCAACACTTCACATTACTACTTGGCATAGCGATTTAACCGCTAATGGTCACTTGTTTAGATCATCGGCAGATTTAGAAAAAGGTTCAGCGATAAAATCCACTACTGATATCAATCGTGATGGTTCTAGCTTCACATTAGCAGGCATCCGAGACGATATTCTAAAAATCTTAGAACCAAATCAAGCTAAAGGAGCAAAGATAATTACTCAAGCCGCAATCATGAATCCAGATGGCGAGGTTGAATTTGTGTTGGATATCGATATAGGACTTATCAAAGACGTGACTTATACCATTGATCCCACTCGCGGACGTAAAGATATACGTTTAAAAACGGATTCTATCTATAAGCGTTTAGAAGGAATAGCAGGAACACAGCTAATAAGTTCCAGTCAACATTTTTGGTTCGAAGGAGACACAAGTTTAGATCATATAACACCTAAAACACAAAATGATGCTTCTACAGCACAAGGCCGTTTTGGCTATAAAACATTCGGCGATGGGAGATTACGGTAATGGTAAATAGAGTTAATAAAAGAACGCGATTTAAACAATTAATTGATTACACCGAGACAATGGAGCACGAGGCTTTAAAAATAGGATTTAACGACTGTAATATTATGGCACTTGAGGCAATCGATTTGATGACAGGTTCTGATTATTCATCACTTCTAAAAGGCCAATACAAGTCATATAGGAAAGGATTACGTCTTGGCAAAGAGATTCATGGCTACGCATTACTCAGTGATTTATTAAAAGATATTGCCAAAGAAATTCCTGTTAACAATTCTCACATCGGCGATATTTTAGTTCAAGATTTAACACAAGGAAAATCATACATATCATGCTGTTATGTATGTGTTGGGGCATCAACATTTTTATCAGCAAACACGCAAACTAAACAAATTGAAGTTGTATATCTATTGAGTGCTGATCTGGAAGATCTTAAAGCATACCGATTATAAAGGATTATAAATTTTGATTTGACCACTACAAAAATTATAAAGGTCAAAACAATGTCATTAGAGAAAGAAAATAAGATTATATTGCCGATTGTTTACGGACAAGCAATCGTAGAAGGCTTGAAGATTTTCGAGCATTACACGTATGTTTCAAAACATGAGTCATATTGGACAATGGTTTACGTCTTAGCTGAAGGCCAAATCAACACTATAAATCAAGTTCAATTGAACGAGATGGATCTTTTCGTGAGTGGTTCTGATTTTAAGTCTGGAACAGTTGGGTCAGATAAAATCAATTATAGTTTCCGCAATCATGTTCAAGTCCAAGTTCACGATGGTAGTGAAGATGGTTTTCGTTTCGAGATGGTTGAACAGAACTCAGGTTCAAAATGGAAAGAAACAGCACTATTGAAAGGTCGTGCTGCTATTGCTATTAAGTGCCGTATTGAGAAAAAAAAGTCAACAATACAAGACGAGAACGTAGAACTTAGAGCTAAAATTGAAGGGAAAACAGTTGTTGATTTTAGAACTGAGAGCCTAGAGCCAACCTACAGATTCGACAATGGTGAAGTTGTCGGTAATAACCCCGCATTATGTATTATTAATTACTTAACCGATAAGCGTTATGGCTGTGGTTATGACATCGATGAAATAGATTTCTACAGTTTTATTGAAGCGGCTAACTGGTGTGATGTAAATGAAATTCGTTGTAATGGTGCGGTTAATCAATCTCAAAACCGTAAAGATAATATCACATTACTATTGAATTCATTTAGAGCAAAACTCACTATCACCAATGGTCAAATTAAATGCCTACTAGATACACCACAAGTATCTGAAGAAGATTTTTACCTCGACGATACCATCAACAAAATCACTATCAATCAAGAAAGTCGTAAGAAGCGATTTAATCAGTTAGAAGTCGATTATGAAACACTATCATTTACAAATACTAATGAATCAGTGCTGTACCCACCGACACTAGATGACCCGATTATTTTGGCTGATGGGCGCGTAATCAAAGAGGGCATGAAGCTACCGTTTACTAAGTCACAAGCTGAAGTAGATTTTCTAGCTAGCATGTTCGTTCGTGAGAATTTACCGTGGACTTATATTAACTTCGAGGTAGTACAAAAAGGTTTTAGTATCGGCGTCGGTTCAGTATTTACAATCACTTTAGATGATGAAAAATGGGTGAAAAAGAAGTTCAGATGTATTAGTCATTCAAGTGATCCATTTGGCAGCAATCCAAATATTGTAAAAATTGAAGCCGTTGAATACCTAACTGAAATGTATGATGAAGAATGGAATGGTCTAATCGTCTCGAAGGCAGACCTTGAAGATGTAATTGCTCCAAAGAATCTACAATTCAGTTTCGTTGATGGGAAGTTCGGTTTAACAGGAGAGCTTAAATGGGACAATTTAGGCTCAATATATGACTCTCAAGTCATGTATAAACTGTCAGCACAACCAGATAGTGAATTTCAATTCTACGCACAAACCGATGGCGATAATATTTTAGTCACAGGGTTAAAAAGCGCGTTATATGATTTCTATGTTGTTAATCGAGATTTGTATAATCGCAGTAGTGTGATTACTTATTTGCGTAATGTTGATGCCAAAGACGAAACAGTTCTACCTAAAATAACTGGCCTAACTGTTAACGCTGAAACTCAGGATTTCATCTTCAATTGGGATGATATGCTTGGTGCTCAGGTCTCTTCTTCAATCGACGCTAGTTCATCGGGTGATGTAAAAGTTCAAGATGTTTTTTCTGGTTATGAAATAGAAATTATTGCTGGTGGTCAGGTTGTCGAAACGCAAACTATCTCAAGTAATCAGTTCATTTACACTTTCAGTAATAACAAAAACAATGGTCTATCACGTAACATCCAAGCTAGGGTTTCAATTGTTGCTAAAGCAGGAGCAAGAAGCGTCCCTGTAGATATACAAGCAGTTAATTTACAACAACCACAGCTTTCTGGCATAAGCGTTTATGGTGGTTTAAGTGGCGTTAGTATTAAGTTTTTACCACCTACAAATACAGACTTTAAAGGTGTATTAATTCACATGTCTAAGACTCGTGGTTTTACACCTAATTCAAGTAATATCTATGTTGATCTGATTAATAGTAATTCATTACATGAAGTCCTAAATGATCAGAGCGAATACTTTATCCGTTTAGGAGCTTATGATGTTTTCGGTAAAGATCTAATAAACTATAGCGCCGAATTTGTGGCATCAATGGTTGATGTAAATTCATTGCTCGAAGAAGTTAGCTCAGACCATTTATCACAAGGGTTACTTGATACTATTACAGGAAAAGCATCTACGATTGAACTGAATAATGCTATTACTGTAGCTAATGTGGAAGCAACACAAGAAGCGCAACGTGTTCTATCTGAAGCTAATACAAAAACGGATTTAGATATAAATGCTGCTAAAGTAGAATTGAACGAAGCAATTGCTAATGTTGAAGGTGATTTATTACCAATTAATTCAAAAATATTGAATGTAGAAAGATCAATTGTAGATGGCGATACGGCACTAAGTTCACAAATAGCTACTGTTCAAGCTGGATCAAATACCAACGCAGCAAACATCAGCACAATTTCGAAAGCTGTTACCGATAATAATACCGCTGTTTCGACTCGTATTGATACAGTTCAAGCAACAGCTATACAGCAAGCAGCGCAAGCAGAAAGCAACGCTAAACAAAAAGCCACTGCTGATATTACTTTAGAGCGTAATGCGCGTATAAGCGCAGACAATGCGCTTAGTAGTAAGGTTGATACTGTTACCGCGAAAGCCAATAGTAATTCCGCTAAAATTATAGAAACTAATACAACTCTAGCTAATTTAGATTCATCTGTTGCTAGTAAAGTTACAACTTTAGAGTCAAGCTTTAATTCGAAATTGGATGAGTCAGATATAAGAGCCGCTAAATTAGCAAATCATTATATTGTTGAAGATTATATAAATGTCGCTGGTAAAGGGTTCAACTATTATTTCTCTGCTATTCCTTCTGATGATATTGATGACATTGTGTTGCGAATTTCACAAAGAGATTTAGAAGCTAGCATAGCTATCTATATAAATGATATTGAGATAACACAAGCTATTAATGGTCTAGATAATATTAAGATGTGGAAGCAATATTCCATTGCTTCAAATATTTTAAAATCAAATGAAGAAAATAAAGTAACCATCGCGCATAGACTTAATGCCGCTAATGACTGGGGATACATATACGAAGTCTACTTAGGTAAAGAAACAGCATCAATAAGTGAGGTGCTAGAGGCCAAGGCTGAAACTAAGACCTTCACGTCTTCTAAATTTGATGAAGCTGTTAGTTTAATAAACACAAAGGACGCAGCACAAGCATCAAAGGTTACAACTTTAGAAACTGAACTCAAAACTGATGCTCAAACAAAAGCGGATAATGCGCGTGATGAAGTGTATTCACGCCTAGGTAATAGTTCAAATTTGTTAAGTAAGTATCTAAGTAATTGGAAAGATGGAGGACATCCAAAAGATTGTGGATTCTCTCTAAATGGTGCTAATGATGAGAATCGATTTATCCTAGATGATGATGCTTATGGTTCTAAGTCTACTATTTGGGAAATGAATACAAACAGTAATTCATCTAATAATGCTGATGGTGGGATAAGTTCAGCTTCATTTGATTGTGATAGTAAAAAATCGTACCGTTTTAGTATTTTTGTAAAAAGAAATAGTGCTACTGGCAGAACATATTTGGGGTGTAGTCAATCTACAACAGATTACATGAATGGTTACAACAACGGCAACCCATACTTCTGGTATGGATCTCTACCAAAACTCGATCATTGGTATCTAATCGTTGGAATTTTACAAGCCGATTCGGGAACCGCTTCTTCAGGAATCAGTGGTCTATATGATGCTGAAACAGGTGTAAAAGTATCTTCAGGAACAGATCATAAAATCAAAGAAGGTGCGACATTACAGTCTCTTCGAGCTTATTTTTATTATTCGAATAATACCTACAGCAAACAATATTTCTGGATGCCTAGAGTCGATGTTATCAATGGTAATGAGCCAAGTTTAACTTCACTTATGCCTAAGGTTGCTATCAACGCGATTGTTAAAGCCGAAGAAGCTAAAGACCTTACTACTGCTAAATTCGATGAAGCTGTGAATTTAATCAACACAAAAGACGCGGCACAAGCATCAAAGATTACTTCATTAGAAGCAAATGTGACCTCGAATAAAGACACAGCCAAGTTGTACACTGATTCAAAACACAGTGATGCTGTTAATCTGATAAACACAAAAGACGCGGCACAAGCATCAAAGATTACTTCATTGGAATCTAGCGTAAGTAGAATTGATGATAATGGCGAGAACGGAATAGCAAATGACTTGATTTATAATTCACGTTTTACGTTAAAAAATGATGATAATAGACCACAAGGTTGGTATGCGGCATTCTCAAATTCGAACCCCAATAGTATTTCATTTGCTCCAGATGGAAGTGCTCAATTATATTCTTCAAATGATACTGATATCGGAATAACGTCGACAGCTTTCAAAATACAGAAAGACACCGAATATACTATAAGAATAAAAGTGAAAGCTAGTGCGGATTGTTCAAGTGGTTTCTATTTCCGAATAAATGAACTTGATTCTGAATTACCTAGAGGGAAATTTGCTATTTCATCTAGTGGGGGCGAATCAGCAGTCCAAAGTCCTAGTAGAGAATTTCGCTCATTTAGAGAAAATAAATCCATCACAGCAGAATGGCAAGAATTTACTTTCATATACAAGCCAACATCAACGGCAAAGTATGCGAGTGCGGTTTTATTGAATTGGGGCGGGATGGGCACAAACAAGTTATATATTGATTACTGTTCTATTACTGAATCGCCAAGCAGAGATTACACCAACACGAAATATGATGAAGCTGTAGCACTTGTTAATACAAAAGATGCGGCACAAGCATCAAAGATTACTTCATTAGAAGCAAATGTGACTTCTAATAAAGACACAGCTAAATCATATACTGATAGTAAATATACGTCAGCTGTTAGCCTGATAAATTCAAAAGACGCAGCGCAAGCCAGTTCAGTTAGATCTTTAGAAGTTAAAGTTGATAACAACGAAGCTAAAGCGGCTTTGCCTTTCACGAAAACAATCACAATTAATGGTGATGCTAATAAGTATTATCCTGTTTATTTTATGGGTGGCGATCAGAATAAAACTCGTCGTCTATTGATTCATCGCTCCTTTAGTGCGCATGCTCCAAGTAGCTGGGGTACTCCAACACATAAAGGCGGCTTAACTCTAGATATTAGAGGGAACTGGGGTGGTTGGGGGGGCGCTCGATATGACTGGAAGATACATGAACTACGTCAGATATATTCCAAGATGTATAGCGGTGGCGGTATTGGTGTTCACGGTATGGGGTTCTACGTATTTTTGAGAGGAGGTGGGGCTACTTATCATGTAGCTAGTGAGCAATCAGTAGACAATTTAAAAATTAGTTATTCAACGTCTGATATTATATATCCACATAGTAACTCAGCATATCAAGTATATGCGACGGCAGCTAAAACGGCACCAGCCTCACAAGCTGAAATCGATGAACGTTTAGTTAATCAAGTAACTTCAGCTAATTTCAACGAAACAGTAAATCTATTAGCTGATACCAACGGTCGACTAAATGCTACATGGGCTTTGCGCTTAGCGGCTGGTAATAAAATATCAGGCATTGGTTTAGCTAACAATGGAACAACTTCAACATTCAGTGTTTTAGCCGATAGTTTCAAAATATATGCTAACGGGAAAGATAATGCGGTTTTCGCTGTCAGTGGCGGCAAGCTTATCGTCAAGTCAGCGTATATCGGTCAGTTGGATTCAGCGAATATCAAAGCTGGTGCTATTGATGCGACACATTTATCGGCTAATAGCATTGAAGCGAAACATATCAAAGCTAATCAGTTGATCGAATCCCCGACAATTCGAGGTGGTAAAGTTGAGCTAATAGGCGCTAACTTTATGAGAATATCGTCAGCGACACCATTTGGCGATGATGAGTTAGTTGAATGGTCTGGTATGCGTTTAATGAACGGAGATTCACCTGACTACAACGCTTTGAGAAAGTCTAATGCGACTACATATGTCACAGATACTGGTGATGCTTATTTCGGTGGAAATCTAAGTGCGGGGACATACAGAAGTAGCGTCACTAACTCGTCAAAGGCTGCTTACACTAATAATTCATACCCTGTTGAGATTGGACCATTTGAATCTAAAGGTGGTAAAAAGTCTGTAGTAGTTTCATATAGCCTCACAGCCAATTCGTTTCTCCAAAGCTCGTCTTTAGGCTTTGAAGAAGGTGGCCTTACATATCTCAAATGGGAGCTTCAGAGAAAGATAGGTAGTGGTAGCTGGGCTACCGTATCTTCTGGCACTTTCGCTGGAGCGGTAAATTTTGAACCAGCTGGAAATCAGGGATATTTTATATATGAACGGTGTAACGGTTCTATTACCTATACAGACGCAAACACTTCGAGTAGTGATTTTTCTTATAGAGTAAAAGTGATTAATCAAGCGAGATATCACGGTACGTCAGGTATATCAACTCAACGAATTTCAGTAATTAGTACTGAAGAATAAATAAGTAATAATCAGTTATCAAATAGATAGCTGAGCTTATTAACAAAGGAATTACGAATTATGCCGATGGAATTAATAGTGGTAATGGCGACAATTGCTTATGGGGTTTTAGGGTGGGGAATTAAAACAGCCATTAGCCGCGTAACGACATTAGAAGCAACACAGCAGGTACTAAAAACACAATATCAAGTTGATATAGCAAGATGGCAAAATCAAGAAAAACTGAATGCTAAGACAGATTCTATGGAAAAGGATAATGCTGTGACACAGGAAAAATTGTCAAACTTAACGTCTCTTTTTGCTAAGATGAATGAAAAACTAGATGTATTGATCGATCGAACATGATGGCTAAATTAACTTGTGTTATTGAAGTTTAATTAAGCATTCTTCAACTCTGTTAAATGTTTTAAGAGTCATTCAATACATGTCAGCAATAAAAGAGCCACCAGCACTATTAACAACTAGTGGCTCTTTGTTCATATATATTCTAATTACTCGTCAATACATCGCGTTTTGTAAATACTTTCTTGTTAGCATTAAGTGGTAGATATTCAAAACCTTTACGTATATGAACAGTTATTGGTATGACATAGCGTTCATTATCCATCGCGATTACTAATAGTTTTTCTTTTCGTGATTTACTTAATATTTCAATGTGTTCAACAACAGAATTTAAGTATTTGGCTAGACGTAATCTGACATCCGGCGAACCTTTTAACAAATCAAACCAATGCTCTTTCGGTTGAGAAACTTGCTCTATTGTGAGGGGTTGAAGTTCTTCAAGCTTGTGCTGTAGCTCTGCCAATTCGACCATTATAATTGCTGATGTGCGCTTACCTTGTGCCTCGTTTTTGTCGTGATGCTCTTGTAAAATCTGTATTTCAGATTCTAATTTCAATCGTTCGTTACTATTATCGTCTTGTATTACTTTTGGAGAACTTAGATCAGCATAACCAAATACAAAATCACATACGATATTTTCAATCATCTTGTATTTTATTGAACCGTTACGGCATTGCTTTTGGTAACTACAAACATAGATAGGATTATCACGGTTAAAGTTGAAGGTCATTTTGTTGTTACATGCCATACATCTGACGTTATATAGCAAATTTTGACCGTTGCGTTTCATCGTGTTGAAGCCGTTTTGCTTTTGCGTTTTGAAACTAGCTTGTACAGTGTTGAATAGTTCATCTGAAACGATGCGAGGATAATAGTCAGCTTGAATAATATCTTTATTTTTTAATATGCCTGTAGCAGCAATGTTCTTTAGGTGTGCTCTTACAGTTCCATGTATCCAAATTTTGTTGTTTTCTCTTCCAAAGTTAGTCCAAGTCTTATGTTCATTTTCATTCAAGTAATTAGCAATAGAACGTGTCCCCATGCCATTTTCTTTCAACTCGTACATCTTTTGAATTGTAGCTACTCGATGCGGGACTAGTTTAAACTCTGAATTTTCTACTTCCAACCAGCGTGGGTAATTTCGCCCTGATATTACACCTTGACTAGCATTGATCGTCTTAGTCTTATTAACCGCTCGTAATCTGTCGCTCAAGTTCTTTGAATACATATGGGCTTGGTATGCTTTAATTCCAACCGTCATGTAATTCGCAATATTATTCATCGACTCTGATGTATAAACTTGACCATCTGACGCATCGAGTATATCCGCGACAGCTACAACTTTTCTAAACAAGTCGATTGTATCGTTCATATCTAATCTAGACAGGCGATCCCATTTTTCGATCACTAGAACAGGCTTAAATTTAAATTTACTATCAACTAAAAGCTCCAAAAGTGATCCTAGTTCACTATCAAGGTGCTTTCCTTTAAATGCTGATTTTCCTTCATCGATAAACGAATGACCAACGTCAACCATTTCGTGGTGCGTTACAATGGCTTTATATATTTCTTGCTGCCTACGTAAACTATCACCTTTCTTCTGTATAACACTACTAAAGCGGCTGTAGCTGATTGACGTTCGTCCTTTTAACACATTCATTATTAGCACCTTTTTTGTATTTAAATAGTATATCCTTAAAGTGCTATGCGTGTTACAAGTTTAATTCGTTATACCCTTTTATTTTGTCTTACTTTTACTGTTCCATTACATTGAGCTTTGGCGATAGGCTGGGGTGTCAATGTCTATGATATCGACGCCGTTAACGATCGCTTGTCCTAAGTAATAACTTTCACCATCACTGCTAAATTCAAATTGATATGTTCCTTTCCAGCAGAAACTACCGTTGCGACTTCTCGAAGGCTGCATTTTAATACGCGCCACTGCTAAAACTTGTAGCTGATGTTTATCGCAGTAATGAGTAATACCTTGTTTAGCACTCTCTGCCATGACACGGGTTTGCCAAAACAGCCATATCACGAAAACTAATACTAAGAGTGAGATAATTTCAAATAATCCCATTATTGGCCTGCTATTAAGCTGGCGATGTGTCCCGCCAATGCTTCACTGCGTTGTGGATAGCGTAGTGCTGATAACATATGGATCCTGACACTAGGCACCGCAACGAGATCACTAAAGACTTGATTAAAAATATCTTGATCAACATTAAGCGTACTCAACGCCTCTAGGACTGCGACTGCACAATCGATACTATCAATGGTTTGCCAGTATCTTGCAGCAATAATAACCACAATATCGACTTCACGTTTTATAAGATCGCTCGCTAGCAGCGCTGCGACAGCTTGCTGCTGAAAACCAACACCTTTGGCATGTGATAGGGCTCTGGCGCTATGAATTGTACGAGAGATATCGCCATCGGCGATGCTCGATTTGAGAATAGCTAAAAGTACGTTAGCGATCGGCGTATTTATTTGATTGTGTTCGAGGCAACAACACAATGCGCAAAACGTTTGAGATGGTAACTTAGGTAGCGCATCGACGATGACTTGACTAAACATTGGGTCATCAATTCGGCTGGCGATATCAGATAAACCCTGATAACCAATATCTTGCCATTGTGGAAAGTTATTTTGGTCTTTTAGATAATCGAAAGCGTCGGTCATATAAGTACTGGCAGGGCGTTTCATCGTTTGGCCGACTAAGCTATTAAATGCCGCAAGCTTTTGTTCACTTGGTTTAAAGATAATTGGATTGTGGTCTAGTGCTGATTGCTGTTCTTTATTAGGCTGCTTTTCCATACTTTTGCCTAAAGCGCTAATGACCAGTTCTAAAAATTGACTGCGAGAAGCTTGCTCTAGTAGTCCACGCTCGTCCAACGGCAGCTTTAAAAACCAAATATAATGCTGATTGCTTTGCTGTTTGTTCCAAAACAGAATGGCGATCCAGGCATGTTGCTGTAACGGGTAGGGATATGGAACTTTAGCGTCTTCAAAATCGGCGAAGGTATCACTTGATAATTTTTGCACGCGACGACCCATATCAAACACTCGATATTGGCTTTGTGACTTACTTAAGAATTCGCTGAGTGTATTTATATGTTCCACGTTACCTACCATTGCTGCTTATCATTACAAATTTTTTCGCTATTGTAGCAACCATTGTATGCTATTGGTATGATACGCCGATATTATCTTTGAGGTTTAAAGCCAATGACAAAAGCGACACAAGTAAAAGAACTACTAGAACAGATTAATCATGAAATGATCAAACAAGATCTTTGGCAAAGTACCCTACCAAGCAAAGAAGCACTAGCCAGCGAGCAGCCTTTTTGTTGTGATACGCTAAGTTTTGCACAATGGTTAGAGTTCATTCTGTTACCCAAGATGCAAATGTTAGTCGACTCAAATATGGAATTACCGCAGGATTTTTTGATCTTACCGATGGCGCAACAGTCTTTTGCTGATGTAAAACAAGATACATCTACCTTACTAGCGTTAATTGCTCAACTTGATCAAGTGTTTGCCTAGTGAACGATGCTGTTATTGAAGAGGTACCACCATTAGAAGTGATCTACCAAGATCAATATATGGTGGCAATCAACAAACCAGCGGGACTGTTGGTCCACAAAAGTTACCTCGCGCGTAAAGAAACCCACTTTGCGATGACGATGCTTCGGGATCAACTTGGTCAATATGTTTATCCGATTCATCGTCTTGATCGCCCGACTTCTGGCGTGTTGTTATTTGCACTGTCGAGTGATTTTGCGCGGCAACTCAATGAATTGTTTAGCGAACGCCGTGTGGACAAGGGCTATTTAGCGTTAGTCCGTGGCTACCTTAATGACAGTGGCACGCTCGATTATCCCCTGAAAGAAATATTGGATAAGATAGCGGATAAAAAAGCCGACCAGAACAAAGCGCCGCAAGATGCTGTAACCCAGTGGGCCAACATAACGACCTGCCACTATCCACAACCGATAGGTAACTTTGAGCAAGCACGTTACAGTGTGATGGCTCTCGTACCAAAAACCGGCCGAAAACATCAACTAAGGCGTCATTTAGCGCATCTTCGCCACCCAATTATTGGTGATACAACGCATGGTGACGGTAAACAGAATAAATACATTAGAAAACACTTTGGTGATATGCGGTTGATGCTTCATGCCGCCCAGCTACAATTTGAGCATCCTATTACCGGTGAAAGTATTAGATTAGTCGCTCAACTACCCGAGGATTTCTTAACGTTGTTGGGAAATTTGAATGTTACTGATGTTGGACTCAATCCAATTGAGCACGTACATGCTCAATTGGATTAGCTTTTTTCTCATTATTACTTTAGTTATAATTGCTTTAGCCATTACTTAATGAGTAATTCACTCCACACTAAGCGATGATCAGAAGACGATGCTCGGTCTTTGATTAAACGATAGGTCTCAGCATTTTTTTGTGGCCAAAAGACGCCATTACTAACAACATCCAAACCAAATGATGAAGGTAGTACATAATCGGCGCGCATGCCCCAGTAAGCAGTATGAAATGCAGACAACTGATTATCACTTTTATGGCCGGCTCCTCCGAGACTTTGTGGTACCCGGTCATCATTAGTTAGTGGACTTGCCAGTAGCGCAGTGATCGCTTCTTTTCGTGAATTACCTTCGGTTGCCGATGAATTTTGGTCGCCTAAGATAACAAAGCGCTGCTGTGAGCCTAATCCACCTTTGTGACCATTATCATCATAAATATAGTCGCTGTCTTGTTGATTAATATAGTCTAACCAAAAGCGTACCTCATCATGATTTTTAGCGCCATTACGATCTTCTGGTCCATCAAACACAGGTGGAGTAGGGTGTGAAGCTAATACGTGTATTGTGTGACTGTTAACGACAACTGGGACATCCCAATGTGACTTAGAAGATAGCGGATATTGGGCCCAAATCTCATCATTATAGAAGTATTCACCACTGCTTGGCATAACTGGGCGAATAGCGTTTGGCATGTCCTTCCATTTAAAATGTTGGAAGGTACGTACATTTTTTGTATCGATAGGGTATTTTGACAACAGCATCATGCCGTACTGGCCTTCAAAAAAGCCAAATCCCCATGCATCACCTTGGGTGCCCGTTGCCTTGCCATCACCAGTTAAATCGAACGGACTTGGTGTACCCGTGTTAACCGGGGCGTAGTAGTAGTATGGGTAATCTATTGCTTGTAACGAATTTGATTGCGCGACATTGAGATATTTAGTGATAAATAACTCTACACCATCCGTAGGATCGCTAATGTAATCGAATTCGTTAAGTAAAATAATATCAGGGCGGGTACGCTGAATTATCTCCGCGATATTTCTTATTTGTTGATTGTTACTTTTAAGCTCAGTTTGTAACACGTTATTAGTCGCACGCTTTACGTCACGGCCCACATAATTGGTCGCGTCCATACTGACGTTAAAGGTGGCTATTTTAACAGTATGTTGCTCATTTAGCGCTAGATGGCGATGGTCTTTTTGCAAACTACACCCTAATAAACTAAAAAAAATCAGCATTAGGCTGGTCAATTTATACATGTAATGCTCTCTACATTTTGTTTTATAAATAAAAATGCCAGCGATTAAACTGGCATTTTTGTTATAGGCTACTTATGAGCTTAAAATTTGTATTTGATACCAATTTTAGCGCTCCAAGTAGATTCTCTATCTTGGAATTCAACTGGCGAATCACCAGCTTCTACGCCGGTAGATTCGTAAACGTACTGACCATCGTCATTAATACTATAGTCGAAAATGTCTTGTGTTGTACTACCGAACGGATTTTGGTAAACCCGTGCGCCTTTCTTATCAAATATCGCTAATGCATTCTTGATATCGATATAGAAAATTCCTTTGTGACCGTCAAGGAAGCCCGGAACTTCTTGCTCTAAACGAAGATCCATTGTAGTTGTCCATTGACCGCGGAAGGCATTCTTATCCAAGTAACCACCGCTGGTTGGTGCACCAATAGTATTAAGATCTGCGATGATTTCATCGTAACTCATACCATTAACGAAATCGACTGCAGGATCATCTGCGCCTGTCGGGATATATGCCAATGCACTCATTCCTAAATCTAACTCACCTGATAAGCCATCGTAGTTGTTACCACCCAGTACCCAGCTATAAGGTTTTGCAGATTTACGTTCCCAAAACATCGAAAGACCAGTGTTATATCCTGCGATCAATTCTGTGTTATAGGCAAGGCTGAATGTTAATCGGTGTTTGGTTTCAAATGATGAAGTACCAATGGTCGGATTCTCAGGGTCAAATACTGGATTGTATTCATAGGCCGTATTTGTTGACGTACCAGTGGCTGATATACGATCACGAATATCTGAGTGTGTGTAAGAGAAGTTTGCGTTAAAACCATTATCCCAACGTTTTGCGATTGAGAATGACTCAATTAGTGAGTGACCACCTGAGGTATTGCTAAGCATTACATCACGAGCATCGCGTGTGTCATCTGCGAAGGTGTAGATAGGGCGACCTTCAACGGTATAACCATTAATGCCTTTTGAGGTATCAAGAGTACGAGATAAATCTGACCAGATAAGGTCTGTTTCTATATCTTTATATAGAATTTCACCACTGACGTACCAAGCATCACCAAGACCAATACTGCTAAAATCAGCGGTATAATCAGCGGCAAGGCTATATTGCCACGTTGTTGGAATATCAAAATCTGGGTCAATCACATCAATATTAGAGTTTGGCCCACCAAGCTCACTTGCTGATATCGCGTCTTGGGCGGCTTGTGGGATACTGTTTGGATTTGCATTGTTTAAGATAGATGCATCGTCAAAAGTCTTGAATAATGAAATACGAGAACCGTCATTAGTGAAAGCATTTGAGATAAATACATTCGGACGACCACCACTAAATCGACCTGCACCACCAGTAATGACGAGGTTATCAGCAGGTTCCCAAGTAAAACCAACTCTTGGCAAAAATAGACCTTGACCATCGAGATTTTCTGTATTGTCAAAGCCGTAACGATCTACAAAACCACTATTTAGATTTGGAGAATCGTTGTTGAACGTACGCTCGTAACGTAGACCATAAGTCAGGTTGAATTCGTCAGTAATATCCCAACTATCCTCAACATAAAGAGTATTAGTGCCTAATGAGAAAGAGGCTGCGGCATCATCACGGACTAAACTTGGATTATTTTGGTACTCAAATCCACTTGCGACACCTGCTTCAAAATCGTCGATACTGTCAAAATACCACGAACCAAGGTAATGTTGCATAAAGATATTAAATACATCGACTTTTTCATATTCCCAACCAAATGAAATAGCATGTTCATCGAGTAAATATTCACCACTTAAGCGCATCTGTAGTGTTTCATTGGTCAATTGATTGGCATGACGGCTGTCATCTGCACCAAGCATTATCTTAGCTGGATAGCGTTCATCAGTCGTGTTTATTTTGACTTCGCCAAAGTCATAGCCGCCAAGTGATACTTGACCGTTTACGCTTTCTTTGTATGAGATTTTAGCTTCAGTAGAAAAATCATCACTCCATACCGAGAATAATTGTGCTACGTAGGTGTCATATTCATTAGAACGATTGTACCAATGTGAAGAAAGATATAACTCATTTGGGTAGCCGTTGCCCATATTACCCGCACTATTACTAAAACCATGAGAATAGGCGAACGATGCGCGATGATCGTCGTTAATATTCCAATCAAGTTTTACAGAGTATTTTTCATCTTCTAATGGAATAGAATCATTCCAATCACCGGCGTCGTAACCATATTGCTCTTGAGCTATTGCTATTACTCGGTCAACTTGTGCTTGACTAATATTAGTTGCTTGTACAGCAACGTTGGCATCTGAAGGACCTTTATCAGAAGCGCTTGGTGATTCAAAAGTTTCATATGAGGCGAAGAAAAATAATTGGTCTTCAATAATTGGGCCGCCTAGAGTTGCGCCCCAAGTTTTTTCATTGAAGTTTAGGTTTATTTTTTCATCTGTCGCAGGATTTACTGGTGAGCCTGCCCATGAGTCTTTCGCTTGCTCAGCAAAAATACTACCGTGAAATTCATTGGTACCAGACTTAGTTACTACACTTACTTTACCACCAGAAAATCCACCTTCCTTTGCGGTAAACGGTGCGATGGCGACGCTTATTTGATCAATTGAATCAAAGGAAATAGGTGAACGCTCTGTCGGATAGCCATTGCCAGCGAGGCCGAAATCATCGTTTAAGTTAACACCATCGACAGACAGGCTGTTGTATCTAGGGTTACTACCGGCTAATGACAGACTTTTACCGTCATTGCTGACTACTGCCATAGGGTTTAAGCGAACAATGTCTTTTAAATCACGGCTAAAAGAGGCTGATTTACTTAATGTGTCACCGCTAAATACGCTACTTGAACCATTAGATGGGTCAAAAAATGCACCAGCACCAGTGATCGCAATGCGCTCGATAGCATCTGATTGAAGAGATTCACTTACGCGGTAGATGTCACCAAGTGTAATGTAAATATCGTTGAGTTTTTTATTGTTATAGGCGTCTGATTCGATCGTAATACTGTAAGGGCCGCCAACACGAAGACCGCGAGCAAAGAATGCGCCGCTATCATTGGTCGTCAAAGTTTTCTTGGTGCCAGAAGGCTCATGGGTAATGACGATTGTCGCGTTTGAGATATCAGTGCCAGTACCTGCGGTGATATGCCCTCTAATAGCAGAAGACGTATCTGCTGCAAAAGTGCCAGCTGATAGACTCAGTGCGATAGCCACAGCTGTAGCGGCAGCCGTTTTCTTTAATATTGTATTCATCTGTTGAATTTCCCTGATTCTTTTGTTGAAGTTTTGTAATATTATTGTTGGTAAAAGTTTATTTAATAAACAATTATAGTGAACTAATTTAAAATATCGAACTTTTGTGACATTTATATGTCGGTTCATAGATGTTATCTATAAACCAACGCATTTAACGCTAAATATCAGTCTTTTACTTACTTTAATGTTCGATTATTTAAATTGCATCTATTTATGTGTTGCAACTAATAAGGTCGAACCATCGCTTGTTAATTGTGTTACTTGTTAAGCTTCGAAGCAATTTTAAAGATTTTAATGAATTTGGTCTATAGCTCTATTTGCCTGTATTGTTAAGAAAATTCAATCCAATCTTAAAGTTGTGATGCGTGTCACGATTCTCGCGCTGTATTTTCTAAATCTATTACCAGCATCACAAAAATACATGATCTGAAACAGTAGTTATGTTAAATTTACTGTCTATCCAACCAGTGGTATTGAGTTTGAAACTATACATTGCAGAGAAACCTAGCCTTGGTCGCGCGATCGCCAATGGTTTATCGTCGACTCAAAAAAAATCAGATGGCTGTATCACATTACCTAATGGCGATGTTGTGAGCTGGTGTATCGGTCATTTATTAGAGCAAGCTGAACCCGACAGCTATGATGAAAAGTATAAAAGTTGGCGTAGCGAACATTTACCAATTATTCCACAGCAATGGAAACTTAATCCAAAAACCAAGACTAAAAAACAACTAACAGTGCTCCGTAAATTGGTCAAGCAGGCAGACTGTATTGTGAATGCGGGTGATCCTGATAGAGAAGGGCAGTTGTTGGTCGATGAAGTGATTCACTACCTTGGTGTAAAGGGTAAGAAATGGCAAAGTGTAGAGCGGTTATTGGTTAACGATTTAAATATTGCGGCGGTAAAGCAAGCGTTGGGCAAGATGCGTTTGAATAAAGAATTTGAGCCGCTATCTAATTCCGCATTGGCGCGTTCAAGAGCTGATTGGTTGTTTGGCATGAACATGACCAGAGCTTATACATTGGCGGGTCAGCAAGCTGGCTATCAAGGCGTATTATCGGTAGGCCGGGTACAAACCCCTTTACTTGGATTAGTCGTAAAACGAGAGCAGGAAATTAGCGAATTCGTTGCAACACCATTTTTTGAGGTGACCGCGACACTGACAAGTAACAGCCAACTCTTCAGCGCAAAATGGATTCCAAGTGACGCCTGTGAGCGTTATCAAGACACCCAAGGTCGGGTGATTTATCGCAAGCTCGCCGAAAATGTTGTGGCAAGAACAAAAGGACAGGAAGCGAAGGTTCTAAAGATTAGCGATGATAATAAAAAGCAATATTCGCCATTACCGTTTAATCTGTCAACCCTGCAAATTGATGCCGCCAAGCGTTTTGGCCTGACTGCAAAACAGGTCCTTGATAGCTGTCAGTCGTTGTATGAAAAGCATCAGTTAATTACCTATCCGCGCTCTGATAATCGTTATTTACCGGTGGGGCATTGGTCACAAGCAAGTGCGGTTGTTAGCGCAGTGGCAAACAACATATCGGTGATGGCAGATAGTGTGAACCGCGCAGACCTATCACTCAAATCCAAAGCATGGAATGATAATAAAGTCGCGGCGCATCATGCGATAATTCCGACCACTAAAAAGGCGACGTTGGCCCAGTTATCGAGTAGTGAGCAAAAACTTTATCAAATGATCGCCACTCAATATGTGGCGCAGTTCTATCCGCCGTTTTGTTTCAGTGAGCAGATCGTTGATATTGACATCTGCGGTGGCTTATTTCGCGCCAAAGCAAAACAGGTCAAGCAGCGTGGTTGGAAGGAATTGTTAGGCGCTAAAGAAACCAAAGAGAGTGAATTACCACCGCTGACGATCGGTCAACCATTAACTTGCGTCGACTCAGTTGTACTAGACAAAGTGACTGAACCACCTAAGTCCTTTACTGACGCGACATTGCTTGGTGCCATGACGGGAATATCAAGATATGTAAACGACCCTCAAATAAAAAAATTATTGAAAGAGACTGACGGCCTAGGGACAGAAGCGACACGCGCTAGCATTATTGAGTTGTTGTTTAGACGTCAATTTCTGATCCGAACCGGTAAGGCGATTAAAGCGACACCCGCAGGTACTGCACTCATTAACGCATTGCCTTTGAGCGCAACAACTCCAGATATGACAGCGCTATGGGAGTTTAATCTCAACAAAATATCACAACAAACGATGGCGTTTGATGACTTTATGCTGCCATTGCATCAGAGTTTGAGTCAGCTAATGACGCAGGCACAACACGCACCGATGGCAGTTTTTGCTGGACTTAAGAGTCAGCCCAAGAAAGCATTTAAGCGGCGCAGCAAGCGGGCGACGACTAAAAAATAACGCGGTCGACATTTAGTCAAAAGAGAATTTGTAGAGTACATCCAATGCTTGGCCTGTGTCGTTAACAAACTCAATAAAGAAACTATGCGATAATTGATAACGTAGGCCAACCTCAGGAACGCCATCAAACAGCCCAACGCCATAGCGTAACTGTAGCTTAGGGCCAAGATAACCACTAACCTGTAGTTTGGTACTATCGCCGCTGCCACTGGTATTGAGGCTAAGCTGATCGATACCAAATGTATCGCCGATGCGGCCTACAAATTTGCTCGATTGGCCAATTCCACTATTGAGCAACATAGAAATGGCTATGCTGTTACCGCCACCACTGGCAGCATCAAGCCCTTTACCACGAAGGAGGTAGGAAAGAGCTTGCTGTTGTGGCATCGCTGGAGCAGAGAATATTTCGAGTTGTGGTGCTGTAGCGTTACCGCTAATGTACAGACCTGCGGTCACACCGTCTTGAGTGTCGTTGGGATCCCTAACGGCTTCAATATTGACCATAGGATTTTGCAGCACACTGGTAAATATCAGTTGACCTTTATTGATGATCAAATTCTGCCCCATCGCCTGATAAGTCGCCTCTAATAGGGCGAGATCGCCAAAACCTGATAATGGTAAATCGGGTGTTTGGCTAAGCTTAATCCGTCCCTCAAGGTCGGCATTGAGTCCAAAAGCTTCAATAGTCAATGCTGGCTCAATCGATACTTCAACGGCTAAGTCTAAGGGAACGGCTTGCTCAACTTCCTTGGTACGAATTTTAACATCTGGCGAAATCGCAATGGCCGTTCTTGGTAGTTTATCGATCTTAATTTGACCGTCATTGATAACAAGCTCGCCACGAATTTTGGTGAGTGATGGGGTTATATCGACCGTCAGCGCTGGTGATACCGTAAAGTGAAGATCGCCATCGCGGGCGATACGTAACTTATCGCCGGCCACTTCAAAAAATGCACTTAACTGTTGTTGCCAACTGACTTCACCAGCAAACTGGCCGTTGCCACCGCCAAGCTTAAATTGACTGTTCCATCGTGCATGCTGTCCCAGTAATGACAAATTACTATTAAACTGGGTGACTCTCGTTGGGCTAAATGTCGTGAGTACATCTGTTTCCGAAATGATGACATCACCAAAGAATAACGGTTTGCTAATATCGCCAGTGAATCCGGTACTGGCGTTAACGAACCCTGAAATATTGGTGAGTTGAGGCACTAAGGCTTGATACGGCGCTAAGTTAAAGTCTGCGACTTCAATATGCCCCGTTAGTTGTGGCTTATCGCTATATATATCCGTCAATAGTGTGATTGCAACTTCGCCGATATTGAGAGATGCTGCATTAAAGTTAAGGCTTGAAAGCTGCTGGTCAATGATCATTTGACTGGTCAGTTTTTTAAATGGATGTGAGATCGTCCGATCCATATATTGGAGCGTTAGTACGCCATGATTGACCGAAGTTTCGCTATGTATATACGGTTTATTGCCCGGTTTTATTTGCAGCTTTATGTGTGACGAAAGTTGTCCTGCGATGTTAAACGCGGGCGGCAATCGAGGATTAAACTGGCTGAGATCTAAGTCGACCAAATCGATGGTAATTGGATTAGAACTTTTGGTGTTGGCATTAAGGGTTAATTTTTCACGTAGGCATAATTGAGTTTGGTAAACGGACTGAATCCAACAATGGGCTGAAAAACTGATCTCACGCTGTTGTTGGTTAACGCCTAATAACAGTGGTTGACTCAATTTCCAGCTTTTGAGGGGGCTCGCAATCTGAGCTCGACCTACTTCGCCGTGCCACATTTTATCGCGATGTTTTCCTGCAATGATGATTTGGGTTTGCCACGGTAAGGCATTAGCCTCAATAATTATCTGATGGTTTGCGGCGTTACCTGTCATTGACACCGAAGCGTCCTGTAATCTGGTATCGTTAAACTGCAATTCTTCAATCGCTAAGTTTGCGCTAATGGGTAAGACTTTATCAAGTTCTACTGTATTGGAGAGGGTGAAATTACTGGTTAAATCAGCACTGATCACGCTTAGGTTGTGGCCAGGAGACACTAATTTTTTTATCTTTAATAGCACGTATATTGACGGGCTATTCGTTTTACCTGTAACGGTAATATTACCGCTTACACTACCGCTAACCTCAGGTAAAGATTGATTAATCTCAGGGGCGTTGATGGCAATCGCAAGATCAATGTTTTGGTTAATTTCTCCTTGGAGCTGGGCTTTATTATCACCACTTCTGACGTGGACATTATCAAATAGCCATTGTCCAAGCGGTAACTGTTGGTTTGATTGGCCAACAATACGACCGGTTAACTCGATAGGGCGGTCGAGCCAATCCCCCGTTAACGCTAGCTGTGCTAGTGTTAACGACCATGTTTTGTCGCTAATTGTTGCTTTTGCGCCGAGTGTTCCGCTGATATTGCCGTGATACTGTGGCCAGAATAGCTGTGGTTTGATTTTTTGTAATGTCAGTTGTAAATCCATGGCTAGCGCTTGTTGCCAATCAAGCGTTGCGTTGAAAGCTAGTGTTCCGCCAAGCGTTTCTATGGTGCTGTTGGTGATATCGATGTTCGTTAGCGAGCCAACACCGAATAAGTCGAGCGATGCTTTGGGGATTAGTGGTGATTCCACATCGGTGTTGCCTTTAACAGTATAAGCATGGCGATTGCCAGCTAATTCGATGGCACCTTGTGCTAGCTTTAGTTGTTGGCTGGTGGGTAATGTCACTGACTGCCACTTAGTGCTTAGTTTGAACGGCAGATCAAAATCGATTAAATCTATTGCTAGATGGCTAGTCGCATTGATGTTACCGCTAGAAACCGCCGTGAGATTTAACTCATCGAGCTGGCCAGTGGAGTTAATGGTTATTATGTCGTCGCTGTTTAACAATGCACTATTAACGTTGCTAGCTTGTATTTTGATGTCGTGCGGCAAAAATTGACGGTTTTCAACTTCACCCTCAAGCGAAAAGTCAGCGTGCTGGGTCATGGCGGATAAGTGTTTAATGACGATGCTATCGGCTGCGATGGCGCCGGAAAAATCAAGATGTTCGACTACTGATCCCGCTGTTGGTGTTAGTTTGTTGCTAATACGGTTTACCTTTAGTGACTCGATAGCTAAAGACATCGCTAGCGTTGGTAATCTAAGCTCGCCAAAATGTGTTGGGTCAAATGTGTCGATTTCAAACGGCACGCTTCTGGCCGGTGATTGCTTCTTGTGAAGGTAAGTAATTTGATCAACAGAGGCCGACAACTGGCTGATTGCTGAATCCTGTGCATTTAAGGACACCGATATGGCGCTAAGTTCAAGGTCAAGCTCGACTAAGCTTATTTTGGTGCGCTGGACGTTTAGGTTCGATATCTCGATCGGTATTGGTAGATTGAGCTTGGCGTTCGATGCGTCATCGCCAGAAGCACTGACCCGTCGTACAATATCAAGCGCTTTGATATCCAATTTCTCAACGCATACTTTAGAATGCCATAGGCAACGCCAGTCCCAGCTCAGCGACAGTGTTTCGATGCTGATCATCTGATCTGGCGCCGTAAATTCAATGCTTGAAAAAACGGGCTGGCCAAAGAGCGAAGAGCTCGCAAGTTCAATGGTTAGGCCATCAACCATGTTATTGACGCCTTTAACGACTAATCGGTTCCCCCAATGGGTTGTTAGTAATAAGACGCAGCCTAATATTACGCTTACTATTAGTAATGCTAGTGCTTTGAAGAGCCGACGACTCACAAATTCACCCCGACCGAAAAACTAATTCGCAACGGATGATCGTGGGACGCCACCTGATGGTCTTGCAGTCGCCACGCGAAATCTAAGCGGATAGGGCCAACGACTGTCTGCCACCTTATACCGACGCCCGCATCAGATTTTAGCGGTTCTGAAAAATCATCGGTGGTAGTGCCAATATCGTAAAACGTTGCAATGCGCCAATCTTGATGGACAGGGTAGCTATATTCGACACTTGCTAACGCTTGAAATAGACCACCAATTGCAACGGGTTCGCCATCACTGCTGCTATCTAATGGTGCAATTGATTTAAAGTCATAGGCCCTGAGATTGTCATCACCGCCGCTAAAAAATCGTAAGGACGTTGGTACCTCATTAATTGAACTGGCATCAATCGCCCCTAATGCCAATTTTATGAGTATTCGGTGCTTATCGTTATATTGACGTAACCAATTTGAATGGACCGAGAGTTTGATCAGATCGTTAGAAGATCCCCAGCTTTTGTTGGCTATTTCTAAGGTAAGCAGTTGGCGGTCTCCCCAATAGGTATCTAACCCACCACGACGCCTTGTACGTGAATAACTAATTCCTGGGATCACTAGGTTAGTGGCAGCGGTGTTGAAGCCATCATACTCACGCTCATACTTTAAGAACAGCGTGCGACGCCAATCAATACCTACTTCCTGATGTCGCTGCCATTGCAGCGAATATTTTTCGTAATCTTGTTCGGTGTTGTCGATATCCTGCCAACCCAATACGACGCTGGTATAATCGATATTTGGATCGCCATGCGGAATACGATAATCGGTGGTTACAATACGCTCATCACGACTTAGATTACTGGTGATAACAAGGTTGTGGCCGTAGTGATTAATCCAGGGCTTGGTCCATTTTATGCTAGCTCGTTCGAAGGTGTCAGTACTATATCCCATTGACAATTCGACAATATTTTTCGGCTTGTCGATTAAGGAAACCTCGATATCTACCATCCCTGTAACGCTGTCTGGTGCCGTCGGGATAGCTTGGGCGCTGGTAAAGTACTGGCTCTTGTTTAAGGCATAGTTAAATGCCGCGAGTTTATCACTGTGATACGCCTCCCCAACACGGTAGGGGATCATTGCGTCAACCAAAGTGGTCGCTGGATGATCATTTGGGGTCAATGTTTGACCAAACTGGTAGCGTCTGCCGCTATCAAAGGTCTGCGTGAGGTAAGCACTGTTGGTTACAAGGTCGATTGATACATCACTTTTTAACCACCGTGCGTTGAAATATCCTTTCGATTGGGCCAATTGGATAAACCGCACTTTATTGTCCTCAAAACTACCGTGATGGAACTTTGAGCCGACGACGATAGGGAATGTTGCTTTGAGTGACATAAAGTCAGGGTCGTCGGCGCCTGCACCAACCAGTAGAAAATCTGATTGGGCCATCAGTGTTGCAGCCCCCAAGCTGATATCAACGACGATTGTATCGTCTGCGGCCTTTAACGATACAACAGTTGTGCCTTGGTAATACCCTACAGCCTGCATGGCTAGGACCGCTTGTTGGTTGACTTGTTGCTTAATGAAACCTATGTCATCGCTAGGCTTAAACGTCAACTGACTTAGGTACTGCTTGATATTTTCTTTGGGTTGGCTCCGTAATGAATGATCGGAGGACACTAATGTGTATTGTGCCGCAAACACGGTATTTAACGTGGTTAGGAAAATAAGGCATCCATATAAATAACGTTTCATTGAGTGTTCACAGATCCATGTAAGGGTTAGGCAATACCAAGTCTATCGGTAACCCGATTAAAATTGAACTATTTTGGCCCGGTTAGAGTACGCTTTTCAATGCCGCAATCATTATTTCAAAGGATGTGCAGTCCTAGTATATAAGTATATGAGAACGCGGGTGAATCTGGGCTGAATTGATTATTGTAGCAGGATGTTGGGGCGGTTTGCCGAAGTATTTTAGTCGCGATACTTCGGCAAAAATTGGAGAGTTAAGCTGCTTTAACTGGAATATTCTTTAAAATAGCCAAGGTTAATTGCCAAAAACGACCAACCGTATCAATTAATACCTTTTCATCAGGCGAATGCGGGAATCGAATAGTCGGGCCATAAGAAACCATGTCCCAATGAGGATACGCATCCTTAAACAGGCCACATTCTAGGCCAGCATGAATGACCATGATTTTAGGCACTTCGCCAAACAGTTGGTTGTAGGTCTCACGCACCACTTCCATAATTTGTGAAGACGTATCTGGTTGCCAGCCTGGGTAAGCCCCCGTAAAATCAACACTAGCGCCAGCTAACTCAAACACACTCGAAATAGTAT
>Ga0209396_1000675_pt1 | contig 39136 bp, 34 predicted proteins | sample GOMGulsemesocosm_6_FD_184638 | JGI IMG/M metagenome (GOLD analysis project Ga0209396, IMG submission 184638) | Methane-oxidizing microbial communities from mesocosms in the Gulf of Mexico - GOM8C Gulf of Mexico (SPAdes) (version 2) | ecosystem: Environmental > Aquatic > Marine > Cold seeps...
GTTACGCCATGCAAAGTTTTTTTATTGGCATAGGTTCAGTTGTCGCATCTTCATTACCTTGGATGATGACAAATTGGTTTGATATTAGTAACACAGCAAGTGAAGGCCAATTACCTGATTCGGTGAAGTTTGCATTTTACGCTGGTGGAGTTATATTTTTATTAGCCGTTTTGTGGACGGTATATTCAACTAAAGAATATACCCCTGAACAACTTGAAGCGTTCGAAAAAGCAGAGCAGGCTTTATCTAAACAAACACAGCCTCACGTTACCCGTTCAGCTAATCAGTATTTGTCGGCAGGATTGTTATGGCTGACGATAGGCTTGATATTAAGTGCTACTTTTTACTTATATATTGAACAACTTGATAAAAGCTTATTCATTTTAAGTGGCGGTATCGCCGCTTTTGGCCTTTGCCAATTAATTGCCAGCAAGCTTTCTTTTTCAGGAAAGTTAGACAATGGTTTTTCTCATATTATGGCAGATTTATTTTCAATGCCTGAAACGATGAAACAGTTAGCGCTAGTACAATTTTTCTCTTGGTTTCCATTCTTTGCCATGTGGACATACAGCACTGCCGCCATTACTTCATACCATTACGGCACCTCTGATGTTACTTCTAGCGCTTTTAATGAAGGGGCTGATTGGGTAGGCGTATTATTTTCAACTTACAATTTAACCGCCGTGGTTGCCGCAATTTCTATTCCTTTACTGGTAAAAAGATTTAATTTACACATTGCTCATATGATCAACCTAATGCTTGGCGGTATGGGATTCATCTCATTTATGATCATTAAAGATCCTACGTTACTCATTATCTCGATGATAGGTATTGGATTTGCTTGGGCATCAATTTTATCAGTGCCTTACGCGATACTCGCCAATGCATTACCCGCTAATAAAATGGGTTTGTACATGGGAATATTTAATTTCTTTATCGTATTGCCACAGATATTAGCAGCCAGTATTTTGGGTTTCTTGATTACGAAGATATTTGATAACCAACCTATTTATTCCTTAGTGGTTGGTGGAGTAAGTATGATTTTTGCTGCGGTATTGACCCTAAGAGTTAAAGAGCCTGAATATTAGTTATGAGTTCACTAGTTAAGTGCCTATAAGTTTGGCGCTTAACTCTTTCATTTTCTTTCAATTAATCTTTCTAAATAATCCCTCTCAATTAACGTCCACAGGATTTACGGACAATAAGTGTCGTGGGGATTAAGGTCGTGATTGGTTTCTCACCGTTAATAAGTGCGATTAAATTGTCTACCAACAATTCCCCAGCAAGGATAGTGTCTTGCTTAGCGGTTGTTAAACTCGGCAATGTGAAGCTTGCAACAGCAATATCGTCAAAGCCAACAACAGCAACGTCTTCAGGAATTTTAATGTTATGCTCTTGCAGCGCTCGCATCGCACCTATGGCAATTAAATCACTCGCGGCCATAATGGCATCAAATTCGATGTTTCTTGAAATTAATTGACAAGCAGCTTGATAGCCTGACTCTTCAATTGATGTGGCATCAACTTTCAGATCGTTAATAACTGAGAGTTGATTATCAAGTAAAGCCTGACAATGTCCTTTGTATCTCTCTAAAAACTCGGGTGAATGACTTGAAGCGTCACCTAAAAATGCAAAATGTTTTCGGCCATTATTTATCACATGCTCGGTAACTTGGTAGCCGCCTTGGTAATTATCACAACCAACAGAGACAATGTTGTCGCCAGCGACTTTAGCTCCCCAACGAATAAAATGGGTGTTTTGTTCACTTAATTTAATTAACTTTTCTTCGTAATCGACAAAATCGCCATAACCTAAAAGAATTAGTCCATCGGCTTTTTTACTGTCTTCAAAATCAGCATGCCAATCATCGCTTGATTGTTGAAAAGAAACTAATAAATCATAACCTTTTTTTGCACAGGCACGGGTAATACTGCCAAGCATTGATAGAAAAAATGGATTAATCAGTGAATCGTCGTTAGTAGGATCTTCAAATAATAATAAGGCAATAGTATCACTTTGCTGAGTGCGCAAATTACTGGCGTTTTTATCAACTTTATAATTAAGTTCTCGCGCTATTGCTTGAACCTTTAAACGTGTTTCTTCATTAACTAACGGACTATTTCGTAACGCCCTTGAAACCGTTGATTGGGAGACATTAGCTCGATAGGCAATATCAAATGATGTTGCTCTAGACATGAACTTTACCTTTTATTGGACTGCTAAAGAAATTCTACCCGAGGCATTTTGCTAAGTACATCATTCATTCAGATTAATAGTCTAATGGCCTTATGGAACTAAAGTGGCATAGTTGATTTTGGTACATTTTAAGAGACATCCGTTAAATTTAGCTACTGTAATCCACTTAAATACGAATATGGGGGATATTAAAACTCATAAGTTACTTTAAACTGCTAACGACAGTATTGCACTGTATCAGCATTATAAACTAAGTATCATTTACTCTGCTGATAACGCCTATTATAAAATGTAAAACTAAAACAACTCTATTTCATCTTCTTCGCAGCCATCTCTGTCCAAAACTGCTTGTTTAAATTGAGCTATCGCTTCTTCAATAGGTACACCGGCAATAACCTTATCAAACATATTACGCTCTTCTTCCATGGTATATTTACTTCGAATAGAAGTTTGTAACGCTCGCCACTCGACTGGTGAATAAAGAGCCGTAGGATCTGTGATTAATGCTGTTAATGCACCTAAACTCTGGCTCACATGGTCGAGCCGTTGTGTTAATTTATCGTAAAATTGAAAAGCAATTATTGCTGAATGTACTTTATCTAATGCGGTTGTTGTTGATCCTTCAATAATCAGCCTTAATTTGTCTGTATCATCATCCTCATCTTTCATTTGTAAAATGGATGACTGTATATCTCTTAAGTTTGTTGCCAGTCCTGTAAATGATCCTGAAAGTGTTGCAACAGAAGAATTACCCTCGTTCATTGATTCGTCGATTTGGGCGACCGCGAGGTTTAGCATTAATACGGTTTCTTTCAGTTGACTCCAATCTAAATCGGGACTTAATGCAGTTGAACCAGATAGTGTATTCATTATATTCCTTTAACTTAATACATATGTGCGTAGCGTTGTTATCCAACGGAATACATTTGAGTATAGAAGCAATCTATTGAGTTGCAGGCTCTTTTTCAAAAAATCATGAGTTTCATCTTTCTCGTGATTTTTTACTCTGATGCGAAATAATTTAGGTGGATAGTACCGAGGTTAAAGCACGTGATATTAAGGGGAAGTAGTATGAGTTATGTTTTCATTCTTAGTAAATGACTTGATTTATGATTAAGCTTTGTTAAAAGCAAACTGCTGATACCATTCAACTTCACTGATCAAATCTTTCGTTGATTCTAATTGGTCAATAAAAGTTAGTCCATTCAAATGGTCTAATTCATGCTGGAAAATACGGGCAACAAATCCTGTTAATTCTTTTAGCTGCTCATTACCCTGTTGGTCAAAATAACGAACAGTAATTTGACTATGCCTTGGTACTAAACCACGCATACTAGGCACGCTTAAACAGCCTTCCCAGCCTTTTACTTTATCACTAGAACAATGCAATATTTCAGGGTTAATAATCGCTGTTGGTGGCATTAATGGTGCGTCAGGATAACGTTCATTAGGTTTAGAGCACATAATAAAAATACGCACACTTTGATGAATTTGTGGCGCAGCAATACCAACACCACCGGCTTCTGATACTGCCAACATCATTTGACTAATTAATTGCTGGCATTCATCGGCAAGTATATTATCAACCTCAGTCGCTCTTTGTCTTAAGACTGCATGACCTAATTGAGCAATGGCATAAGGTTTACTTTCTGATTGATTCATTTCACTTTAATCTATTGTCTTAATAGTCACTTCAATGTTTTTACTGTCACCTGCAAACCATGTTTGAACATAGATAGATCCTAAAACAGGTGGCATACCGTTTTCAGGTACTTCTTTATATCGAGTGCTATTTTTATTGTGCTTTTCAAATTCAAATTTGACGACTTTCTCAGACATAACTCGTTCAACCTTTATTTAATATTGCGACTGCATTGTAATAATGCGCGCGTGAATACTTGTTAGGGCTATATAGTTTATCAGCCCTTTCATATTGTTTATAAGCCTATTAATGAATAATCTATTCACTATGATAAATAAAGCACTTTATATCATCTCTAAATTTAAGAGCTCTTTCATTACACTCATCTAAAGCCCTAGCTTTAGCTGCTTCTATTGTGGGGTACGAATAACCAAATCCTAAAAAGTCACGTTGGTTAAATTTAGCCACGGCAAACGCTTTATGTGGTTGAGTTGTATTTTTATATGATGCGAACGCTGCCCTAACATTTGTACTATATCTGTCTAAGTTTTCCGGTGCTTTCTGGGTAGAAGCACAACCCAATAAAAGACAAGCTCCCACTAATATGACTATTTTCAATTTACTCATGATACTTCCTTGTGTATTGGTACAGAACACCTCACTAAGAGGTGATTAATTGTTAGGCAGATTTTTACTCAAAATATAAGAAAAATATATAAACCAAGCATATATCATTAGGTCAAGGCTACGCTGAAAAACACCAACGAAATTCGATTCAGGATCTAAATTCAAAAATGCGTATTTACATAAAGCCCCCATCAAATAACTAACAACTTTAAACGTTGCAGATTTAACCCAAACAGATGAACCTGATGAAAGAACAAAAATTGAAATAATTCCACATAAGTAGCCAGGGAATGCAGAAATCATATGAATATTGTGGGAGAGTGTCGGTTTAATTGGACTACATTCATAATCACATGGGAACAATGCAGCAACCCCAAGAGTAAACCCATAGATTCCAATAAAGAACAGCCCTGTTAAGTTCATTTTGGTTTTAGGGAGCACTGAGAAGCAAATAAATACGAAAGCAATAATAAACAACTCTGTAGGAATAAACCCTAAATAATTGACATAACTTCCATAGGGTGAGCCTGTAGCTCCTAATTCACTGATGAACTGCGAAGTATGACTATAATCAGGGTAAAAAAGACCGGCTATAACTATTGTCGCTGTAAACCATATAAGGCTTAATATGGGTAAAGCTAAAAGTAGTTTTTTTCTATTCAATGTACACATCCTTGATGATGACCTAACGTCACTTTTTTTGTTTAACCTTCTTCTGAGGTTTTGAATTCCATAACCCCCCAATAATCTTGCTTTTTGCAACGACCATCCCAACCAAGACTTATTAACTCTTTGGCCACATATTGATTGATAAGCCCGTGACCAAAAAAAACAACCTTACCATGAACATTAGCTAAATCAACTAATTTACTAGCAGCGAGTTTAGCCCTATATTTAGCTTGTTTAAATGACTCAACTTGTCCATGAAAATTTAAAAGCCAAAAGACACGACTTAAGATTAACCAGTGATTAGCCTTTAATTGAAGGGGTAATTTAAATCTTGGTATATCCATTTCTCTTAATTCTTTTAACATTAAATCAGGTGTTTTATCTACACATAAAACTGCTGAATGAATGGCTCGATTAAGATCGCTTGATACCACAAAGAAATTCGTGAGCTTGTTTAACAAATATACTGGCGGAATACTTTCGCAGGAGACATCTGATTTATTATAAGCACGAACCCACTGACTAAAACCAGCAGCTGAAATAGTACTATTTACATTGTGTTTAGGCTGTCCGTGCCGAACCAGAATTATTTCCATTTAAAAACCAACACCTATTAAAGTTAAAATATAACGGGCTTAAATGTTATACCCAGTGGAATAGCCAGCCATATGCTTTCCGTTTGAAGATCGGATATGGCTAATGCACCTATCTTATTTATTCTTTTTAAAACGAGCGATAATTACGACCTCAAGGTAAATGTTACGAGTACAATACCATGATCTGTACTTTCGCCATCGCGATCAAAAATGGGATTAATTAAATGTCGGTCGTAGGTATCATAAGCGCTAACCTGATAAAGGCTGTCGTGATAACTGGCATCAAATTCACAGGATAATAAAATGTAGTCGAGTACCGAGCTACCTGCGCCAAAATAATGTGTTGGGGTACGCGATGCTTTTTCTTTTATTTCAGCTTTATTAGCTTCATCACTTTCATTGGTGATGGCCAGTTGAAATAAGTCCCAGGCGTCGTTTAAGCAATACTTAGCAAGATAAGCATCACGGTCAATAGTCGAGACAAAACGTAAGGTGTTCGTTAATAGGTGACTTAACACGCCATCATTTAAGGAATTATTAAAGTCCCCCATGAGTACCATAGGGTTACCGGTAGCTTCACGACGCTCTAGCATATCAATCATTAATAACGTAGCTTCACTACCACGCTGTATGGTTGAACCCCAGCCACCAGACACCTGTGCTTTTAGGTTTTCAATAATAGTTTGCTCTGGTGAACGGCTGGTATTTTTTTCATCGACTTCAATCATTGAACGTTTAGATTTGAAGTGCACAACATAACAATCACAGTTCCCCATATGAGGTATATCAACCGTAGCCCTTAATACTTTTCGGCTAAAAGAAAAATCATTGGCCAAACCTAATGTTTGTGCAAGTTCAGTATTTGCTTGTACCGCTTTGATGTCAACAATTGGATAACGAGAGGCAATGGCGACTACAGGTTTCTTATAAATAAAATCATCAATGACATGCGGTTGATCAACCACAGCAAAATATTCATAGCCCTGAGTTTTCACCAACTCTTTTAACGACTCAGTGCTAAAAACTTCCTGAAAACCAATAATGTCAGGCTGATACTCACGTAAATACTCGGTGATCCAACGTTGTTTCTTTTGCCATTGTTCAGCACTATAAATACGCTCAAAATCATAATAAGCGTTGGGTGGCGCAAGATAATTGAACAAATTGAAAGTAGCAATTTTAAGTTGTGTATTTGCTACGGGCAGTGGCACCGCTAAAGGAGGAAGTAGCTTGTTTGTTTCTTTTTTAGATTGATGGTTGATGGTGTTAACTCAAATAAATAATAGGGGATAATTATACCTGAGTTATTAAATTAAAAACCAGTAAGATAAATTAGTTCATGTGCCGATGAAATGAGTCGTCTTATATTAAGTAGTAAAACACACAAAATTGGCTAACCAATCGCTTTTTCGTGTAATAATCCCCTCATTAAAGCCTAGTGATCTCACATTACCAACTTCAAGCCATTATTAGTTACCTGGAAAATATAAATCATGCGAGTAGTCGTTTCTCAGTTTGCCACCTCTTCAAATACTCAAGAAAATCTAGCGAGCTGTATTCGTATGATAAATAAGGCCGCAGTGTGCGAGCCTTCTCTCATCGTTCTTCCTGAATTTTGTAATACACGATTTTGTCATGCTCAACCTGGGTATATGGATCATAATCAAGCATGGAATGAAGCCTTAGCCATTAATGGTAATTTTTTACAAGTTATTGCAGAGCAAGCGAGACAGCATAACTGTTACCTTGTGCTGAATGTAACATTACAGCGAGACCTTTTGCGCGAACACCAAGATGGCGTGATTAAGTCAAACATTACGGTGACCTCATGTTTATTTTCTCCGTCTGGGGAACTCATTCACCAGCATGATAAACAAACATTGATTGGCCATGAAAAAAACTTTTTCACTTGCACGAATCAATTGCCTGAAGTGGTAACAACACCTTTTGGAGAACTAGGTTTATTAATGGGGGGCGATGGTATTACCTTTGAAGCATCGCGTGAACTAGCCTTACGCGGTGCGCAATTGCTGTGTAATTCAATGAATTCATTCTCCATAGATCAAAGCAATTTACATGACCCTGCTCGAGCCTGCGAAAATAAAGTCTTCGTCGCGTCGGCCAATAAAATCGGTTCACTGATACCGGCAGAATTAGATGAAAGTTTAGCTGAAAAGAGTTCTATCCCTCAACAATACCTTGTTGGCGTTGGCCAAAGCCAAATAGTTTCTCCTGATGGTAAGGTGCTAGCAAAGATAACGCACAATGAAGAAGGCTTTGCTTTTGCAGATATTGACTTAGCTGAGTTAGCAATAGGCATCAACAAAAAGTGTCGTCCTGATGGCACTGAACTGATAAAACAGCGTCGTCCTGAACTTTACCAAACATTGTCCGTAACAAGCACGCTTGAACATATAGCTGAGGAAAGTATTCCTCAAACAATCAATGTCGCGATATTTGCAACATACAAACCAAACGAAGAAGCCATTGAAGATGTTTGTCATTACATTGAAAACAACCTTAGTGACATTATTCAATTACCTGAATTATTCTTTGTCGCCGATAAAAAAACCACTAATAATGCTGAGCAATTAGCCCACATAGCCTGCTTGAGCAATCAGATGATTAACCGAGTTAGTTCAGTACTGAGACCTTTTCAATACGTATGCACGAGTTTAGTTATTGAGGGCATACATCAGGCGGTACTTATCAGCGAGCAGGGTTTATTTGCAACACAACAGCAATTGCATTTTTGTAATAGATATCAGTGGACTGCACTAGGCGATGAGGTAAATATTATAAAATTGCCCTTAGAGCAAGGGAGTATTAACCTGGCAATGCTAACCGCTGATGACCCCAACATACCTGAAATAGTCAAAGTGGTGGCTTTAAATAACATCCATTTGTTACTAGTGCCTTTTGATATTCAAGAGCCATGTGAAGTGGACTATAGTTTGTTATCTCGCGCTAGTGAAAATAGAATTTGCATTGTTGCCGCAAGTCGTGAAAAAAGCTTTGCCAATAATTTTATTGCCGTTAACGCTGATAATAAGATCAAAAATAAAAACAAGGTAAAGCTGCAAAAGTCGACCGGCTTTATTGCTAACTTAACCACTGATTCAACCTTATCAACTTTATGGAAATCAGGTAAGTTTACCGGTACTTTCAACCAACCTATTGTCAAAGAGCAGCATGGTAAAATCACCAAAGCGCTTATTCATCCTATTGCGACATCTAATAAAATGATAGCGAAAAAATATTCATGAATAATTCCGCTACCGATTGTCAGAGAGCTACCTTAAGAGTTAAATCATCTCTTATCTTGATAATGCCTAACAACTTTATCTAGACTCATTGAACGAGGTAAAATAACGTCTACCTTTCTGTACAAATGAATTTGGCCTTCAATAGTAGCACCTTCATTAATTGTTAATATGGGGGGTTCGTCAGCAAGCGATGTCAAAAAGGTATCTTCAAAAATAATATCTCCTTTTATTACCGCTTTTTTTGCCACGGTAACGTCACCATTTGATGCTATTAAATTAGCGCCAACATTACCCCCTTGCTGAACATTAATATTACCATTCATGACTTTTATGCTACGGGTAATAATAGCGTTTTTACCTACATCAATGTTTCCGTTCATCGTTTCTAACGAATAAGCTTCGCTAAATTCGCCTATATCAATATTTCCATTGGTATGCTCTACAGATTTGACTTTTGCATTACGACCTACAGTAATATTTCCGCTATTATTTTCCAAGTCGCCGGCACGTCCACCATCTCTTACATCGATATTACCGAAAGTTGAGTAGACATCATTGCCGCTATGTCCTACTTGATTTCCCACCACACAGCCTGATAAACCTACTAATAATAATGATGTTGACAATAATGTTGTTAACTTATTTTGCATTCATAATTCCTTGAAATTAAATTTTAGTATTCTGCTTTTCAACTTAAAAGCAAAAAACAAGCCACAACCATAACACGCTGTTATCATTCTATTTTATTATTTATTTTCATTTTATGAATAGGTACTGTTGGTGTAAGAACACACATTTATGTGAAGAAGGCTAAAAAATTTCAGTAAGTCAGCCAATAATAATTAGTGTTAAGGTTAGTCGGGGTATTTCGTCCTCGGAAAATAAAAGGCGCCCGAAAGCGCCTTTAAACGTTGAAATTAAAGCTTGGTATTATTGAGCAACATTTAGAGTTGTCCCTGTAAACGTACTATAAGCTTTAATACCAATATATACCGTTTCTCCTGCCAATAATGACACTGAACAACTTTCATTATTACCGCTTAAATAAGGTCGACATGTATAAGTACTATCAGTTGGTTCGCCAGTTTTATTCACATAAAGGTCACCATCCCCAGTTCCTCCGTTAATACTCACATTAACCGTTTCATTATCCGTTGCCGTATATGAATATCTTAGCCAGTTATTTGTAGTCGCGGTTAAATTGTCCTTAGGAAATTCATTCGACGTAATAACACTATTTGTCGCAACTAATGATGTATTACTATAAGCACTGTAACCTATCAACTTGATATACACTCGTCCTGGGCTAGCAAGCAGTACATTACAACTTTCATCATTACCACCAACATAAGGTCGACAGTCGTAATCAGTTTTAGTGGGGATACTTCCTTTTTTCACGTATAAATCTGCATCACCTGAGCCACCGCTTAATTGAACATCTACGCGTGTACCCTGTTCGGTAGTATCAATGTAAAAGTCTTGTTCGTTTGCTTTGCCACCCGATAAATTATTAACGGCTACGCCAGAGATTAAGCCACCTGAGTTATTTACCGAAACTGAAACGACTTTATCTGCAGTGTCTGATAAACCGCCATTGTCCGTTACGGTTAAAGACACAGTATAACTGCCACTGCTATCGTAGTTATGTTGAGATTGATCACCTGAAGCACTATTCCCATCACCAAAACTCCATTGGTAACTGGTTATAGTACCGTCAGTATCTGAAGAGCTAGTTCCACTAAATGTACATGTTAAGTCATTACAGCTATCAGTAATAATGGCAACAGGTTTCAAATTACCACCCGAGTCATTATCCCCTACAGGTATGGTATTACCAAAAATACTGGCTACTTGCGGCCAAATTTTATCGACTCTTACGCCTTGGTTCTCACAGCCACCAAAATGATGTAACGCGATAACATTATTAGAGCTACTTGCTAAAACAGGTGAGCCGGAAGAGCCACCTGTTGTATCACATAAGTAACCAGCATCGGTGCCAGTTCCTCGGCCATCAGCACTTGAAACATCAATTTCACATAAGCCACCAGAGTTTTGGTCACTTTGTATCGATAACTCTTTAGGGTTACCTGCACCATGTTGAGGAATATAAATGTTCTCTCCTTGTGCAGGAGCTCGAACCTCTAAACCAAAATAACCAAAACCAGCGATGGCTGCAAAGCTATTAACACTAAATACTGAATAGTCGAGAGTGTAATCTGTTTTAAATAGGGTTTTACCCGTAACTTTTACGACACTGTCTAAGGTACTACCGTCGCAAGCCGTATGCTGATAATTAAACCACACTTCGGTATCTTGTAATCTTGCTTCATTATCTAAACAGTGATTGTTAGTAAACATATGGTTTTGAGAGCCAACACGCCAACCGGTACATAAACCACTACCCGCCATAAGCAAACGGGCCACAGGACGAGTACGTTCATATTCAATTGGATTACTCGACGCCCAACATTGAACATCTTTTCGTTCGTTAATGCCACAAGTTGATTCTGTATCAAAACTTGGACCTTGATCTATGTTACCTTCAACGGTTAACGAATTTATCAATTCTGATGACGTTGTTGAAAACTCACCTTCAGTGCCTGCTTTATAGCTATCAATAATTAATTCATGCTCGGGTAACCATTGAACACCTAGAGGTAACACCAACTTCACTTTTGCTTTTTCTCCAAATACCGACATTGCAGAGAATTGGTTTAAACCATTCTCACCAATAAGAGTATTAAAAGTTCGCTTTTCAGTACTTTCGTTATCATAGATGTAGCTCTCATTAGATTCGCTATTAGAGACAACTACATAGGCACCATCTGGGATATTGAACGACTTAAAGTGCACCTTAATGAAACTTGCCCCAGCACTTTCTAGGGTAAATTCCTGTACATTTTCTTGTGAAATTAGTGAGAATTGCGCCGACTGCGTTGGGCTAAACTTAACATCGGTAGATTTATGAACAGCAATAATAACAGGGGTGTTGCTAGATTCATTGACTGGGCTTGCAACAGCAGAAAAGTTAGCTAATAAGCTTACTCCTAGTGTTGTTAATAGTATTTTCATTTATATTCCTTGGCTTTTTAGTAATGTTGTTGGAACATCTCCCTCCAGCAACTGATTAAAAACAACACAAATATAACAACTTATTAACATAATAGTAACTTAATAGTTACATATTCCAAAATAATCTAAAAATCGTTTGATGTATAAATTCCTTTATTAAAGGTATTTGAAAAAATGAGGAAAAGAGAATAAATAAAGTTAAGCAAGGACAGCCACCCTTTTATAGATGCTCTGCCTTTATGTTATTAACTTATGGGGATATATAGGAATAAATAGTGTAGCTTGGCTGTAAAACCAATTATTGATTGTAAATGTCACATAAAAACGCAGGATTTCCCGACATTTATAGATTATAAGAGTCAGAAGTGAGCTGAAAAGAGAGCAAAATTAGAAGACTAGCTGGCTAATCAGTCGATTGATATTGCTTCAATAATCGAGCGACACTTTGCTTAAACATACCCTCGGTATTCTTTATCGCTGTGGTATGTTGGGTAATAGCGTGACCTAAATATAAACTATATAGTTCATAGGCTATGGTATTACTTTCAATAGTGAATTTTAATCGGTTTTGCTCACGACAACGATCAACTCTGTGAGAAAGGTAACTAATTAATCTATTTTGTTGCTCAATAGTATAGGTACGTACTTTTGATTCAGGTCTATTTTGAAACTCGACTACCGCTTTGATAAATGGACAGCTGACTTGATATTCATTAAACATCTCACTGGTCCAGTCAGCCCAGTTTTCCAGTAATGTTACCAAGTGAGCTAAAGGATCTTCTCGCCATGCGGGCTTGATCACTCGCTCTCTAAATAGCTCTTCTCCATATTCTAAAATAGCTACTTGCATATCTTCTTTATTTTCAAAGTGTGAAATAACACCCGTTCTTGATAGCTTACACAATTTAGAAACTGTGCCTATGGTAATATCAGCAAGCCCATATTGACTACTGTATATGATGCTCTGCTTGAGTATTTCTTTTCTAGTACGCTCGCCTTTGTTCATCAAAAAGATAAAACCTGTGTAATATTTTCTATTACCTTAGTATCGCCTAAAATTTTCCTGTGACCAAGCCCTTCAGTAGTAATTAAGAGTGTTTTTTCTTGTTCAAGAAAGCTTATCACGTCTGCAATGGGTGCATACCTGTCTTGACTGTCGTGAATAAAGGTTATATCTAAAGCTAGTTTTTCACGATTACTCTCTGTGGTTAACTGATGCCACTTTCTCCCATATTTATGGCTGATACTTTCTAATACCTTGATTAATAGCTTTCTAGAAATGCCCACCTGCTCTACTTTTTCAAACATCAAATCAAAAAAATTAACAGGTGATGAGATCAAAATTATTTTCTTCTTATCAAGCGCATACAAGGGTAAGTTTAACGTCGCAATAGCCCCCATTGAGTGAGCAACAATCCCGTATACCGGAATTTTCTCCTCATTAAAGTGCTCAATAAGTATTTCAAGTGTTTCAACAAAACTCAGTAAATGAGATTGAGTTCCAGACGATTTACCATGACCGATATGGTCAATCGCGGCAACCATATAACCTTGTTGGGTTAATGATAAAATCATCTGCTGAAAGGTATGGCTAGAATCGCCCCACCCATGACTAACCACAATGACTTTCGTACCAGATCCAAATAAATTAACGTGAGCAATACCTATTGATGTTTGTAGGTTTAGTTCTTTTTCAGGTGCGATTAAGTCAAACTCGTAAGACCGTTTCGCATAAGGCTTCATTAGGATGTTTTTTCCTAAAAAAGCACTGACTTTTGGTGCGAGTATACTCATAGTCCCAGTGAAGCCACGAGCAATTGATCGTAATCCAAAGCTTTGTTTACTGTTATTAAAATAGCTAAATTTCATTATTAATCATCCTTAAAATAAAATAGTACAACCGTACCTTTAAATAATAGAACAAGTGTTCTTATTTGTAAATAGTACGGCTGTACTTATATTAAAATAAGATTTAATCTCTAGTATGGATCAGAGGTTATTTAAGGTCGGTGGCAAAGAAACCAGAAATAATGATTTTGCATTTAATAACGATAAACAATCGTCAATAGCCCGCAGTAACATAAATGAATAAGTATTTAAGGTCATCAATCTGCTGATAAGTCGTTGAGCGTGATTTTTCAGGTTGAATTATTTTCATTTCTTACAATTAAGTAGCTAAACACTTACTTTTTATGGTTATTTGAGCGTATAGAAATAAATAGAAAATTGCAGAATTCAATAAAAATAAAGCAAATAGGAGTAATAATATTATTGATGATCCGAAAATGATTTTATTGCTTAGCTTCTTGGTACAAATTGAAACTAAAGGATATTATTAAGTATAGCAAATACTTCTTGCTCTTTCTGATTCACCAACTACCTACCCTCAGTCCTATTTGGTTATTAATGATTCGTCTTACTCTGGCTATGTTTAATAAATATTTAATCGCTTGCTAACAAATATTCTTCAGCCACCTTAGGAGACATAGGTTTAGCGTAATAATAACCTTGTCCAAAGCTACATTCCATTGCCGTTAACAATTGAGCATCGGCTAGATTTTCAATACCTTCTCCCACCGTCGCCATGTTCAAATTTGTCGCTAAATCAATAATCGTTTTGATGATCGCTTGGTGATTATCATGTTCGTGAACATTATTAATAAATGATCGATCTATTTTGAGAACATCAATTGGAAAGCGGTGTAAATAACTTAAACTAGAATAGCCAGTACCAAAATCATCGAGCAGGATTTTAACACCTAATTTTTTCAGGGTATTCATGTTTTCGAGTACCAAGCTACTATTTTCTAATAGTGCTCGTTCTGTTAATTCAACTCTTAATTGCGCGGGTTTAATGCCCGCTTGTTGAATTATTTTAGCAATATCTTGTGGCAGCGTAGCGCTAAAAAAATGGTCTCCGTATAAGTTACAGCTAATATATAAGTCATCCCGCCCTAGTTTATCTTCCCACTCTTTTAATTGTACACAAGACTTTTCTAAAATAAGAAAATCAATCGCCGTGATTAGGTTAGTTTCTTCTGCAAGAGGGATAAAATCATTAGGGTAGACAAAGCCACGTTTCTCACTTTGCCAACGAGCAAGAGCTTCAAAGCCGACCACTTTCTCATTTCTTAAATTTACAATAGGTTGGAAAAAAGGTGAGAATTCATTATTGGTAATTGCTTCTCGAATATCAGCTTCTAACATCAAGGCATTTTGTACTTTTTTCTGCATACTTGAGTCAAAAACCTCATAACGCCCTTTACCTTTATTCTTCGCATGGTACATAGCTGTGTCGGCGTCTCTCAGCATAACATCAGCACTGTTATAGCGCTTATCATTAAATAACACCCCAATACTAGTGCCAATAAAAATACTCTGTTTTTCAATAACAAAGGGTGTCGCAAGAAATTCGGTTATCCGTTGCGCTATGTCATAAGCTTCGTTGTTCGACTCAAAATCTTCAATTAAAATAACGAATTCATCGCCGCCTAAACGTGCAACCGTATCTTTAACACGCACCAGTACCTTTAAGTCTTTCGCTATTTGTTGCAAGAGCAAATCACCCGCATGGTGCCCTAAACTATCATTCACTACTTTAAAACGATCAAGATCTAAAAATAACACTGCAAACTTTAAAGACGGTTGACGTTTATGCCGGGCAATTGCATGGTTTAACAAATTAATAAATACAGTACGATTTGCTAAACCGGTTAAGATGTCATGCGATGCAGCGTGCTTTAATTGTTCTTCAGCTTGCTTTCTTTGTTGGATTTCATCTTCTAATGCAACAGTACGCAGCTTTACTTGTTGTTCTAAAAGCACATGAGATTGACGTTCAAATTCCAGTATTTCTCGGCGTTTAATGGCTGACGAAACATGCTGTGATACAAACTTGAGTAGTTCGGCATCTTGTTCGGTAAAGGTTGTTGTTAAATTATAACTTTGTAAAACCATCGCACCTAAAACAACACCTGAGTGTATAAGCGGCACACCTAACCAAGATTTTGTTGCCTTTTGTGGCGCGTTGGTTTCTCCTTGCTCAAATAATGCGCACATTTCTTGATAGTTAAGTAATTGGGTTTCACCTTTTCGAATAACGTATTCAGTGAAGCCCTTACCTGATGCTCTAGGCTTAGAATCAATATCAATCTTTTCGGAGTTTTGATCTAAATAATAAACAAATACTAGGGTTTGAGATTTTTGATCGTATTTTGCAATATAGAAATTTTCGGCATTAATTAGCTGCCCAACAATATTATGTACCATCGAATAAAACTGCTCAATATTAATAGTGGCATCATTGGTCAGTTCAGAAATTTTAAATAAGGATTCTTGTAGTAATTCTGATTTTTCTCGTTCACGAATTTGTAGCATTAACTCTCGTGTTCTAGCATTTACAGCATTATGTAGGCGTTCATGATCTTGCAGTCGAGCCATTGCAGTAACAATATGTTGGGCAGCAAATTCCATAAGTTCGAGATCGCCTTGCTGATAACGCACTTTTTCTGAATAGCTTTGTACTGCCATAACACCAATAACTAAACCATCACTCATTAACGGTATGCCTAACCAATCAGTACCGTCAGAACCAATACGTTTAACTAAGTTATTTTTTTCTAATTCACTGACCACTTGGGGCGTTGCCAATAAGGACGTTGCGGTTTCAATAACATAGCAAGTCATTGAACCTTCAAAGGCTTGCAAGGGAACTTTTCCTAGTGGGAAATCATCTTTTTCATCAAAATGGTAAACAAATTCAAGGGTGGATAATGTTTGATCATACAAAGCGATATAAAAGTTTTCTGCTTGCATTATTGAAGCAATAGAGTCGTGAACTTGATCAAAAAAATGACTTAAATCAGCACATTCATGAGATAACTGATTCAGTTTAAAGAGTGCATGATGGCGATCTTCAAGTTTACGATATTTTTCGAGCAGGGAAATAGCTTCTTTAGCTAACTGGCTATCACTGTTACTCAATTTTTCAATTTCGTTTTCTATAGGATCTGTCATACAACACATTCGACATTACAAAATATAATTGCTGTGCATAATGACTATAATTGAAGATAATATCCACTATTGATACAAAATAGTGATAAATAATAATATGCATAGAAAAGTAATAATAACCAGAAAATCGTTATCAATATAATGTGAATAGTATATTCACATTATATCTTTTAGTGTAAAGAAAAAATCAGCACTGCATTGACGACTGTCATTCACAGTACTGATTTTCAGAATGAGAATTAAACCAGGGGGACTAGCCTCGAGTAAACTCTGGATATGCTTCCATACCACAGTCTGACTTATCAACACCTTCGTATTCTTCTTCATCGCTAACGCGAATACCCATCACCTTCTTCAGCACAAACCACACCACAAAACTTGCACCAAATACCCATACAAATATCGTAGCAGCGCCAATTAACTGACCGCTAAAGCTTGATGCTGAGTTCGTTATAGGTACTAGTAATAAACCAAAGAAACCCACAACACCATGTACTGAAATAGCACCGACAGGATCATCAATTTTTAACTTATCTAAACCAATAATCGATAACACAACTAAAATACCAGCGATCATACCAAATAAGGTTGATTGCAGTGCCGTTGGTGTTGAAGGCTCTGCCGTAATGGCAACTAAACCAGCTAATGCACCATTTAAGGTCATAGTTAAATCAGCTTTCTTAAATAAGATTTTTGCAAAGATTAACGCGGCTATTGCACCACCTGCTGCTGCGGCATTGGTATTTAAGAACACCATAGCAACCGAGTGTGAACTGTTAATATCAGCAAGTTTTAATACCGAACCACCATTAAAACCAAACCAGCCCATCCATAATACAAACGTGCCCAAGGTTGCCATGGGTAAATTAGCACCCGGAATCGCATTTACACGACCGTCGGGGCCGTATTTCCCTTTACGTGCACCGAGCAATAATACGCCAGCTAATGCTGCTGATGCGCCTGCCATATGCACAATGCCGGAACCTGCAAAATCAGAAAAACCTAAGTCAGCTAAAGTGTATAAACCAAAAACCGCATTTCCGCCCCAAGTCCAGCTACCTTCAAGTGGATAGATAACAGCGGTTAAAACAACTGTAAAGGCAAGGAATGCCCATAATTTCATGCGTTCAGCAACGGCACCAGAAACAATCGACATAGCGGTTGCGACAAAAACAACTTGAAAGAAAAAATCAGAAGCTTTTGAATAAATGGCAGATCCATTAAAGCCATCTTCACGATCGGCGAACTCTTTTAATACCGCATCAGCATCAATAGTTTCAATGCCTGATAAGAAGAAACCACCACCGTACATAATTTCATAACCGCAGGCTAAATACATCATGCAAGCAATTGCATAAAGTGCGACGTTTTTAGTGAGAATTTCTGTCGTGTTTTTTGCCCGGACTAAACCCGCTTCTAACATTGAAAAGCCCGCGGCCATCCACATGACTAAGGCACCACATATTAAGAAATAGAAAGTGTCCATTGCATACTGTAATTGATAAATATTTTGTTCCATGAATTACCCCTTAAATCGCTTCATTATCTTGCTCACCGGTACGGATACGCACTGCGTGTTGTAAATCATAAACAAAAATTTTACCGTCACCGATTTTACCCGTATGTGCCGACTCTGTGATCGCTTGAACTAAACGTTCAACTACATCGTCATTGACAGCAATTTCAAGTTTTACTTTCGGTAAAAAATCGACTTGATATTCTGCACCACGGTACAATTCGGTATGGCCTTTTTGTCGCCCAAAACCTTTTACTTCACTGACCGTTAATCCTTCGACTCCAATTTCAGAAATAGCTTCTCTGACATCATCAAGTTTGAAAGGTTTTATTATTGCGTTAACCATTTTCATTTGCTTTACCCTTGTTTCTAATTTTCATTTAACAATACAAGTGTCATGCCATAGAGAAAAACCTATAAGGTTCATATACTTAATTGTAACCAGTGGTTTAAGTGAAAATTTAACGCACTGTTTTGGGGCGTTGTTTTTTGCCGATGTTTCTCAATGGTGCGGGTGTTAGTGGCAAATGAGCTATAGCTCCATTTGAAAGAATAAAAGGTTAACTCGATAAAAAGATTACAAAAAAGTATGAAACTCTCCTATATTTAATTGTAGATTCTATAATCAGCGTTACCCGAAGGAGTATTGCGTTGAAAACTACCGATACCAGCTCTTATCAGCATTTTCTCAAAGTCGTTGATTGCCAACATGCCTGCCCTGCACACACTCCTGTTCCGGAATATATTCGCTTAATTGCCGAAAAACGTTATACAGATGCTTATATGCTTAATTGGGAGTCGAATGTTTTCCCTGGTGTTTTAGGTCGAGTATGTGATCGCCCCTGTGAACCTGCTTGTCGTCGAAGTCGTGTTGAAGAAAAGCCCGTGGCTATTTGTCGGCTAAAGCGCGTTGCCGCCGATAATAAACAAGACTTTCATCCCTACTTACCTAAAGTTCCCTCAGAAAAAAATGGTAAGCGTATTGCATTAATTGGCGCAGGTCCCGCGTCATTAACAGTAGCCAGAGACTTACTGCCTTTAGGTTACGATATTGTTCTATTTGAACGAGAGCAAAAAGCAGGCGGGATGATGCGTAGCCAAATTCCCGCCTTTCGCTTGCCTGAATCGGTATTAGATGAGGAGCTCAATTACATATTAAATATGGGTGTTGAAAGCCATTTCGGTGAAGAGATCTCGAGTTTATCTAACTTATTAAAGTCAGGATTTGATGCCGTATTTGTTGGTACAGGCGCCCCCAATGGTCGTTGGTTAACTATTCCTGGGCATGACCGAGTAAACAGTGATGAAGAAAAGTTTGTTGATACTGGGATCAACTGGTTATCAAACGTTACTTTTGGTCACAACAACAGCGCGCCAAATCGTGTAGTCGTTCTGGGTGGAGGTAATACGGCCATGGACTGTTGCCGAACGGCAAAGCGGTTAGGCGCAACCGAAGTAACCGTATTAGTACGCTCAAGTTTTGAAGAGATGAAAGCTTCTTCTTGGGAAAAAGAAGACGCGCAAGCAGAAGGTATTTCCATAAAAGCCAATTACACGCCCGTTGAGTATGTCCTTGAAGATGGCAAATTTATTGGTGTTAATTTTGAAGAAGTCGCCTCGGTTTACGATGAGTTTGGTAAACGAACCTTATCAAGCACCGGAGAAACGTTATTTGTTGCTTGCGATTTAGTTTTGATCGCTGTTGGGCAAGATACCGCTTTCCCATGGATTGAACGAGACATAGGTTTACGGTTCAATAAATGGCAACAACCGGCTTTAAATAAAGCCACATTACAATCAAGTCTTGAACAAGTGTTCTTTGGTGGAGACTCAGCCTATGGCCCTAAAAATATCATTACTGCTGTCGCAAATGGTCACCAAGCCGCGATATCTATTGATATATTTTGCCAAGGGAAAAATGCTGAAAGCGACCGACCAGAAAGTGGCTTTAATTTAATCAGCCAAAAGATGGGTATTCATGATTGGAGTTACCACAGTAACATCGATCATCAAGAGCGTAATTTAGTACCTCATATTTCATGGGAGGAAGCGGTCAAAACACTTAACACAGAAGTCGAATTGGGTTTCGATGAAAAGCTCGCTTTAGAAGAAGCACAACGTTGCCTTAATTGTGATGTTCATACTGTTTTTAATGAAAGTACCTGTATTGAATGTTCTGCCTGTGAAGACGTTTGCCCTATGGACTGTATTAGTTTTGTCGATGCAGGGAGCGACACAAATAGTGAAACTGTTAACGATCAACTTATTTTATCGCAACTTCGAGTGACTGAGTTCAATCCGGAGCAAGAACTATTGGTGTCTTCTCCTCTCAAAACCGGACATTTAATGCTAAAAGATGAAGATGTCTGTTTACATTGCGGCTTATGTGCCGAACGCTGTCCAACGGGTGCATGGGACATGAAAAAGCTATTATTAGATAATATTGAGGCAACAATAAAATGAACCAGCCTTTAAAGCATGACGCCAACAAGCAATACTCGCAAAACTGCCAAGCTATTAATAACTTCGTTGTCCGATTTGCCAACGTTAATGGTACAGGCTCAGCCAGTGCGAATAATATGTTTGCTAAAGCTGTGTTACGGATGGGCATCCCCGTGAGCGCAAAAAATATTTTTCCGTCAAACATTCAAGGACTACCCACATGGTATGAAGTAAGAATTAGTGAAGAAAACTTTCTTGCTCGTCGTGGCGGTGCATCAGAGTTAGTTGTAGCAATGAACTCACAAAGTTTAGATGAAGACATTACCAGTGTTGCCAGTGGCGGCTTTTTACTTTACGACTCTTCTCGCGCATTAACCGACAGGCAGTTTCGTGACGACATTAGCTATTTAGCCATTCCAATTTCAGCGATTTGCCAAAAAGAGTATCAAGATCCTCGTCATCGTCAGCTTTTCAAAAATGTTATTTATGTTGGCGCATTGGCCGCATTACTTAATATTGAATTTGATGTATTAAAGTCTTTAGTTGCTGACCAATTTAGAGGGAAAGATAAACTTATCACACCCAATATCTACGCATTAGAGCTTGGGTATCAGTATGCTAATCAGCACTTTACTTGTCCGTTAAGTATCAAAGTTGAACGTCGGGATTTAATCAATAATCGCATTATGGTCGATGGTAATACCGCCTGTGGTTTAGGCGCCGTTTATGGTGGTGCTACAGTCGTCGGTTGGTACCCAATTACTCCTTCAACTTCAGTGGTAGAAAAATTTGCTAGTTACTGCCAACGTTTAAGAATTGATCCCGCCAGTGGCAAACGTAATTATGCCCTCGTGCAGGCAGAAGACGAATTAGCCGCTATTGGTATCGCTATTGGTGCAAGCTGGAATGGCGCACGCTCTTTTACGGCGACTAGTGGCCCCGGTATTTCATTAATGACAGAGTTCTTGGGTTTAGCTTATTTTGCTGAGGTGCCACTGGTATTAATTAATGTGCAACGCGCTGGCCCCTCAACAGGCATGCCGACACGTACACAACAATCGGATGTTTTAACTTGTGCTTATGCGTCACATGGTGACACTAAACACGTTTTACTATTTCCCCAAGATCCCGCTGAATGTTTTGAGTTTAGTGCTTTATCGTTCGATTTAGCTGACCAACTTCAAACCCCTGTGATAATAATGAGTGATTTAGACTTAGGCATGAATGACCATTTATGTAGTGAGTTTAGTTGGGATGACAAGCAAAAATATCAGCTAGGAAAAGTGCTATCTGCAGAGCAACTAGACGAAATTACAGATTATGGCCGTTATAAAGACACTGACGGTGACGGTATTTGTTATCGCACTTTGCCAGGAACTCATCCTGAAAAAGGTGCGTTCTTTACCCGTGGTACTTCGCGTAATGAATATGCGGGTTATACCGAAAAGTCTGCTGAATATGTTGCCAATATGGACAGAATCAATAAAAAGTTTGAAACAGCAAGTTATTTAGTACCACAACCTGAAATAACAGAGGATAAAAAACTCGCTCCTATTGGACTGATTTATTTTGGTACCAGTAGCCATGCTATTGATGAGTCACGCCAGCAATTAAAAGATCATGGTTTAGCCATAGATACTTTGCGAATTAGAGCCTTTCCTTTTAACAACAAAATTAATCAATTCATTGAGCGTCACGCCAATATATTTATTATTGAACAAAATCGCGATGGACAAATGCGCACTCTCTTGATGAATGAGCTAACCATAGATCCGGCTAAATTAAATGCCATTCTTAATTATGATGGGTTACCCGTCATTAGTACCTTTATTGTTGAAAGTGTACTGAATACTTTAGCGCTACAACAAAAAGAACAAGTAAGCTAAATAAGGAATTGCTATGAGCTTTCAAAAATCAAAATTTCATCATCCACGTTTACCTATAAATGATTTAGGTTTAAATTACCGAGATTATGAAGGGGCGTTATCAACGCTTTGTGCGGGTTGTGGTCATGACGCTATAACGTCAGCGATAGTACAAGCTTGTTTTGAATTGTCACTACCGCCACATCAAGTTGCGAAAATGTCGGGCATTGGTTGCTCTTCAAAAGCGCCAAATTACTTTCTCAATAAAGCACACGGTTTTAATACCGTACATGGCCGTATGCCCTCAGTTACTACGGGGGCAAACTTAGCTAATCGCGAGTTAACATACTTGGCTATGTCTGGTGATGGCGATAGTGCATCAATTGGTTTAGGGCAGTTTGCTCATGTCGTACGTCGGCAACTAAATATGTTGTATATGGTCGCTAACAACGGTGTTTACGGATTAACTAAAGGGCAATTAGCCGCAACGGCTGATAAAGGCATGAAGAATAAAGTCGGCGAGCAAAGCTTATTTACCGACATCGACCTCTGTGTAATGGCGCTTCAACTTGGCGCTACTTTTGTTGCCCGAAGTTTTTCAGGGGATAAAAAGCAACTTGTGCCTTTAATAAAAGCAGCAATCAGTCATCAAGGTTTTGCATTCATCGATATTATTTCACCTTGCGTCACGTTTAATAACCACCCAGATTCAACGCGTTCCTACGATTATGTCCATGAACATATTACCACAGCAGCGGTTACCGACTTTGTGCCAGTAAAAAAAGAAATCACCAGCGATTGCGCAGAAGGTGTTTGCGAAGATATTTGTTTGCATGATGGTTCGCTAATGCGCATTCACAAGCTACAAGCTGATTACGAAACAAAAAATGCCATGAAAGCCATTGTTGATATAGAGTCACATAAAAAGAAAGGGGAAATATTGACTGGTTTATTTTACCTCGATACCAACGGCGAACATTATCATGAGATCAATAATACCACCGATACGCCACTGAACAAATTAACTCAAGACGCTTTGTGTCCCGGTTCAAGAGTATTGTCAGGAATCAACGATAGCTTTCGCTAGTATTAATAAATCATCGAAGCACTTGGATTAAGAACCGCAAGGATACTTAAGCGTTCAATATCACAAAAATCATTAGCATTACGTAATAGCTCTTGTTGCACTGATAAAGACTCGAGTTTTTGATCACTAAGTAAGTCCGATTGTGTATGCATTTTACATTGATGATTAAGTGTCATCACCCTTTTCGCAATATAAAGTAACTTAGTTTCTTCGCTCGTATGTTCAAATTCCTCTTCGTCTTGGTAACGTATTGGTTCAATAAGACTATAGGGTAATTGCCACTGCTTTAATAATTCTGCGCTCACTTCTGCATAAGTAAAACCTAGCATGTTTTTTTGTTTGCTCCACGGTAACTCATCAGAATTAATGTGTTTGCATTCCAGAACTTTATCAGGCATAAATTGGTGCATAACCAACTCACCGAGGTTATGCAATAAACCTAGGATAAATAGCCTTTCTGCATTAGGTAACCGTAACTGGGTCCCAAGGAATTTCACCGTTAATGCACAATCAACACTACGTTCCCAAAAATCATCTAAATATTCGGGAGAGCTAGAGAGGTTTTTAAAGGCGTCTGTGGTGAAATATGCGATGACTAAATTGTAAACTTCAGTAATACCTAAGACCAAAACCGCTTTCGAAATAGTGTCTATTTTTCCAGGGTAATTAAAAAAAGAGCTGTTCGATAACTTTAAAATGGTGCCCGATAACCCAGGATCTAATAAAATTACATCCGCAATATCATCTATCGTTGATGCATCATCATCAATGAGTTCTTTTATGCGAATAAATGAATCTGACAAAACAAATATCTCACTTGCCTGTTCGGCATATTCAGCTGCATCCATAACAATAATCCTAAATAGCAATATAATGGTTATTTTATAAGAAAAGTATACTTAAGAAAGCGTGAAAATGTTACTAATTTGTAACTAATTTATTGCATACTTTCATACATAAATATAGGCTTTAGCGAATTGATAATCTTGAAATAAGTATAGTCACTATCTTAAGAAATAGTGACATTATTATCTCTTATCCCCCCCCTATTGATCTTCAACCGATAAGGCAACTTGATAAGAGCCAAATTTTCTTATATTGATAACCCCCTTATCAAAAATAAGGTATTGCCCCTTAATTCCCTTTAATACGCCTGAAACCTGTGGAGTTTTATCAAAGTTAAATGATGATATTTTCTCTAGATATTCTTCAACAGGGAAGTTCAAATCGACAACTGCTTCATCTAATAACTCAACAGCACCGTCACCAAAACGTAATTGAAGGTCTGCCAGTTGCGCTGAAATTTCAGGTACTAACTCTGCAGCCCTAGCTTTCAGATCTACAGGAGTACCCGAACCTTTCAGCATTGCTCGCCAATTTGTTTTGTCTGCAATGAATTTAGCCAATTCTACCTCTACTAGACCAGACTGTAAGCGAGTACTCACTCTGAAAAGTGGTAGAGCCTGTGTAGCACCTTGGTCAATCCAGCGTGTCGGTATTTGCGTATGACGAGTAATGCCCACTTTAATACCTGAAGTGTTAGCTAAATAAACGTAATGGTTCACCATACAGTTTTTAACGCCCCACTCTGGCTCTCGGCAAGTACCTTGTTCATGGTGACAAGTTTCAGGCTTCATAATACACATGTCGCACTGTGCCAGTTTTTGCATACACGGATAACAAAAACCTTGCGAATAACTTTTCTTCGTTGTTCTTCCACAATGACGACAACCAATTTTACCTTGATAGTCTAACGTAATCTTTTTGCCAATTAACGCATTCATATCGATAGTCTGTTCGCCGATTGGTAATTGATAATGAACAAGTCCGTTTTCATCTAATTGGGCTGTCATTTTGCTCAAAGCACCAGCATCGTATTGGGTCATTTATTGTCTCGATATATTTCACGGGGAAGTTTAAATAACATGGTATAAAACTCTGGAAATTACAGCCAGCTTTTTATCGACCACAGTGTAATAAATTGCGATAATTGTTTAATGTCTAAAAAAGAAATTTTATCAAAAAGCGCGTGGGTTGTTTATTATTTGCGTTGTGCTGACAATAGCTTATATGCAGGGATCACCACAGATTTAACCCGTCGTCTTATGGAACATAATACCTGCAATAAGCTTGGCGCAAAATACACCCGAGTACGTAGGCCTGTATGCTTGGCATACGCAGAGCATCAAGAGAATAGGCGGTTAGCCAGTAAACGTGAATATCAATTAAAAAAATTATCTAAGGAAAAAAAAGAAGCCTTAGTAAGTCGTTTTGATCAGCACTCTTTTGAAAAAGACAAAATATAATAGCAGGCATACTGGTCTGCTCAGTTAACATCGGTACAGATAATTTCGATTTATCTTCAGACAACTGCTAGTATACGGCGGTTTTCCATCACAGAAGTAGGTTATATGTTTTTAGAAAGTTACGGTAATGTTATCAACAATAAAGTGAGTTTTTCTCGTCAACAGGCAAGTGATTTTGCTAAAAAAATTGCCGATGACTTCAACCCCCTACATGATGTTGATGCAAAGCGCTTCTGTGTTCCCGGTGATTTACTTTTTTCAGTGGTATTAGAAAAGTCAGGTTTATCTCAAAACATGGGCTTTACTTTTTCAGGTATGGTTTCTGACGGTGTTGAATTAAATTTTCCAGAAGTTATTACCGATTCCGCATGGGTTACCGACGACAACGCTAAAGAATATATGAAAATTGAGGTTTCTGGTGATAACACATCAAATACTTCGGCCATTAATTCATTAATCTGTTCTTATGTAGAATTTTCAGGTCATACCTTTCCTCATATTCTCGTGGGTTTAATGGCTGAAAATAATGTCATGATCAATCCAACTCGCCCTATGGTGATGTATGAAAATATGTTTATTCATTTAGATGAACTTGACTTTACTGAGGTCAAATTACAACTGACTACACCAACGTTAACTGTCGATGGTAAACGCGGTAAAGCTACCCTACCTTTTGATTTGATTTCAGATGGTAAAGTAATTGGTCATGGTAAAAAACATATGCTTTTAAGTGGATTAAGAGATTATGACCAGCCGATCATTGATGGTCTCATCGCTCATTATAATGATAAAAAAGTACAATTCTGTAAGTAAATTCATTAAAAAAGTGCCATAAAAATTTTATGGTACAGCTCCTTTTTCAAAAGACATTTGTTGTAATCTTCTGTTTTCCACGCAAAAAGCAAACTGCTTAGTTGTTTTAGGGCGCATACATTGTTTAGGCTGTTGGTAATATTTAAGCCAAGCCTGTAGCTGCTTCCCTTGATAACGTGATTTAATCACCAGCGCATTTGCTGTTTGAAACGGGCTTTGATTTAATTTAACCCCTGCCTTTTGAGTATAACTGGGCAGCTGATATTTTTTTGCTACTTTTGTTTTTTCCTGTTTTCTCTTCTTACGACTTTTATTTATTTTTAGTAAACCACGCTCACATTGCCACCATTTTTTTCGTGCTTTAGTTTCACGCTTATTTAAACTTTCGCCTTGTTTAAAACTGTGCCCTTGACGTTGCTGTGACTGTACGTTACGCAATTTATCTAAGTACGGTCGACACTGGCTTTTACCGGCATAACTTACGGGTAAATATAGTAATATCAAACTAAAAAAAGTAACTTGCCGATAAACTTTATGCATGACTCTTCCTTGAACCTTCACAATGATAATTAGTGATAAACAAGTAAGTCTAGTTCATTTAATTAACATCGTATTAGCATTTAGGAAAACACCTTCTATACTAATTTCACATCATATATTGAGCAAGGGCATTCAGGTTTGCCGACATTTATAAGTAAGCTTTACCCACTCATTCAGATCTTTTGTATCTTGTTCTTTCTACTTACTGCGCATGCAGAGACAAAAGTTACTCCTCAAATTCAGCTAGCGACACTTTACAAACAACCAATCAGTATTGAAGAGTATTGGGTCAGTGAAAAACTCGATGGCATCCGTGGTTACTGGGATGGTATAACACTTAAAACCCGTTCAGGTAACTTGATTAATACGCCGGTATGGTTCACCCAAGATTGGCCAAAGACTCACATTGATGGAGAGTTATGGAGTAAGCGAAGTCAATTTGAAAAAATCAGTAGTTGTGTACGTAGAAAAACACCAAACCAGCAAGAAAGTGTAAGTTGTTGGAAAAGTATCCGTTTTATGATTTTTGATCTACCTAAGCATTCAGGTACTTTTAACCAGCGTATTATTACAATGAAGCGTTTGAAGGACAAAATAAATAATGACTACATTTTCCCGATAAAACAAAAACGAATAACTTCAGTAAGCTTATTAAAGCAGCAACTAACCGCTGTCGTTACACATGGTGGAGAGGGCTTAATGCTTCATCACCAAGATGCGTATTATAAAGAAGGTAGAAGTAATGCACTGATGAAGTTAAAGCAATACAAGGATGCAGAAGCAATTGTTATTACTCACCTTGCTGGTAAGGGGAAATACACAAATAAACTAGGCTCACTTGAAGTAAGGATGCCCTCTGGGCTAACCTTTAAAGTTGGCAGTGGCTTTACCGATAGCCAACGCGAAAACCCTCCACCAATAGGCAGTATTATAACTTATAAATACATTGGTAAAACAACACGAGGTGTGCCAAGATTCGCAAGCTTTTTACGGATTAGAGAACCGTCACTCAATCAAGTGAGGGCAAAAAAAATTCATCAATAACGATCAAATACGCATAGAGAGAAAATAAATAATGGAACTTCACTTGTGGTTATCTTTTGTTGCTATTTGCGTCATGGGCGCGTTATCTCCTGGCCCAAGCTTAGCTATAGTGATCAAAAACACACTGGCCGGAGGAACACCACAAGGTTACGCAACAGCTATTAGCCATGGCTTAGGCGTTGCATTATATGCAGCAATCACGGCAACAGGTATTGCAGTAGTTATTGTACAATCGCCACTAATTTTCAATATAATCCAATATACAGGTGCTGTATTTTTACTCTATTTGGGTATTAAATCCTTACTAAGTAAAAAAGTAAATCAAGTTTTTTCAGATGACAGAGCACAAGAAGAAGAAGTAAAGGTAAATGGTTGGCGAGATGGGTTTTTAATTGCTTTTTTAAATCCTAAATTGGCAATTTTCTTTTTAGCATTATTCAGCCAATTTTTAACAGGTGATGCCAGTGATGAACAAAAAATAATTATGACAGCAACGGTCGGAAGTATTGATGCACTTTGGTACTGTTTAGTGACTTTTACTTTATCACGCGGCAACATTATTAGTAAGTTACGCGCTAACGGCCACATTGTTGATAAAGTGACTGGCAGCTTCTTAATATTATTAGCTGCGCGCGTAGTTATTAACTAAGGGCTTTAATTAACCGATTCAATATAACGAAAATACAGTACTTTTAAACCTTTGCCAGCTTCAGCTTCAATGAATACTTCAGGATTTTCAATACGATATTGAAATTGGCATTGTGGGCATTCTCTAGCAACCTCGGCAAATAAGAACTCTTCACTTAAATCAGGGGAGTTTAAGCACAATAAAACATCGCCATTGTTTGCCATTAGTTCAGGTAAGCGCTTAATAATCTTTTTGTAATCTCGTTCTATGTTTACGCTACCTTTTTGAAATGAAGGTGGATCGCAGATAAGCAAACCATAAGGGCCATATTTTTTAAGCCTGCTATATGACTTAAAAATATCAACGCCCTCATACTTCACTTTACTGGCATCTTGTTTGTTGAGCTTATGGTTTTCGCGTCCTTTCGATAATGCGCCTTTACTCATATCAATGTTTATGACTTGTTCAGCACCACCAGCAATAGCGGCAATAGAAAAAGCGCAGGTATAAGCAAATAAGTTGAGTACTTTCTTACCTTGGCTATTATTTTTCACCCAATTACGGCCATTGCCCATATCAAGGAAAAGCCCTGAGTTCTGTGCTTTACCTAGAGTAAGGTGGTAATTCAAACCATGTTCTTGCGCTTTTAGAGCGGTCGTTTCTTCCCCCCACAGCACTTCACTAGGAGAAAATTTTCGGCTACGATACTGCACTTGAATAGATTTACATTCTGGCATTAACTGCTGGATAATTAGTACTTGTTGATTCAACCACTCATTATTAACTTCTTGATATAAGGTGATCAACACAACGGGTGAAAACCAATCGACATTAACATGAGACAATCCTGCATAAGCATGACCGCGTCCGTGAAATAAACGCTGGCAATCCATTAGGTCACTTGTTTGTTCAATGCGCTCTAACGAGGCTTTAAGGTGTTCTTGAAGGTTTGATTGGTGATCAGTTGTCATAGCTTTGTTTGTTATGGATAAAAATAAAGCCGCATAATAACAAATTATGCGGCTTTACGTTCAAATCGTTTGTACGTTTTAGTTAAAGTAAGTTAACTAAAAACCAAAAAGACTATAAGCGAAGAACTTTTGCGCCACGGTATTCAAGAAAATACCTAAAACGATCACCGGAATAAAAGTACCTAACGAAAAGTTAATGTATTTCTCGACCCAAGAACCTTTGTAGTTATCGTTACCAATGGCAAGTTCGTCTGATAAGTTATGCTTCTTCCAACGGTAGCTAACAAAAACACATAATAAGAAGCCATTTAGCGGTAATATTGTATCGTAAAAAATATCTACAACCACATCAAAAAATGGTTTGTTTTGCCCAGCATAATTCATAAAGTTACTGAAAAAATCAACCATACCGTAAGATACTAAGGCAAAAACAGTTAAAATACCTGCAGTCATTAACAAAAAGCTTAATGCTTTTTTACGGTTATGTTTCTTTTCAGTAACTAAGTAAGACACGGGCACTTCGATAATAGAAACTAATGAAGTAATAGCAGCAAAGAATACTAATAAAAAGAAACATACCGCTAGAGCGCTAGCTCCCAAATAACCAATAGAAACTTGTAATGCTAAAAATATTTTAGGCAAAAAAGTAAAAATTAATGCAACGCCACTATTACTTAATTCCTCTGGATTTATATTTGGGTCAAAAGAAAATATAGCAGGCAATATCATTAAACCTGCAGTAAAGGCTACAGCAGTATCAGTAATAGCAACAAACTTAGCAGAACCAACAATATCAGTTTTGTTATCTATATAAGAACCATACGTAATTAGTATGCCCATACCTAGTGATAGAGAAAAGAACGCTTGCGACAAAGCACTATTAATAATTGAAGGCGTTAATTTTGAAATATCAGGAATTAAGAAAAACTTTACCCCTGCCATCGCATTTTCTAGCGTTAATACATAAATAACCATCAAGACTAACATGAAGAATAGAGTAGGCATTAATATTTTAGCCGCCTTCTCAATACCATCTTTTACCCCAGCAACCAAAATAAAATAAACTATTGCAGCGACAGCCAGTAGAGCAACAAATAAGTACTCACTTTTGACAAAACCAGTAAAGTAATCACCTGTAGCAAGTAAATCTAAATTACCTGAAAGGATCAATGCGATATAACCAAAAATCCACACCGTAATAACCATATAAAATACCGCTATCATAAAAGGAGTAAGTACCCCTAAAATACCTGCAATACCCCAACCTCTACTGCCGCCACTTAACGATTTATAGGCGCCGACAGGTTCTTTTTGCGTCTTACGACCGATGCCCATTTCAGCAATCATTACCGGTAAACATATAAAAAATACAAATAAAGCGTACATTAATAAAAATGCACCCCCACCATTTTTAGCAGCATTCACGGGAAAACCGACTAAATTGCCAATACCAACTGCAGAGCCTGCAGCGGCTAAAATAAAACCAATACGGGAGCTAAATTGCTCTCTAGATGCGCTCATAAATGTCCTTAATTATAATTATTTGTAGGGCATATTTCGTACAGTTAATTAACTGCACTAAAAAATTGTTGCCTGATGCTAGCAGGCTTTATTATTAATGTCTTCTTTTAGGCTGTAGGTATTAGTAACTAAGTGTATAAATATGCTTGCACACAAAAAATAGGCGATAATAAGGCAAAAAAACTATAAGGTTTTATCGGTTAAATTCAGCCCTTATAGCGTCTACAAACATCTATTATTTTGAAAAGAGTCCGCCATTCATGATCGTTAAAATATTTTCAGCTTCTTCAGAAGCAAACTCAGCCGCCAAAGCTAAGTCATCATCAGAAATATTCAAACTTTGCAGTATGCTTTCCTCAACAATGTCATCGTAATTAAATTCATTGGGATGACTGTCAACCAAGGCAAGATGAGAGGCTAAATATAAAACTTTAACATCTTTATTAATTTGAATAGTTTTTGCTTGGTTATAATGACGAATAGGCAATATTATTTTTTCTGGGATTTGCCAAATTTTTAATAATTCAGCGGAAATTTCAGTATAAGTAAAACCTAATATTTGCTGTTGTAAACTCCAAGGTAATTGCTCAGGTGAATACTTCTCACATTGCTGCGCAAGTTCAGGGCTAACCTTCGCAACGATCAACTCACCAAAATTTTGCAATAATCCCGCGACAAACAAACGTTCTATATCGCGTATTCCCGCTTTAATGGCAAGATTTTTAGCGGCTAAGCCACAAAATATACTCATGCGCCAAAAACGTTTAAGGTCAATCGCTTGGTTTGAAAAGTGTTTAAAGGCTGTCGCTGCAACATCCACCAACATCATATTATAAATAGCTTGTGTACCGATAATGGTGATGGCGCGAGAAATAGTACTGATCTCTCCAGGGAAACTATAAATAGCACTATTTGCTATTTGTAGTAATCGAGAGGTCATTGAGGGATCAACACTGATCACATTAGCAAAGTCTTCAATAGTTGAGTCTTCATCCTCCATTAACCCTTTTATTTTAAAACAAGCATCGGGTAAGGCAAAAGAGCCGTTGGCTTGTACTGCGTATTCATGAGCATTCATGGGATATCCATATTTTATCAAATAATATTTATAGTGTAGCTTGTTGCTTTAATACAGAAAACAAAAAACGCAGTGATCTTCATCACTGCGTTCTTATATTAATTATGAAAAAACTTTATTGAGCGAAAGTTTTTCCGAAAAAATCACCTTTGTTCCACGTTGGACGCTTATCACCATTGGCAATTTCTAAACCTATCATCATGTTCACTTCTGCAAAGCTTGCGGCTGCATCGTAACGAATAGGTAAAGTTGCTTCATCACTATGCTGATGATAGTGATTCTTGAAAAAATCGCCGAATACTTCACCGCCATTAATAGCAGGATCTTTAGATTTAAAGCCTGTCATTAAAAATACCGAAGGTATGCCAGCTTTTACAAAGCTATAATGATCACTTCGAGTAAACAGTGCTTGATCCGGCATTGGGTCAGCGCTTAATGACAAGTCAACTTTTTCTGCTGCACGTGCAACAATAGGACCTAAACTTGAGTGAGTCGAACCAAAAGCAATTATATCGGCAAATGGGTATAAAATTAATGGCATATCTAAGTTAACATTAGCGACCATTTGGGTAGCCGGCACTGTTGGATTCGTTGCAAAATAGCTTGAACCTAATAGACCCTTTTCTTCTCCGGTAACCACCACAAACAAAATTGAACGTTTAGGTTTTTCAGGCATGGTCGACAATAAACGCGCAGTTTCAAGTAAAATAGCAACACCTGAAGCATTATCTAACGCACCGTTGTTAATTTTATCTTCGTCATCGCCATGGTTACTTACACCGATATGGTCAAGATGAGCACTGAAAACGACATATTCATTTTTCAGCTTAGGATCACTACCTTCTATAGCCGCAATAACATTAGGGCTAGAAATTTCTTCATGACGACTTTTACTTGCCATTTTAACACTTGATTTCAACGAGAAGCCTTTAACAGCTGCATTATTAGTATCATCGTTAAGTACGTCAGCTAAAGTACGTTCTGCGCCAACAAATAAAGCTTTAGCATGCTCAGCACTGATATAAGCACCGCCTTTCAACTCAGGATACTTGCCAAAAGGCATACCTTCTTTATTTAACCAGTTAAGGCGAGGCGCATCAGCATAAGAAGCTGTTTTAGTAAAAGTACGTACTGCATCACGTTTTGGTGTATGGATAGTAATAAAACCAACAGCACCATTTTTAACTGCATGTTTTAGTTTTTCACTGCCTGAGCCAATATGTGCACCTTCTTCTGACGGTAAATCATTAGGACGCCCCGTTAGTACAACAACAACCTTACCTTCAACGTCGATATCTTTGTAATCATCGTAACCAAAATCGGCAGAGACTACGCCATAACCTACAAAAACCGTTTCAGCTTCAATAGCCGAGTCTGTTGAGACACTATCGCCCGACATAATGAAGGCGTCTTTAAATTTAAGTGCTATTTCACCATCACTATTTATGACGGATAATTTTGCACTATTTTCTTCAAGAAATGCTTTACGAAAGGTGACTTGTTGTTCAAAGCCTTTGTGCTCGCCCATAGGCGTTAAACCTAACTGCTTGAAGTATGACTTCACGTAATTAGCCGCGATTTGGTAGCCATCGCTGCCGGTATCACGCCCTAGTAAGGTATCGTCAGCAAGAAATTCTACGTGTGCTTTTATGTTTTGTTCATTCACTTGTGGGGATTTTTCAGCAGTCACAACAGATGTTTGATTATTTTGTCCACAAGCAGATAAAAGCGCGAGGCTTAATAAACTTGCGCTAGTCAGTAATTTAAATTTCATTTGGCTTCTTCATATTATTTAATTAAATTCTAAGGATATACTTACATACAGGCATATCGACGTCACTATAATAATTGCTAAGATAAAACGCTAGTTTAGTAATAAATTTATTTATTGATTTCACATCAAAAAATACTCAAATAAACGCGGCACAAATTGAACGTTAACCTTCAAATATATTACACCTAGGCTAGACATGTAGTTAGATGGTTGATTACAGTGATAAAAGTGATAGAGTTTTCTGCTTAGCGTTTTTCAATAGTTATTGTTTTAGGATAGAAAGTAGGCGAATATGAAACTATCCTCTAACAAAGTAAATTTATTATGCTAATCAGTAATTTTTCGAAAATGTCAGATTCTTCACAAAAAGAGAGTAGCTTCATATCTGTCATAAAAAGTGTTGGAGCCGCTTTCTTGGGCGTGCAGAGTAATAAAAATAGAGAGCGAGACTTCAGCGAAGGAAAGTTAAGTCACTTTATTATTGTCGGTGTTCTCGGTGCTGCTATTTTTATTGGGGCATTAGTGGCTGTTGTATCACTCGTATTACCTTAACCACTACTTATAAAGCACTAACAATTCCGCAACTTTACTACGCTTGTTTGCTTTTTGGCTAATAGTACGTGCAACTTGTATCGTTTTTTGTGTGTCCGCATGCTCGTAAATTTTGCGTGTCCAAATAGTATCGTGATTACTGATCACGACTGATATGTTTTTTTCTGTTGTTACTTCTTCTGCAATATTAGCTAAATCAGCTTGTTCATCTAAACCAAAGCCATTTCCCACATAACTGGTAAAACTCGCTGTTTTACTTAACGGTACGTAAGGTGGATCACAGTAAACTACATCGCCGCTTTTTGCATGTGCAAACGTTTCTCGATATCCATTACAGATAAAGGTCGCTTTTTTTGCTTTTTCAGCAAAATATAGCATCTCATTTTCAGGAAAGTATGGGCGGACATATCTGCCAAAAGGAACATTGTAGCCCCCTGACTTATTATATCGGCATAAACCATTATAACCATGACGATTCATATAAAGAAAAATGAGAGAACGGAAGTAACTATCACTACTAGCATTAAATTCTGCTCGCAATTGATAGTAGACTTTTTCTTGATTGTATTCTGGCGTAAAATACTTTGCAGCATCAGTTATAAACTGCTGAGGATTTTCTTTTACAATGTTATAGAGGTTGATAAGATCTTGATTAATATCATTCAACAAATAATGTTTATAATTACTATTTAAGAATACCGAACCAGCACCAACGAAAGGCTCAATAAGCCGATCCCCTTTCGGTAGTATTTTATTAATTACATCGCATAGACCATATTTACCGCCAGCCCATTTTAAAAATGCTCGATGTTTTTTAACCATTGAAACCACTTACCTACAACTGCTTATTTAAACACTGAGTTTAAACACTAAAAAGAAAGCGAATTGTATACTGATTAGCGCATTATTGGGAGCGTTGAAAGCTACTGATTTCACTATTAATCGCTTCAACTGATTTTATCCAGGGTTGATGCGACATTATGCTACTTGGTAACAGCGTTATCGCTTGTTCTGCACTAAGTCTGGTCGGGTATATTTCTGACGTAATGACTAGCATTGGCTGTTGCTTTAGCAAACGATGATAACGTTTCACGTTTATTGATGTAAAGTCAGGCAAAAATTGCTGATAAACAGAAAGCCGCGTGAAACCAGCGATTTGGATAACAAAGCCAGTTTTGGCATCGGTATAGTAATCATTATCTATACGAACACTTTCAATATCGTTAATATTTTTTATCGCCAATTCTTTAACTCTATCTAAAGCAGACACGGTTAATACTGGAGTTGGCGATAATAATATACTCTCATCTGTTTTAGTTGCAGGTTTTGCAACCTTGTCTATTAAAGTTTTACTATCAAGAAAGGATTCAAAGCGCTTTGGTCTTTCATCAACGAGTGCATTTTTTGTAGTTTCACCTATCTCAACTGATTGCTGAAAAGCTGATATCGCACTGACAATATCAATTGGATTAGCGGTTTCTGGTATTTTAGCATCGATATTTTGTGGCTTAATAGCCATTAATGATTGAAATATATCAGCAGGTTTGGCTAATAAAGTTACAGCTTTTATTGATTTCTTCTCTTCTGTCACAAAAGAGTTAGCGCCAAGTGTAGCACTTTGTAAGCCTATTTTAGTTTTTAGGCTAAAGGCATCTTGCTGAAATAGCCAATAACCAAGTAACGATAAGCTAATCACAAAAGCAGTAAAAAACATTAACCATTTGACGGTACGTGTTAATCTAAAAAAGGGCGACTTCACTTTAAAAACATTCGCATTCAATGCCAATAACTGTCCTGTTTGACCTGATAAAATTGATATTTTTTTATTAAAAAGTGATTTGTTATTTGCTATTAGGATCCCTGTTTGCGGTGTGCCAAGCATTAAAACACTAATGGGATAATTGGCCTTTTTCGCAATATCGGTAAGTTGACATAATTCATGTAAAATTTGCAAAGACAAATATTGCGTATGTTCAATAACAATGTCGATAAGCTGCTTATCTTGTTTCGCCAAATTAATTAAACTAACAGCAAGTGATTGTTCAGGATCGAATAAGGTATCTACAAAAAGTTGCTCTACGATTCGGCAACGGATTTGAATATCATTTAATTTAGGTGAAACAGCGATAAATGCTGCATTGTGCTCATTCGTCAAAGAGCCAAGAAATTGACTCGCGACTTGCGAATAAACATTTTCGTCTTGGTCGACAACCAATACCGCATGTTTTGAAAAACGTAGAATGTAATCAACACGCGCGTTAGCGCTGATGGTTGTAACGCTTTGTGGTACGTTAGATTCTATGGCATGTGCTAGTGCAGACATGTTTCACCTGTTCTGTATTAAAAATTACAGAATTTGCTGAAGCATATCCTCACTAATATCATCACGCAGTTCAGATTGACCAATCGCGGTAGGGACGATTAAACGTATCACACCGGCTAAATTCTTTTTATCACGACGCATGTGACAAATAAATTCTTCAAAGCCCATATTATCAGGAGCTATAAGTGGTAAATCAAATGCGGCAATTAAAGTTTCGATACGACGAAGATCTGACGCTTCAAGCAAATTCAATGCTACAGATAACTTAGAGGCAAGTACCATGCCAGTAGCTACAGCTTCACCGTGCAACCATTTACCATAACCTTGATCAGCTTCTATCGCGTGGCCAAAAGTATGACCTAAATTTAATAAGGCACGAACACCCTTTTCAGTTTCGTCAGCAGAAACAATGTCAGCTTTGCAGCGGCAACAGGTTTCGATCATCTCAATTAATGTTGCTTTATCCGCTGATTTTATTTTTTCACTGTTATTTTCTAACCAGGTAAAAAATTGTCCATCGCCTAAAATACCGTATTTGATTACTTCAGCCATGCCAGCATTAAACTCACGAATTGGCAGAGTAGTTAAGCTATCGATATCAATAAAAACAGCTTTTGGCTGATAAAACGCACCAATCATATTTTTACCAAGAGGATGATTAACTGCTGTCTTTCCTCCAACAGAAGAGTCAACTTGAGAAAGTAATGTTGTTGGTATCTGAATAAAGTTTATACCACGTTGATAACATGCAGCAGCAAAACCCGTAATATCACCAATAACACCACCGCCTAAAGCGATTAAGGTGGAATCACGACCATGCATGTTCCCCAACAGATGAGACATAATAACGTCAAAATTTGCTAATGACTTTTGTGCTTCACCATCGGGTAATATAATTTCATCGACCTGAAAATCTGTTAACCTGGATTTCAAAGCTGCAAGATATAAGGGTTCAACAATATTATTAGAAACGATACAGACACGTTTCCCATGAATATACTGAGAGAGCAGACTATTTTCGTTTAATAGTCCACTTTCAATATAAATGGGATAACTGCGTGTACCGAGATCAACATTTAGCGTTGTCATTTTTGGGTGCTTATTTACTTTTTAAAAATCTAAACGCTCAACAATTTTATGAGCCACAACTTTTGCACTTTGGTCATCAGTTTTAACAACAACATCAGCAATTTCTTCATACAAAGGATTACGTTCTACTGCTAAATTTTCAAGTACTGTGCGTGGTTCTTCTGAGGTTTGTAACAATGGGCGTTTACGATCACGTTGTGTACGAGCAACTTGCTTGTCTATTGTTGTTTCTAAATAAACAACAACACCACGTGCCGACAAACGATTACGTACTTGTTTACTGATCACTGAACCACCACCTGTCGCTAAAACAATACCTTGTTTTTCACTTAGGTCCTCAATCACACCTTCTTCTCTTTTACGAAAGCCTTCTTCGCCTTCAAGATCGAATACCCATGCGATATCAGCACCTGTACGGCGTTCTATTTCCTGATCAGAGTCAAAAAATTCAAGATGTAGCCTATCAGCTAATTCTCTACCAATTGTGCTTTTACCAGCCCCCA
>Ga0209396_1000678_pt1 | contig 39100 bp, 36 predicted proteins | sample GOMGulsemesocosm_6_FD_184638 | JGI IMG/M metagenome (GOLD analysis project Ga0209396, IMG submission 184638) | Methane-oxidizing microbial communities from mesocosms in the Gulf of Mexico - GOM8C Gulf of Mexico (SPAdes) (version 2) | ecosystem: Environmental > Aquatic > Marine > Cold seeps...
CTGCAAGATGCTGACGTAATTACAGCCTTTGAAGAAAACCGCCGCAAAACTGCGCCCTGGTTATTCGCCGAATTAACCTGATTTAATTTAATAAAGAAGATTAGTTATGACTGATAAGATTTTGATTTTAAAGGGTGATGGTATTGGCCCTGAGATTGTTAACGAAGCCATTAAAGTGCTGGATGTGGTTAAAGCCCGCTTTAATCTGGACATGGAAACGACTGAAGGTTTGATCGGCGGTGCGGCCTATGATGAGACCGGCTCACCGTTTCCAGACGTGTCGTTAGCACAGGCACAGGAAGCTGATGCAATCCTGCTGGGCGCTGTTGGCGGGCCGAAATGGGAAAAACTGGATCGTGCTGTGACACCTGAACGCGGCCTGTTGGCAATTCGTTCCAATCTGGAGCTGTTCGCTAACCTGCGTCCTGCGATGTTGTACCCACAATTGGCTGAAGCAACGTCTCTGAAACCAGAGATCGTTTCCGGTCTGGATATCATGATCGTGCGCGAACTGACGGGTGGTATTTACTTCGGTCAGCCACGCGGTATTCGTACGCTGGAAAATGGCGAGCGCGAAGGTTTCAATACTTACGTTTATTCAGAAAGCGAAGTGCGTCGTATTGCACACGTGGCTTTCCAGGCGGCGCAAAAACGTGACAAACGTGTCTGCTCAGTCGATAAAGCTAACGTACTTGAAGCAACTATTCTGTGGCGCGAAGTCATGGAAGAGGTAGGTAAAGAGTATCCTGATGTTGAACTGAGCCACATGTACGTGGATAACGCAGCAATGCAGCTGGTGCGCGCGCCTAAGCAATTTGACGTGATGGTAACCGGCAATATGTTTGGTGACATTCTGTCTGATACAGCAGCGATGCTGACCGGTTCTATCGGTATGTTGCCTTCTGCGTCTCTGGATCGTAACAACAAAGGCATGTACGAGCCGATTCACGGTTCTGCGCCTGATATCGCAGGTAAAGGCATTGCTAACCCGCTGGCAACCATCCTGTCTGTGGCGATGATGTACCGTTATAGCTTCAACCGTTCGGACGTGGCAGAGGCCATTGAAAAAGCGGTTGGCGACGTTCTGGATCAGGGTTTGCGCACTGCTGATATCAAAGGTGGTGCGGCTGAAACCGTCACTACTGAGCAGATGGGTGATGCGGTTGTGGCTGCTTTATCTAAGTAGTTCTCGTCCGTCATACCGGCCCCGGACTTTAGTCCGGGGTGACGGGCTCAGTATCTACATGTTGATAGCTATTTGGTCAGCGGTGGTAATGGATTCCGGATCTGCGCTTTGCTTGTCCGGAATAACGTTATAAACCCCGTCATACCGGGCACTGACCCGATATCCATGTATTTAAGGCTTTATTAACTTAAAGCCCTTAATTTTAAACGCTTTTTGCACTAGAATCGCTGTGCGTTTTACAGGCCTCAGAACAGGGTTTTGACGCCTTACTTTATTTGAATTTGTAACTTGGACTTTCCAGCATGACTAAATTGTATGATGTGGCAGTTGTCGGCGCGACCGGTGCTGTAGGCGAAACTATTATTTCCATTTTGGAAGAACGTAATTTTCCAGTGGGTAATCTGTACCCGCTAGCCAGTGCTCGTTCTGCTGGTAAACGCATCATGTTCAAGGGTAAGTCCGTTACGATTGAAAACTTGGCGGATTTCGATTTCTCCAAAGTACAGATCGGTTTGTTCTCAGCCGGTGGCAGCATCTCTGAAGAGTTTGCGCCTATCGCGGCGGCGGCGGGTTGCGTGGTGATCGACAATACTTCGCACTTCCGTTATGACGATGATATTCCTTTGGTTGTGCCTGAGGTAAATCCAGGCGCGCTGGATGATTACGCTAACCGTAACATCATCGCGAACCCTAACTGCTCAACGATTCAGATGTTGGTGGCGTTGAAACCGATTCACGATGCTGTGGGTATCGAGCGTATTAACGTGGCGACTTATCAGGCCGTATCAGGTACTGGTAAAGAAGCCATTGAAGAGCTGGCGGGGCAAACTGCCAAGTTGTTGAACGGTCAGGAAGTAGAAGCTGAGGTGTATCCAAAGCAAATCGCTTTTAACGCCTTGCCGCAAATTGATGTATTCATGGAAAATGGCTACACCAAAGAAGAAATGAAGATGGTTTGGGAAACTAAAAAAATCCTGGATGCGAACATTGAGGTGAACCCAACCTGCGTACGTGTTCCTGTGTTCTTTGGTCACTCGGAAGCTGTACACATTGAAACGCGTGAAAAAATCAGCGTTGAGCAAGTCCGTGAGTTGATGGCTAATGCACCGGGCGTTGAGCTGATGGATGAGCGTGTTGACGGTGGTTATCCAACAGCGGTCAGTGAGTCTGCGGGTAAGGATCCTACTTATGTAGGCCGTATTCGTGAAGATATCTCACACCCACGTGGCATTGATATGTGGGTTGTTTCGGACAACGTTCGTAAGGGCGCAGCTCTTAACAGTGTGCAAATTGCTGAAATTATGATCGAAACAAAACTATAAATTAAACCTTTTCGCCAGTTGGCAGTATTTTTGCTGACAATTTTCTGGCGCTCTGGTTAGACTGGGCTAAACTTTTCCATAACTGTGTTGTGGAAAAGTTTAGCCCTTTTTATTTAGGGAAGCTCTGATTTAAATTAAGCGCATTCGGTGCGTTGATTTGCGCTTTTAGACAGAGCAGAGTCAGACTATTGTATTTATTACTGATTAAAGGATGGATCGTATGATGCGTAAGCTTGCAATGGCAATGGTGGTTTCCGGAGCCCTTGGTAGTAGTTTCGCGAGCGCGATGGGTTTAGGCGAAATCAAAATGAACTCTGCGTTGAATCAACCACTGGATGCAGAGGTTAAGCTGCTTAATGTGGGGGATCTGTCCGAAAATGAAATTCTACCGAACCTGGCCAGTCACCAAGATTTTTCGCGTGCCGGTGTTGAGCGAGTATTTTTTCTAACGGGCATCAAGTTTGATGTTGAGCTTGATGGTAAGGGCGGGGCTGTACTGCACCTGAGTACGGATCGTATCGTTAAAGAGCCCTTCCTAAACTTTTTGATTGAATTACACTGGCCAAGTGGCCGCTTATTACGTGAATACACCGCATTATTAGATCCACCCCTTTTTTCTGAAGTAGCTCCTGTGTCCGTTCAGCAGGCAGCGACAGCAGCGCCTGCTAAAGTTGAGTCCGCGCCTCAGCCGAAAACCTACAGCACACCTACAGTCACGCAAAGCAGTGTACAGACAGCTCCGACATCGACGACTAGTGATAAAAGGGATGGCACTGTTCGCGTAAAAAAGAACGATACGCTATGGGGCATAGCTAAAGAAAACCGCCCCGATCTCAGTGTCACTGTGCGCCAGACAATGGTGGCGATACAGCAACACAATCCGCAAGCGTTCATCAATAACAATATTAACCTGCTCAAATCCGGGCAGGTTCTACGTATTCCTGAAGCTGACGAAATTCGCAGGGTTTCATCGAGTGACGCTTATGCAGAAACCGTTCGTCAAACACAGGAATGGGAAGGCAAAAGAACCATTGATGCTACCCAAAATTATGACACTGCGCCAAATTCAGTATCAACCGATCAGGGCGGTTTGCTAAAACTGGTTGAAACAGGTGCTGATTCCGTTGGTGGTAGCACTGCTGAGCACGCTTCAGGTGGTTCTGCGACAGATGGTCAGGCTGGATCGGGTGGTCAAGCTGGCCCTGCCGGTGAATCTGGCTCTGCTTCTAGCGTTGAAAATGTCAATGCGCTGGAAAAACAACTACAAGACCTGCAGCGTTTAATGACACTGAAGCAAGAGCAACTTGCGTTGTTGCAAGTGACACAAGCTGAAGCTGAGTTGGCGGCAGCTGCCGAAGAAGTTGCGGCAGCCGAGGTTGTTGCTGATGGCGCTGAAATGTTGGCTGGCGACGAAGCTCTTATGGGCGAAACACAGGTAGCTGATGAGTCGCTAGCGTCTGAAATGGCTGCCGAAACAGGGGTTGTCCCAGACGGAGGTGCAAATACTTCTGATTCAGAAGCGACTGTTGTAGCTGATGATTCGGCGGCAGAAATTGAAGCGGCGGCTGCACAAGAGTCACGCCCAAAAGAGGGTATCATGGATATCATCATGAACAATCCGCTTTACATCGGTGTGTTAGTGGTTGTGACCTTAGGTAGTTTGATTCTTCTTGGCGCCATTTCACGTCGCCGTAAAGAGGAAAAAGAGTATCCTCAGGGTTTTCAGAAAACGATGGATGCCTCCGACAACGACGTTGAATTGTCTGGCGAGCTGGGTGATGACCTGATAGATGTTGATGCAACTGCAAATGTTGCTGATATCGCTGATGCTGAGCCATTATTGGGCGATGAGGAGCTGGCAGGTGGTGGCGCCGAGGATGCGCGTAAATTGCTCGAAGAAGCCGATATTTATATCGCCTACGGTCGTTATGAGCGTGCTGTCGAAATTTTGCAGCCTGCCGTTAATGATGCTCCGGAAAATACTGAACTGCGGCTGAAGCTGACTGAAATCTTCCTCGCCAGTAAAGATCAAGCACGTTTCTCGCAACAAGAGACTGATCTGCAAGCGATTGGAGATAGCGATGCATTGGCGAAGCTTGATGAGCTGAAAATTAAATATGCAGATTCATTTGATGCGCAGCCTGAGCCTGAGCCAGTGTCAGAATCAGAATCAGAACCAGAAGAAAGTGTTGCTGAGGCAGTTGTTGATTTTGAAGCGTTTGACGTAGAAGAGTCAGTAACGGAAGAGCCTAAAGGTAAAGAGTCTTTTGAGCTTGGAGATCTTGATTTTGACTTGTCTGACACTGATGCTGAAGAGGTTGTGAGCGAAGCGGCGTCAGCGGCTGATCGTGTTGAGCAAGCTAATGGCAATCTGGTTGAGTTTGTAACAGATACCTCTGACGATTTCTTTGATATTGATGCTGAAGACTCTGTTGAAGCCGGCTCTGTTGATGAGCCGCTAGAGTTTAGCTTGGACGAAGGTGTTGATGATCAACCTCAAACCGAGATTGAGGAATTCGATGCAAGTGCTGATGATATGGACTTCCTTGTTGATACGGATGAGTCGGCGACCAAACTTGAATTGGCTAAAGCCTATATCGATATGGCCGACACTGATGCAGCGCAAGAAATTCTTAATGAAGTGGTTTCTGAAGGCAGCGAAGATCAGCAAGACGAAGCCAAAAAACTACTTGATAACCTAGTGTGACAGTACAGGAACAATCCTTTACCCGGGTAGCCCTTGGCATAGAATATCATGGCAGCGGCTACAACGGATGGCAGATCCAAACCCACGAATCAACGACTGTCCAGGAAACCCTTGAGGAGGCTTTAAGCAAAATTGCTTGTTCGCCTATTCGTGTTTTTTGTGCCGGGCGCACCGATGCGGGTGTTCACGCAACCGGCCAAGTCGTTCACTTTGATACCCTTGAACCACGTACCCTGCAAGCATGGGTACGTGGTACGAATACGCATCTTCCCCGCACCATCCGAGTACGCTGGTCAGCCTACGTTTCTCAAGATTTTCATGCCCGATTCTCGGCCATGGCGCGTCGCTATATCTATGTGATTGACAATAATCGCATTCGCTCTGCGATGACGGCTAACCATTTAACGCCTGAAGAGCGCCCGTTAAATATTGAGCGCATGCGTGAAGCAGCCAAGTATTTAGTTGGAGAGCATGATTTTAGTTCTTTCCGCACGGTTAGGTGTCAGGCTAAATGCCCGATTAAAACGGTACACCATCTAGAGCTGAAACAGCGTGGACATTTGATTAGTATTGATATTAAAGCCAGCGCCTTCTTGCATCATATGGTTCGTAATGTTGCTGGTGTTTTAATGGCCGTGGGTATGGGTAAGGCTGAACCTGAGTGGGCCAAACAAGTGTTAGAAGCGAGAGATCGAACCGTTGGTGGCGTTACGGCTTTGCCGCATGGATTGTACTTGGTTGGTGTCGATTATCCGCCTGAATTTGAGCTGCCTGAATCCGAAATCACCCTGCCATTTTTATTGTAGGTTAAAGGAAGGTTTAACTAATTAAGCTGTTTTTTAATAGCCATAGCTGACGCTTTAAGTGTGCTTTTGCTAGAATCCTCGCTCAAAGATTTGCTACCGTTCAGAGGCCTTATCGTGACAACACCCCAGTCCCATATTCGAACACGTATTAAAATTTGCGGCATTACGCGCCCTGAGGATGCTTTGGCCGTTGCCGAAGTGGGGGCTGATGCCATCGGCCTGGTGTTTTATGCCAAGAGCCCGCGTGCGGTGACGATCGCGCAAGCACAGGCCATTATCAATGTTTTGCCACCCTTTGTGACGCGTGTTGGTTTATTTGTCGATGCCAGTCAACAAGAGCTGGATATGGTGCTGGATCAAGTTGAGCTGGATGTGGTGCAGTTTCATGGCAATGAAACATTGGCGCAGTGCGAGTCGGCCGGCAAAGAGTACATGAAGGCCGTACGTGTGCAGGAGACATCTGACATTGTGGCCGCGCTGGAAAAATACCCCTCGGCATCCGCCTTGTTGCTCGATGCGTACCACCCAACTCTGCCTGGTGGTACGGGCGAAACGTTCGACTGGGATAAAATCCCGCAAAATCTCGCTAAACCTATTGTGCTTGCTGGCGGTCTAAACAGTGGCAACGTTGCGCACGCTATCGCAGCTGTGTGTCCCTACGCGGTAGATGTTAGTGGTGGAGTGGAGCAGAGCAAAGGCGTTAAAAGTGTCGATAAGATTATTGATTTTGTTGCCGCTGTAAACAGTGCATAAAAAGAGACTTTTTTATAAAACAATAGACGAGTAAAAATGGCTAAAATTAGCCTTCTTTTTGTTGGAAAACTTGCCAATAGTTCACTATTGACTGCGTTTCCCACCTCAATCAGGAAAATTTCATCTGATTTTTTCTTTCGTTCCTGCTTTGAATAAAGGACTCGTAAAAAAACTTGTCAGGGCCGCGACTAAAAACGGGTAGACAGGTACAATAGCGGGAATAAAACCGCAGCTAATTACCACAATCAAAGGATAAGTTGAGCAATGAGCAGCTGGCTTGAAAAAATTGTTCCTTCTATTGTACGTTCCGAACAAAAGAAAAAGAGCACCGTTCCCGAAGGGCTTTGGAAAAAATGTCCTAAGTGCGATGGCGTTTTATATCGTCCGGAATTAGAAAATAATCATGATGTTTGCCCTAAATGTGATTACCACATGCGCATCAATTCACGTCGCCGTCTGGATATGTTTCTGGATCAGGAAGGTCGTGAAGAGATCGCAGCAGAGTTGGTGCCTGAGGATAAACTGAAGTTCAAAGACTCCAAAAAGTATAAAGATCGTCTGGTAGCCGCTCAGAAAAATACGGGTGAACAGGATGCATTGGTTGTTATTAAAGGCCAATTGAACGGTCTTCCTGTTGTTGCCTGCTGTTTTGAGTTTGGTTTCATGGGCGGCTCAATGGGCGCCGTTGTTGGTGCACGTTTTGTTCGGGCAGTGAACGTTTGTCTTAAAGAACGTATTCCACTGATCTGCTTCTCCACCAGCGGTGGTGCACGTATGCAGGAAGCCTTGATTTCGTTGATGCAAATGGCGAAAACCAGCGCTGCAATTGAGCGTATGAAGCAACAGGGCATTCCTTACATTTCGGTGCTGACTGATCCTGTTTATGGTGGTGTTTCTGCCAGCCTGGCAATGTTGGGTGACTTGAATATCGCTGAACCAAAAGCTTTGATTGGTTTTGCGGGCCCTCGTGTTATCGAGCAGACCGTACGTGAAAAACTGCCTGAAGGTTTCCAGCGTAGCGAATTCCTGTTGGATCACGGTGCCGTGGATATGATTATTTCACGTGGCGAAATGCGTGACCGTGTGTCCAGTTTACTGTCTAAATTGATGCCTTCGCTGGCAGGGTAATTACCCTGCCACAACGGTCGTCACAAGCAAAGACTCATCAATCCGTTAAACTTCTGATTCCCAAATATTATGACTAACTCTGAATCGCCATCGAATCTGGCCGAATGGCTGCAAAGAGTCGAATCCCTTCATCCTGATGAAATTGATCTTGGCCTGGCCCGCATCGCGCAGGTTAGCCGCCAGATGAAATTACCTGCCATTGCCAAAAAGGTGATCACGGTAGCTGGTACGAACGGCAAAGGCAGCACAGTTTGCATGTTGTCTACGATTCTTGCCGAAGCGGGTTATAAAGTCGGCACTTACACGTCCCCCCACCTGATTCATTACAACGAACGCGTTCGTATTAACGGCAAACCGGTCTCTGATGAGGCGCTGTGTGACTCTTTTGAACGTGTTGATGCGGCACGTGAAGGTGTTTCGCTGACGTATTTTGAATTTGGTGCATTAACGGCTTTTGATATCTTTGCTCGTTCTGATCTCGACATAGCGGTTTTGGAAGTGGGTTTGGGTGGCCGTCTTGATGCGGTAAACCTGATTGATCCTGATGTTGCGGTATTAACAACGATTGCCCTGGATCACACTGACTGGTTGGGTGAAACCCGTGAAGAAATTGGTGTGGAAAAAGCCGGTATCTTCCGAGCGGGTGCACCTGCTATCTGTGGTGAAACTGATCTGCCGCTAACGGTCATCAATCATGCGCAGGCGCTATCGGCTGATTTGATGCGTCGCGGTGAAGTCTATGACTTTAACAAACATGCAGATGAACATATTGATGGCATGAAAGTGTGGGATTGGACGGGTAGCCGAGGCAAACACCCGGAATCACTACAGAATCTTCCGTTACCTTCTTTGCCTTTAGTTAATGCAGCGACAACCTTGCAGGCGTTGTATCAACTGGATATGGAAATCCCTGAACAAGCGATTCGTGAAGGTTTGATCAAAGCCAGCTTGCCTGGGCGTTATCAGCGCCTCGAAAAACCAGTGCCGATGCTGCTGGATGTGGCGCACAACCCGGAAGCCGCCGCCTATCTGGTTGATCGTCTTAAGGAAGAAAACCACGGCGGACGTTTATTTGCGCTGCTGGGTATGTTGTCTGACAAGGACAGCGATGAAGTTCTTACTATTATGCAGCCCGTTATTGACGAATGGGCTGTGTGTGATCTTGATACGCCAAGAGCCATTGCCGCCTCACAGTTACAGGCGAAATTGGCTGAGCTTGGTGATAGCAATGTAAATACCTATGCCAATGCAGCCTTGGCGCTGGATGCACTGAGTTCACGTGTAGGAAAAGATGATCTGTTGATTGTTTTTGGTTCCTTTTTCACGGTGGGCGCTGTGTTAGAAGCCATTTCCTTTGAGTCTTGATAGTTGATGTCTAGCGGGAGCTCTCACAGTGGATGACGGGATAAAACAACGCTTGATTGGAGCGGTAGTGCTCGTGGCGCTGATGATCATCTTCCTGCCGATGTTTTTTGGCAGTGGCGATATGGAGCCCGTAGATATCCTCATTGAAATTCCTGAAAAACCACCGGTTCCAGAATTTAATATCACTCAACCCGTTAAGCCCAGTGAGCTACGTAAAGCTGAAGTTGCTGAGGAAACACCTGAGCAAACGTTACAGGAACTGGTTGATAAAGAGGTCGATAACAAAAAGCTGCCGGTCAGCTGGGCGTTACAGGTCGCTAGCTTCAAAGAACGTAGTAACGCTGAAAATCTGCGCGATAAATTACGCAAAGGCGGTTACAAGGCTTACATTAAATACCGGCTGGATGTTGAGCCTAAAATGATTCGCGTACTGGTCGGCCCAGTGCTGGAACGTGCAGAAATCGATAAAATAAAAGCGACAATTACCCGACACCATAAGCTTGAAGGTGTTGTTGTACGCTATTTACCCTGATGGGTTGTGACGGTACTGAAAAGTTATGAATTGGGCTGACTGGGCAATTATTGCCATTATCGTATTATCGGGGCTGATTAGTCTTAAACGCGGCTTCATCAAGGAAGCCCTGTCGCTGCTGATCTGGGTTTTGGCCTTTGTGATTGCGCGTATGTTCAGCGCTAATATGTCGACTTTACTGGTTGATTACATTGATGTGACAACAGTACGCTATGCGGCAGCCTTTGCGATATTGTTTGCGGCCACCTTGATGGTGGGCGCGCTGGTTAATTACCTGATCGGTACGCTGGTACGCATGACCGGTTTATCCGGCACGGATCGCATGTTAGGTATTATATTTGGCCTTGCACGAGGTGGATTGCTGGTGGTGGTTGCGATTGCCCTGGTTAAAAATACGCCGTTAACGGAAGCGCTGTGGTGGTATGAATCCACACTAATTCCAGAATTTTTAATGCTTGAAGAATGGTCCTTTGAACTGTTCGGAAAAATTGCCCGCGCCATTATGGGTGCCGGACAAGAATAACAGGATAAATAATTGCTTTTGTGAGGCGCTCGCTTTGCATAAAAAAGCATTTATACAGGTTAGATAAATGACAAATGAACAACGTCGTAAAGATTTACTGGAACTGGGCTTGTCGCTGGAAACTCTAGCGATCCGTGCGGGCCAATCACGCACCGATGAATTGGAACACGCGGAACCTATTTTTCCTACCTCAAGTTATGTCTACTCCAGTGCAGCGGAAGCGGCCGCGCGCTTTGCTGGTGATATTCCAGGTAATATTTATTCACGCTTTACCAATCCAACCGTGCGCACCTTTGAGCAGCGTTTAGCTGCAATGGAAGGCGCTGATCGTTGTGTGGGTACGGCATCGGGCATGGCTGCAATCCTAAGCACCTTTATAGCGCTGCTTAAAGCTGGCGATCATATTGTGTGTTCGCGTAGTGTGTTTGGCACCACGGTGGTGATGCTGAATAAATTCATGGCTAAATTCGGTGTTGAAACGACCTTTGTTGACCTCGATGACATGGAACAATGGCAGCAGGCTATTCGCCCTGAAACCAAAATGTTGTTCCTCGAGGCACCATCCAACCCATTAGGTGGTACTGCTGATATTCAAGCCTTGGCTGACCTGGCTCATGGCAACGATATCCTGTTGGTGGTTGATAACTGTTTCTGTACGCCAGCATTACAGCAGCCCTTTGAAATGGGCGCTGATATTGTTATCCATTCGGCGACTAAATATTTGGACGGGCAGGGCCGCTGCATCGGTGGAGCTGTGCTGGGTAACAACGAATTGATGGAAGAGGTCTACGGCGTTCTGCGTACCTGTGGGCCGAGTATGAGTCCATTTAATGCCTGGGTGTTCCTGAAGGGCCTTGAGACGCTGAATTTGCGCATGCAGGCACATAGCAGCAGCGCATTGAAATTAGCGGAATGGCTAGAGTCTCAGGATCAAATTGAAAAGGTACATTACAACGGCCTGAAATCGCATCCTCAGCATGAACTGGCGGCTAAACAGCAGACTGCGTTCAGTGGCGTTCTGGCCTTTGAAGTGAAGGGCGGACAAGATGACGCGTGGCGTTTTATTGATGGCACACAGTTTATGTCGATCACCGCTAATTTAGGTGACGCGAAAAGCACGATTACCCACCCGGCAACCACCACTCATGGGCGTTTGACCCCGGAAGAGAAAGTTGCTGCGGGTATTACTCCAAATCTGATTCGTGTGTCGGTCGGTTTGGAAAATGTCGATGATTTGCAGGCTGATCTAGCGCGCGGAATTGCAGCGCTTTAATCATTATTATTTTAGATGTTGTAGGAGAAGTTTAAATGAAAAAATTGTTTAATGGCCTGGCGGCCAGCTCACTGGCTTTATTGTCCTGTTCTGTTCTGGCGCATGCAAACGAAGCTGAAATGACAGCGGCTGCACATGATTCAATGCATATCTCTGATGCAATCATGCCTGTTGCACTGATGATCGCTATTTCTATTATTGCCCGACCTTTCTTCAAGAAAATGCGCGAAGCTCGTATTAAAAGAGAAGAGTCACAGGACAAATAGTTTGCTTGAGTTATTAAATTAGGCACGTTGTTTTACCTTAACGGCGAATTAACGTGCCAATTAACTCTCTTCTTTGTATTTCTGTTCTGGGAAATACTACTCCGCCGTTCGACAGCGTTCAGCCGGTACGGCAAGTTGTTCCAGTAAATAAATCTTAAAATCATCGGCATAGGGCTGTGATTTAAGCGCCTCTTCCATGCACAGCAACCAAGCATCACGCTCGGTCGAACCAATTCGCAGATGCGAATGTGCGCGGGGAATGCTGATGGCCCCATATTTTTCCTTAAACAGTCTAGGGCCGCCCAACCAACCACACAGGAACAGCGCCAGCTTGTCTCGCGACTCCTCTAAATCAACGGGGTGCATTTTTCTAATTTTGTCGGCCTCGTTGTGTTGATCCATGACGTCATAGAAGTCATCAACCAGTTTTCGAATACCAATTTTCTGGCCAGCTGCCTGAAAAGAGGCATCGTCTTGGCCATAAGTGGGCTTTAAATTTGAATCAACAGTTGTCATTTATTTGTTCCTGAACCGTTTGATAATTCTACGAGTTATCAAACGGTTAAAAGTATCGGTTGTGGTTGATGGCTTGCATCCTACCCGTCTCATGGCACAGCTTCAATAGCTGGATGAGCGGTTAAAAAAGAAGGAAACAGGGCTAATTCTACGGCGAGTGAATAACTCAACGGGGCTGGCGTTAGAACGGGAATCAGCACAGCTCTTTTATCATTAGCAGCCAGTCACCCGCGTGCAGGCAGCCGTCGTAAATGACGAAGGGCGTTTATCAAGAACGCGCTAGCCTGCCTTTTCATAGCGTCGTTTGGCGTCTTCGTTTTCACTGGCGACAATCAAACTTATGGTTTTAGCTCCGGCTGCAAGTGCCAAATTTTCGCTAACAGCCATCAGGTCGGTGGCAATGCCTTTGCCGCGGTGGCTATGGCTCCACATACCAGCTGCCCGGTGTCAGCGCTTCCAACTCGACAATAGGACGAACAATTTTCGGATATTTATCAATATCGCTGAGGACATAGGGATCAGACTGCAAATAGCCCAGCAGCATGCCCGCGACTGAATAATTATTTTCAATAATATGTGCGTTGCTGTAGCTGAAATTCCCTGTGGCGCGTGCAGCACGTTGTACGCCGATCTCGAATGGGTTTTCACCGACATTAGTGCTCTGAGAGCAAAAGTAAAAGGGCATACCTTCACCCGCCAGGTTGATTAGGTAGGCAATGTCTCGGGCATCTTCTTCGCGGGCAGCTCTGATATCCATTGTTAATAGTCTCCGCGTTAACAATATAATGCGTGGTGCTGATCCGAATAACATATCACAGGCGGTATTTTAGTATCTTGATCCAGATTAGGCAGTGCAATAGGCTGTAGGCAAGTTCTACAGAGATTAGGTGTAAGGAGATCGGCATGGCTGCGTATCAAACAGGTATTCTGCAGGAAGTACCCTCAGTTGCGAGGTATCTGACGTTTTCACTCATTGCCGGAACAAACCCGCTAGAAACCTTGCGAAGACTGGCCGAGCAGAGCGATGGCCAATCATTGGTGATTGGTCTAGGGCATTCGTTGCTTTTAACGCTGGGTGCTGAGATCAACGCATTAAAAAACTTTCCGGTTCACGTGGGCGCGGGTATAGAGGTGCCTTCAACACCCGCTGCATTATGGTGTTGGCTACGCGCTGAGGATCGTGGTGATTTGGTTCATCAGACACATCAGCTCTGTGACTTGTTGGCCGATGCCTTTGAGTGTGAGTCGGTACTGGATGCCTTCAAGCATGATGGTGGCCGTGATCTAACCGGTTATGAAGACGGCACGGAAAATCCGGAGGGCGAAGAGGCTATTCATGTAGCTTTTGTGCGAGGTGAGGGTGAGGGCATGGACGGTTCAAGCTTCGTAGCCGTGCAAACCTGGCTACATGATTTCTCTCTGTTTAATGCCATGACGCAGGAGCAGCAGGATAACAGCATTGGTCGTCGTAAAAGTGATAATGAAGAACTGGATGACGCACCGTTATCGGCCCATGTTAAACGTACCGCTCAGGAAGATTTTACGCCTGAAGCCTTTTTGTTGCGTCGCTCCATGCCCTGGACTGATGCCAGCGGCGAGGGCTTACAATTTGTTGCCTTTGATAGAAGTTTTGATTCTTTTGAAGCGCAGCTAAAACGTATGGTGGGCGAAGATGACGGCATCAGTGATGCGTTGTTTAGGTTTACACGTCCAATAACCGGTTGTTACTTTTGGTGTCCCCCCATGAAGGCAGGGCAGCTTGATTTGTCGGCCCTGGGTTTATGAAGTTGGGTTATGAAATAACTTTGTGACACTAATAAAAATTAGTGACATAAAAAAGGCCCTGCAGGGATCGCCTGAGGGCCTTTTTGCTAGCTTCGCGCTTTGGCGTTAGGTTGCCATAGCCACTTCACTCTCAACGTCGATATCAATTTCTGGTTTGCTGTGAGAGTGTGATTTAGTAATTTCTTTACGCTTTTGCAGGGATGTTTGCAATTTAGCGCCCATTTCTGGAAGAGCTTTGTATAGCTCGTCAGCACTTGCTTTGGCAACAATATCCTGACCAAGATAATGGGTTGTGGCTTCAACTGTTTGCGTGTTTTTATCGACAGTCAGCACAACGTTGATGGTACTAACGTCGGGGTAGTGACTTGTGACTTTTTTACACTTTGCGATAACAGCTTCGGTAAGGCCGTCGGTGAGTTCTACATGGTGCCCAGTTACATTTATTTGCATAAATCCGGTCCTTCTTAATGGTTAACTCGAACGGTGAAGGCAACAACTTTTCGTCTCCACCCTTAAAGAGTATAAGGACGTTTTCGAAAATCAAAAGGCTTTATTGAAAATTTAAAGTGGATAATTTTCATTGCGTGATTTATATCAGTTATTTAAAAAACCATTAACAGCTCAATATTAGCGTTGAAACAAAAATGACTAAACGTATTTTGATTGCCGGTTGCGGAAAAATAGGTTCAGCGGTTGCTGCCGAACTGGTCTGTTTGGGTTATCACGTGAACGGTTTGAAACGCACTACTCAGCCCGCCGCGCACGGCATTAAATACCTACAAGGAGATTTAACTCAGCCTCAATCCTTAGCTGGGCTGCCGACTGATTTTGATCTGGTTTTGGTGATCGTCACCCCCAGTGATTACAGCGAAGCTGGCTATCGTGCCATTTACGTCGAAGGCGTAGGACACTTGCTGGCGCACTTTGCCCGTGATAATGCCAAGGTCAAAATTATCTACGTGTCATCAACGCGCGTTTACGGCCAGCAGCAGGGCGAATGGGTCGATGAGAATAGCGTTACAGAGCCCGCTGATGCACGAGGGTGTATTCTGCTGGAAGCGGAGCAGCAGGTGCTTGCCTTTGGGAAATCAAACACTGTTGCACGATTCTCCGGCATTTACGGGCCTGATTCGCAGTTTATGCAACGCTTGGCGGTGCAAGACAGCCCCGTTCAATTTGATCCGCCCTGTTTTACCAACAGAGTGCATCGGGAGGATTGTGTTGCTTCGTTAGTTTTTCTTGCTGACAAAGCGCTGACTGGTGAAGCGCTGTCTTCACATTATTTAGTGACGGATGATGAGCCTGCGCCGAAGTGGGAGGTGGTGAACTGGCTTGCGGAAAGGGCAGGTTTAGCAAGCCCTGAAAAGGAAATGTGTGATGCCAGCATGGGGCAGGGCAAGCGCTGCAGTAATCAGCGCATTCGTGAGGCGGGTTATAGCTTTAAATACCGAAATTATCGAGAGGGTTATGGCGAATAGTTACCCGTCTTATTGAGTAAGAATGTTAGTAATACGTTCTTTAAGTGACGGAAGCAACTCTCTTTCGAACCACGGATTTTTACTGAGCCATATATTATTTCTGGGGCTCGGATGTGGCAAAGGCACCCTGTCTGGCCAGAAGGTTCGCCATGATTGCACCAGCTCAGTGAGCGAAAAATTCGTTTTTCCAAAATGATAGGCTTGGGCATATTTTCCGAGCACTAATGTGATTTCTATGTTGGGAAGCTGTTCCAGTAGTTGACTACGCCAAGCGGGCGCGCATTCAGGTCTCGGGGGCAGATCGCCGTGTTTACCTGAGCCCGGATAACAAAAGCCCATCGGTAATAGTGCCACTTTACTGGCGTCATAAAAGATATCTTTGGAAACGCCCATCCACTCGCGCAAACGGTTACCACTGGCATCATCAAATGGTATTCCCGACTCATGAACTTTTCGACCAGGAGCCTGGCCGGCAATTAAAATTCTGGCAGCAGAGTTAACCTGTAAAACCGGCCTGATGCCATGCGGTAAATGCTTCACGCAAATTGTGCACTTGTTGATACTGTCTAATAACAATTGGGTTTTGTGCATTACGAGCCCGTATCTGAAGGTGGCGTCGGTTTATTATGGGCACAACAAAGAAGAAAAACGAGATCAGTCTAATGCCGATTATGAGTTTAATGTGTTCTTCGCTTCAATCCACTGCGCCATGTATTGCGTACTTTTCATACTATGATGACGCAGCATGGCACCGGTGAAGTTGTTCAGGCGGTGTGTTTGGAGCTCATTTTCCAGTTGATCAAGTCGGGAGATCAGCTGTGATCCCAGCTGGGTTTTATCGTAAAACTGATTGATGATGTTAATGCCATGCTGCTGGCACTGCTGCCAAAGCGTTTCATTTTGGTAAAGCTGTACCGCAGCTTGTGCAAAGGCTGCGGGATCATCTGCTATCACACCATTCCAGGGTAGTTCACCGTGCATGGCTTCCGCGCCGATGGCTGTGGTGACGCTCGGCGTACCACACTGCATGGCTTCGGTGAGTTTGCCTTTAATGCCTGCGCCGAAGCGTAATGGCGCGAGGCAGACACGGGCGTTAGACATGACCTGCTGCGCGTCTTCGGCCCAGCCTTTGACCAGAAAGCCCTGTTTGGGGTTGTGTAGCTGAGTGGCTTTAGGTGGCGGGTAGGCGCCGTAAATGTGCAGTTCGGCGGTAGGCAGCTGTTTTCTGATCCACGGCCAGATGACGGCTTTGAGTTGTAATACGGCATCCCAGTTGGGGGCATGGCGGAAATTGCCGATGGAGATGAAATGCTGTCGATCTTCAAAGCCCGGCCAGTTGGTGTTTGTCTGGTCGATTGGCTCAAGCATAAAGGGCACGCAGTGCAGTAGTGAGGCATCAACCTTAAAATGCTTGATCAACAGATCCATTTCATAGCTCGATACCATCAGCGTGAGATCACAACGTAAGATGCTCGCCACTTCGCGTAGAGTGTGTTCGGTGTGTAAATCCTGAGGTGTGACCTCACGACCCTGTTTAACGGCCTGATGGCGTGCCTGACGCAGGCAATGCAGGTCTTCGGTGTCGAGTATCCGGCAGGCATCCGGGCAGTGCTTTTCTACCCGCCAGCCGAACTGCTCCTCCATCATAAAACGATCAAACAGCACCATATCGGGTTGTAGTTCGCTGACAAATGTATCGAAACTGCTGTTGTTGAGCTCAATGGCGGTTTCATTCACGCCGTATTCGGTTAGATCTGTTTTGTGTGCGCCAATGGCGGCGGGGCTGGCGAAGGTGATAAACCAGTTATGTTCGAGAAATAATTCGATCAGTTGCATCATGCGGCTGCCGGCCGCTGATGAATTGGGTTCAGGCCATACGTAGCCAATGATGAGCAGTTTTTTCATGGGGCAACCGACTATTAACGTCGTGATTTAAGCTGAGCGGAATTTATCGCTTAAAGCGAGCAGCGACCGAGGCTGTAGGCAACCTCGGTTATTTTCTGACTTATTTACGATGGCGTAGGAGCCTAACGTCTAAAACCGTATTTCAGTGTGAAATATTGAGCAGGCAAGTCAGCAAGCGGCTCTCTGAGCTTTGCCAGTTCCGCTTCCGGGCCGTGAATTTCAAGGCCGGTTAATTCGGAGATTTGTAATGCCTGTTCCAACAGGTCGCCGATATTATCAAGGTGCGCAAGCAGGGCGTCGGCATTTTCATAACCTTCACGGCAATGCACTTCGTTGCCGTCAAAGCTGAAACCGTAATAGAGGCAACCGGCTTCGCTTTCTGTTTTTGCGACAAACTGTTCGCACAATGACTTAAACGCGGTCATTTGATCTTCAGGAACTTCAAAATAGGGCACGATGGTGCAGCAGGTATCTTGTGTCGACATGATGGGGTCTCCGTAAATGAGCGGTAAGTATGTGAAATTTAAACGGCTTTGCCTAGCAGGCTGTTGAAATTCTATCTGCATGGTCACTGCGGCGTTAAAAATTGACTCAAATCGGTCATTTATACACATAAACTCCCTCATTTCGTCCATTTTTGCCTTGCATTGACTGCCTCGAAAACGAATTTCAACAGCCTGCTAGAGAAAGAACAAATTGAGCGTTATCTGCTGCTCATCATTTGCTGCACGATGGGTTCGAAGATCACCTCAATGGCCAGCGTCATCTTGTCGGCGCTGATAACCAATGTATCCGGGCGGGACAAACAGCCGTTGAGTTTGCTTTGCAGGTAGGGGAAATCGATATCGAATTTTTCCGGTTTACGGAAATGAATGACCACTAAACTCTCTTCATTGGTGGGAATACGTGTGGCAGCAAAGGGGTCGGAGGTATCGACAGTTGGTATACGCTGAAAGTTAATGTCGGTAAAAGAGAACTGTGGTGTGATGATGTTCACGTAGTCATGCATGCGGCGCAGGATTGCAGCTTTGACCTGATGTTTATCGTAACCGCGCTCGCCGGTATCGCGTTGGATTTTTTGAATCCATTCCAGATTAATGACCGGCACGACACCGACTTTGAGGTCCACATGCTGAGCGATATTGATACATTCGTGTACTAGCGCGCCGTGTAACCCTTCATAAAACAACAGGTCTGAACCCCGATCTTCCTCCTGCCACTGGGTAAAGGTGCCCGGTTCTTGTTGGTATTGTTGAGCCTGTATTTCATCGTGCACGTAGTGGCGGATTGTTCCGTAACCCTGCTCACCGTAGTGCTGTAGTAGATCTTCAAGTTCCTTGAATAAGTTGGCTTCGGTGCCAAACACGCTGAAGTGGCCATTTTCACGGTCAGCTTTAGCTGTTAATCGAGACATTTCTGCCCGAGGGTAACGATGAAAACCATCACCATCCACCAGCATGGGCGTGATGCCGCACTGCTGGAATAGCTGTTCAAAGGCCGTTTTGACCGAGCTGGTGCCTGCGCCGGATGAGCCCGTGACGGCAATAATGGGATGTTTCCGTGACATTAGGCTTCCCTGAAATGGGTGTGATTTTAATTTTGAAGCTTTACTTAAGAATAGGACACTTTTTCTAGGTTAACTATCAATGTGGCCGAGATGGGGTTCTGATTTTTCAATACTCCCGTCATCCCTGCGTACAAGGTGAATTGCGAAGAACGCCAGGGTAGCCTCTCTGGCTGCGCCATTCACCTTGCAAGAGAAGGCAGCCTGGGGTGGGCCGGGATCTATCGCAATGGAATTGATTCTGCCCCAAGGGAGGGAACTTGGCCGCCAAAAAGATTTCTCACTGCGTTTGAAATGACAGGAGTAGTGTGAAATGACAGGATTTAGGGCGATCAGGGAGTAACGTTCAAAACAGCAGGCACAAAAAAGGCCGCGCTAAGTTTCCCTGCGCGGCCTTTTTAAAAGTAGAAAATACTATTTCAGGTTGTAGTGTGAAGCCATGGCTTCCAGTGACACTGGGTTGATCTTGCTGGCGTGTCCTTCACAGCCAAAGGCTTGGTAACGTGCGATTACGATGCTCTTCATCGCATCAACGCTCTCTTTCAGGTATTTGCGTGGGTCAAATTCCGCTTTGTTGTGCTCTAGGTAACGGCGAATGGCGCCGGTAGAGGCTAGTCGCAGGTCAGTATCGATATTCACTTTACGTACGCCGTGCTTGATGCCTTCGCAGATCTCTTCAACGGGTACACCGTAAGTTTCAGGAATCGCACCGCCGTATTCATTGATCACAGCTAACCAGTCCTGTGGCACAGACGATGAGCCGTGCATCACCAGGTGAGTGTTTGGAACTGCTTGGTGGATCGCTTTAATGCGATCAATCGCCAGAATATCGCCAGTCGGTGGTCGAGTGAACTTGTAGGCGCCGTGTGAGGTGCCAATAGCAATTGCCAACGCATCTACATTGGTTTTTTCTACGAAATCTTTGGCTTCTTCAGGATCAGTCAACATTTGATCCATAGACAAGATGCCTTCAGCGCCAACGCCATCTTCTTCACCGGCTTGACCCGTTTCCAGTGAACCCAGACAACCCAGTTCGCCTTCAACAGATACGCCACAGGCGTGAGCCATATCAACGGTGCGACGAGTGACATCGACGTTGTACTCGTAAGAAGAAGGTGTTTTGCCGTCATCTCGTAACGAGCCGTCCATCATTACTGAGCTGAAACCTAGCTGGATAGAACGCTGGCAAACTGCCGGGCTGGTGCCGTGATCCTGGTGCATTACAACAGGGATGTGCGGGAATTCTTCAACAGCGGCTAGAATCAAGTGGCGCAGGAAAGGCGCACCGGCATATTTACGGGCACCGGCTGAAGCTTGAACGATAACCGGTGAGTTGGTCTCATCGGCCGCTTCCATGATGGCGCGCATTTGCTCCAAGTTATTCACGTTAAAGGCCGGGATGCCGAAACTGTGGTCGGCGGCGTGATCGAGCAGTTGTTTAAGTGAAACTAGAGCCATGTTGAGACTTTCTCCGAAGCAGATAGTTTTTAAAATAGGGCGTCATTCGACAGGCCGACTAGCTTACACCGAAAGTCTTTCTCCATCCAGCATATAGGGCGTCGGCGTCGGCTGAAAATGACTCAAAAGCACGTGCCAGTGCTGGGTGTTGTTTGGCGTATTCCAGAGGGTCGGCACCCGTTGACCAACACTCGTAGGCTTGACGCAGGGAGCGAGCACCTTCGGCAGGGCCATCGAGATGACCGTAACAACCGCCACCAGCGGTCATAATGACATTGCCATGACCTAAATTCTCAAAAAAGCCCAGTGCGCGTACGGCATTCATGCCGCCGGAAATGATCGGGGTGGTGGGCTTCATACCTAACCAGGGTTGCTCAAAGTAGGGCCCTGAGGCGATATCCTGTTCGAGCATGTAAGCAGACAAACGGTCGGCAGGCTCACCCTCCATTTTGCCAAAACCCATGGTGCCGGTGTGAATGCCGGAGGCACCGAGCAGTCGTGCTAATTTACACAATACCAGCGAGGTATAACCGCGTTTACTCTGAGGCGAGGTGACGGCACCGTGACCTGCGCGGTGATAATGCAAATAGGTTGCGGGGAAATACTTGCGAGCGGTGGTGACAGCCGCCGGACCCGCGACATAACCATCGACCAGAAAGGCAACGTGGCGGGAATTCTCTCCGAAGGCATTCAGTACAAACTCTCCGCGCGCCAGCATTTCATCGTGGTCGTCGGCGGTGATGTTAGCGGAGAATAATTTGGCTTCGCCGGTTTCATCCTGTGCGCGCTTTAGGGCGTCAGCAGTTAATGTGATGGTTTCTTTAAATGGTGCAAAGGGTTGATTTCCCTGTGGTTCATCATTCTTGATGAAGTCGCCGCCGAGCCAAAAATCATAGGCTGCTTTAGCAAAGGGCTCAGGGCGCAAGCCCAGTTTTGGTTTGATAATGGTGCCGACAATCAAGCCGCCATTGTGCTCGGAGCGCCCCAGGATTTTCCAGAAATGGCTCAGTGTGGTGGCGGGCCCATCGTAGAGTTTCAGGTACTCAGGCGGAAAATAGAAGTCATGCATTTTACCGTATTCGACGTCACCCATGCCCTGATTATTACCGATACAAAGCGTCAAAAATGACGCCACCATGGCCTTGCCATCGAGAATATTGCGATCAAATAGCTCGGTGGGATAGGCGATTTTAACCAGCTCGGTTTTCTCATCGGCGTGATACACCAGCGCATCAACGGAACGGGTATGGTCATCGGTGGTACAGACTTCGACATTGGTGCCGGTGGAGGATTCAGCTGCAAAATGTGCTGCCGTAGCGAGAAAATCATAACCCGCCTTGGGGCGCATGATATAGGCCACTAGCACGTGGCGGCCCTGAGAAATTAGCTCGTTTTCATCTAGGCTTAAATCAGCGTAGCGATAGGTTTGATCAAGTGCCATGTTGCCTCCTGCGGTTTAAGACTCTTCTTATAAGAGTAAACGCAGAGGGAAATAATTCCACTTTGATAACTGATGCTGAGTTGTTTACTCGGTTTTCAAGCTTGGTAAATTGCTTTTTTCGAGATTAGTTGCTGAATGCACCGTTGTTACATGTACAAAAGGCACGCAGGTTGTATTGGTGTTGGCATGAGGTGAGCCGGATGACGAACCTATTTCATAGTCCAAACAGGCACCAACGAGTATGTCGTTTCCTTGCAGCGCAACTGAAATCCCATAACGCTCACCGAGCACCTCAATACTGCTGCTCAATATTTGTTTTTCCTGCCATAGACCAGCGTTGTGAGTATAAACATAGCTAGAGCCGGAGAGTGGGCCATCAACGTTATCAAAGGGGGCCCCAATGATCAGCGTATTGTTATGCAAGGCGAGAGCCCAGCTGTATTGATTGCCCGGCTTACCGTTACTGGCGGTGAGGTGTTGTTGTTTGATCCAGGTTTCAGCGTTACGGGTGTAAATAGTGGCCGAGCCTGAGTTTACGCCTTTATCGTCATCGAAACGTGCACCAATAACCGCTGTTCCGCTATCGAGTGCAACAGACCAGCCAAATTGATCGTTTGTTGCGCCTTCTGCGGCGGTAAGCTTTTGTTTCAGCCTCCAGGCCTGTTTATCGGCGTGAGCATCTGCATGTAAATTGACGTTAAATAGATACGCTGAGCCGGAATTAAAGGCCTTGTCGTCATCAAAGCGAGCTCCAATTAAAGCGCTATCGCCCTGTAGGGCAACAGACCAGCCAAATTGGTCGCCGGGGGCGCCATCACTGGCAATGAGCTTTTGCTCAAGAGTCCACGCATTGACATTGCGGCGATAAACGTAGGCAGAACCAGTGTCAAATCTAGAATCAAAATCAGGGGCAAAGCCGGAACCGGAGCTAAAGCGGTTATCATCCAGTGGCGCGCCAATAATTGCCCTATTACCAGCCAGCGCGATGCTGTGGCCATATTGATCATTGACAGAGCCATCATTGGCGGTGAGTTTTTGTTGCTCAGTCCAAACGTCGCTATTGCGTGTATAAACGTAGACGGATCCCGAATTGAAACCGCGATCATCGTCAAAGCGAGCGCCGATAAATAGCGTATCGCCCTGTAAAGCTAGCGACCAGCCGAATTGATCCCCCGGCGCACTGTCGCTGGCAACAAGCTTTTGCTGCACAGTCCACGCGCCATGACTGCGCGTGTAAACATATGCCGAGCCAGCATTAAAGCCAGGCGAGTCATCAAAGGGAATACCAATCACTGCAGTATCAGCCGACAGGGCGACGATGATGCCGTAATTATCATGGGCAGCACTATCACTGGCATGCAGCTCTTTAAGTTGCATCGGCAATAGGTTTTTCGAATAGGCATCACTAACAAGCCAAGCATAGAAATTAATCAGAACGGCCAGTGAAAAAAGCAGTGAACAAAAGCGTCGAAGATTTATGTCGACCACCAAGCTGACACCTGTTTTGACATAGGGTTGTCAGCCGTTATTTAGGCGGGATTGCTTGTCAAATTCGACATGACCTTAACGTTGAGGTTCCTATTAGGTCAGGGGGAGCAACGGCAACAGTTCTTCAATGCTGTCGATGGTGATATTAGGGTTATGCAGACGAATATCTTCACCGTGGTTATAACCATAGCTCAGCGCCACTACGGGACAACCGGCTTGATGGGCGGCTTCGATGTCACTTTTTGAATCGCCAACCATCAGGCATTCATCAATATGAATGCCCAGTTCTTGAGCTGCGTGCAACAAGGGCCCTGGATGGGGTTTTTTGGTGGCCAGCGTGTCGCCACTGACCACCAATGAAAAATACTGAGCGATGTTGATGTTTTCCAGTAATATTTCGGTAAATTGCGCGGGTTTGTTGGTGATGCAGGCCAGCGGCATACCCGCTGACTTTAGCGTTTGCAGTGTATGTTCAACGTGATCATAAAGCTCACTGTGTAGGGCCAGATTTTCATGGTAATAGCGATTAAACAGCGGCATGGCTTTATCGAGTAGTTCCTTCTCGGGCTCGCCGTGCATGGTGCCGGTTAGCGCACGTTTTACCAGTTGTTGTGCGCCATTGCCCACCCACGTGCTGACTTGTTTAATGCCCGGTGCGGGCTGGTCAAAGTGGGCCAACATTTTGCTGACAGCAAACGCCATGTCGGCAACGGAATCCACCAGTGTGCCGTCAAGATCAAAGAAGATTGCGCGGGGTTTAAACATAGGCTGGACTCTGGGCTGATAAAATTTAAAGGGCAATGCACGTGGGTGCATTTTACAGTAATAAAAGCGTGCATAACCAGCTGATCAATAAATGGAAAAAGCCATGACCTAAGAGTCGATAGACAAGTCCGGGTAGACAGGGTAAAAGTGACTCTTCTGGAGTAACTATCTGAAAGGACGTTTTATGGTTAATGTTGAGCAGTCACCGTTGGCGAAATTTTTGCTGGCTTGTGCCGCCTTTGTGGTGGTGGTGGCCGGCATGAAAGCAGCGGAATCGTTGTTGATTCCGTTCCTGTTATCGGTCTTTATTGCCGTGATTTGTGCGCCACCTTTAGCCTGGATGACCAAACGCGGTGTGCCATTGGCATTAGCAATGCTGACGATTATTGCATTCATTGTTATTTTTGGCTTCGCGGTGGGTGCCATTGTCGGCACTTCTATTAATGATTTCTCGCAGGATTTGCCCACCTATCAAGCTAAACTGGGTGCGATAACAGCCGAGTTTTTGCAATGGCTGGAAAGCATGGGCGTGGCACTGCCGATCAGTCAGATTCAGGAAAACATTAAACCTGGCACGGTGATGGGCATGGTCGGTAAAACGCTGGCGTCGCTGGGCAATGTGATGACCAATGCTTTTTTGATTTTGCTGACGGTGATTTTTATTCTCTCTGAATCGGCGATGTTTCACTCCAAGTTGCAACGTGCGGCGGGCGAGGGCTCTAAATCATTGGAAGCTATTGAACGATTCACAACCAGCATCAACCGATATATGGCGATTAAAACTGGCCTGAGTTTGCTGACGGGTGTGCTGATTATGTGCTGGCTGTGGATGATTGGTGTGGATTATCCCGTGCTGTGGGGATTGGTTGCTTTTCTGCTGAATTTTGTCCCTAACCTGGGTTCGATAATTGCTGCCGTTCCCGCGGTGCTGTTGGCGTTAATCCAATTGGGCACGGGTGAGGCGGCACTCACTGCGGTGGGTTATGTGTTTGCCAATGTGCTGGTCGGCAATGTGCTGGAACCTCGCATGATGGGCAAGGGCCTCGATCTTTCAACGCTGGTGGTGTTCCTGTCGTTGGTCTTCTGGGGCTGGGTATTAGGGCCGGTTGGCATGTTGTTATCCGTGCCGCTGACCATGACGGTTAAAATTGCACTGGAAAGTACCGGTAAGCCTTCCATGGCCAGTGTGTTGCTGGGGGCTGGTGTTCCCGGAGCTAAATAGCGTTATGATTTACACAGCTTGATTGATGGAAAAACCTAGCTATGCAGTGACTAGGTTTATGGTGGTCGCTGCTATAAAGGGAAATTAGCGTAACAAGGAGCGGGTTATGACTAGACGAAAAATCAATCGTTCGGGTCTGCATCTTATCCAACATTTTGAATCACTGGAACTGGAAGCCTACCAGGATAGCGTCGGTGTCTGGACTATCGGCTGGGGGGCATACGGGTCTGTCGCAGGGCGCGGGTAGTGTTTTTCCGGGGCAGGTTATTAGCATTGAAGAAGCGGAAAAGTTGCTGATAAAAGACCTGGCGGTTTTCGAAGATGCGGTGTAAAAGCTGGCCAAAGTTGAGCTGGCCAGTCATCAATTTTCAGCCTTGGTGAGTTTTTCGTTCAACCTTGGTGAAACCAATCTTAGGCAATCGACATTGCTCCGAAAGCTCAACGCCAAGGATCATTTTGGTGCGGCTAAAGAATTCAAGAAATGGAATAAAGCCGGTGGTCGTCGTTTAGCGGGTTTGTTGCGGCGCAGGTTGTCGGAACGTAATCTGTTTTGTTCCTTTAATGAGCCGATTATCAAAAGACTGCCGCGTAACTGGGAAGCAAACTACAAGGATTTGTAACCTTTAAGGGTTTGCTAGGGTGCTTCGCTGATCTCAATTCTCTCGCTACTGCTAATGCGAACCTGTTGCCCCTGCAAGGTTTCAAAACTACGTTCCTGCATATCACCTTTGTAAACTTGATAGGTCACGACTTCACTGTTGTGCGGATTGGTGATTTTAACGTTCAGCACGCGGCGATCATCCATCAGGTTGTAAATAAAGAAACCGATGGCAGCGCAGGCAGTTAGCACGACAAGGCTGATTGCCAACCATTTAAATTGTGATGTGACGGTATTTTTATTTGTGACAGCAGTTGCTGACTTTGTTTGAGCCGAGGTGCCGATCTGTTTTTGGCGCTGATAACGTAGGTAGACATAGCAAGCGACAATGATTAAAGCGGTAACGAGAATTTTCGTTATCATGACTTGGCTCTTGTATCGGGGTGGCCGAGTTGAGATGTATAAAACCGGGCACTTATTCTGTGATGATCAACGTGTGACATCATAAAATAAGTGCCCGGTTTGGTGTCAAAGACCAATCACAGCTTAGTGGTGGTGACCTTCTGGGCCGTGTGCATGACCATGCTCAATTTCTTCGGCAGTGGCATCACGCATCTCTTCAACAGAAATATCAAAGATTAATGTTCTGCCTGCCAGTGGGTGGTTGGCATCAACGGTCACTTCGGTTTCGCCGACTTCAATGATCTGTAGGTTGGCTGGGCCGTTTTCAGTGTTTGCAGTCAATACCACGCCCACTTCAATTTTTTCCAAATCCTTTAATGCTTCAAGAGGCACCGTTTGAATACCGCTTTCATGGTGTGGGCCGTAGGCATCTTCAGGGGCAATAGTCACTTGAAACTCGTCACCGACATTTTTGCCTTCCAGTGCATTTTCCAGACCTGGCATCAGGTTGTTGGCGCCATGCAGGTAGGCCATTGGAGAGCTGTCTTTTGATGATTCAATCAGGTCGCCGCTTTCTGCATCGACTAATTTGAAGTGGATGCTGACGACTTTATTCTGAGCAATAGTCATAGTTCTATATTCGCTGTGTTGAAATCCCAGGGCGGGAAAATGGATGTATTCCCGAGGGCTAAATGTCCTAAGGATCTTTGCACGTAAAGGCGACATTAAATGTGCAACAACAGGTTGCATCAAAAACGGTCGATTAATACGAGCGCACTAGTATAACAACGGCCAGCGTGGCGTTGAAATAGTCATTTCAACGAGCAAGGCTATTACCCCTAAAAAACATGTGAATTAAATTGAGAATCCCCCAGGTTAAATAAAACCAAAATCGCCCTAAAATCACCTGCAGTAATGCACGCTTTAGCGCACCCTGATAATAGCCTGTTGTACGATCTGGAACGTAAGTGCTCCGGAATCCTTCAGGGTAGCTGGTCCTGGACCGATACCTTATTCACTGAAATAAACTGTCGTTTCGGATGGGACGTTGATTAAACGTTTCATTCGTTTCTAAAGAATCGGAATCGCTCTCAATTACTTCGAAACTTGCTATCTAACCCCTATCGCTGCTGATAATGCCAATAGTTACGCATCAAAATATATCTGTTCGAAGGCGGGGCGGATTAATCGTATAAAAGCTTTGTTTGGCGTCAATTCACGCAATTATTAGCTTTACTGACTACAAATCGGTATAAGTGCGCCATGAAAACTCCTAAACGCATACAACCACTTGTTGAAGACGGTCTGGTCGATGAAGTGATCCGCCAATTAATGAGTGGCAAAGAAGCCACCGTTTTTATTGTGCGCTGTGGTTCCGATATTCGTTGTGCCAAAGTCTACAAAGATGCCAGTAAGCGCAGCTTCAAACAGGCCGTGCAGTACAATGAAGGCCGCAAAGTACGAAACAGTCGCCGTGCGCGGGCGATGGAGAAAGGGTCCAAATTTGGTCGCAAGCAGCAGGAAGACGTTTGGCACAACGCCGAAGTCGACGCGCTCTACCGTTTAGCCCATGCCGGAGTACGCGTTCCGCAGCCCTACGGTTGCTTTGAAGGCGTTTTACTCATGGAACTAGTGACTGATGACGCGGGCGATGTCGCGCCGCGTCTGAATGACGTAGCGATGACGGCCGAGCAGGCTCGTGAAGACCATGACATGATGATGCACTACGTAAAGTTGATGTTGTGTGCCGGATTGGTGCATGGCGATTTGTCAGAGTTTAACGTATTGGTGGATGAATACGGCCCAGTGATCATCGATTTACCGCAAGCCGTTGATGCGGCAGCCAATAATCATGCTGAATCGATGTTGGCACGTGATGTAAATAACATGACCCGTTATTACGCCCAGTACGCCCCTGACTTGCTTAGTAGCAAATACGCCAAAGAAATTTGGGCCTTGTTTGAGGAGGGTGAGTTGACCCCTGAGACACAGTTAACCGGTGAGTTTGAGGAAGCTGATGAAGCGGCGGATGTTGATGCCGTACTGGATGAAATCAAAGCAGCCTTTGCCGCAGAGCAAGCACGCTTAGAACGTATCAATGATGCACAAACGCAGGATTGATACGTTAACCTTGTTGTTTCTATAACAAACCTCGCATAACAAAAACCCTCTTATTTCACCTGGATTTATTTGCAGCCGTAGCAAATAAAAGCAGTGTTCCTACCTTCTAACTTTCCGAGTTATTAATTAGTTGATTTCTGTCAATTTCTAGCATGCCAATGTTTGACGCATATCAATATTTGGCTGAGCTCCAAACGATAATGTTTAGACATAAATTGATTTATTAAAACCGTTGTTTAAATTTTAATCGGAAATTGTAGGGAGAGTGTGATGGATTTATTGATACAACTTTTTAGTAGCTGGGTTGGTATCTTGTCTTTTGGTGTGGTTGCTTTTGTTATTGGCATGGCGATTTATATGTATCGATGGGTCGGGAAGCATGTCGAGGAAGACGCCAAGAAAAACTTATAGCATTTCTTAGGAGAAAAAGCCTTTTCTTTGAAAGAAGAGAAGAAAGGGCTTTTTTTATTTAGATTCAAATTAAAAATTTCCACTTTTCCTGTTAGGTTTACAACTCTTGCTACCAAAATCACACCAGCAGAATTATCTGCCGCAGATATTTCTAGTGCCTATTTAAACCCACGCCAGGTTCTTAAACTGCCTTACCCATCAATAAGATAGCTCCTCTGTTTTTAGTCGGATATTACTGCGGTACGGGCCTTTTAATCTCCGTTATCTCCTCTATAGGAGCCAAGAAAAGCCTATTTTCTTATTGCTTCTACCACTTTAGTGGTAATCCCTTGCGGCAATAGATTTGCTTGCCGCTAACGCATAAATTGCCGCACTGCTGAAATGGAGGGGAAACCATTTGCAGCAAAAAATTCAGGACGAATAAATATTACTAATAATTATATGGGTTGTTTTTATGTCTGAAGTCGCAATATTTGCTGAGCAGGTCACCAATGGCATGCTTTTGCAAAATGTTCTTTACGCCTCCGGCACGGTTGGAGCGCTGTTCGTTGTTGTGGGATTAATGCTGATTGATTCCGGTGGTCTTCGCCGTCGTAACGTTTTTAACGCTACTGTTGAAAAGCTGGTTGGCTTTTTCATCGGTGTAATTGTTTATTATATTATTGGCTTCGCTATTTGGGCTTCTCAGTACTACATCATGTATGAAGGTCCTGATTATCCTGCTTCCGTTGCTTTTATGGATTCCATTAAAGCTCTGTGGATTGGTGGCGATATGGTTAATACCATGGCTCAGCATGTTGATCCTGCTGTATTCCCTGGTCTTAACAACTTCCAGATCTTCATCTTCTTCCTGGCTGTATTTGCCGGTATCGTGAACGTTCTGCTGCACTTTGCGGTATCTGAGCGTATGAAGCCTTCTGCGTTCTACATCACTTGTGTTGTAGCGACTCTTGTTTCATCAGTATTGAGCTTCCTGTGTTGGGGTTCTGTTGGTCCTCTGACTGTTGCAGGCTTCCACGATTTCTTCGGTGCAAGCTTCGTTTATCTGTTCCCAGCTGGTATGGCTCTGGTATTCACTCAAGTACTGGGCGCACGTCCTGGTATGTTTGAAGCACACCCTGAGGTTGGGGCATACAACGTGACTAACCTAGGTCTGGCTACTACGGGTATCATGCTGATCTTCGCTGGTCTGCCAATGGTAATCCTGTCTTGCTTGTTCTTCTTCGATCCACAAGCACTGGCAGTAAGTGTGACTATGGCTGACACAAGTGTTGGTATCGCATTCAATAACTACGCAGCTTCTTGGGCTGGTGGTGCGTTGACTGGTGCTCTCATTGCTTATAAAACACGTAAGTACAGCTACCTGTTGCTTGGCCCTCTGGCCGGTTACGTTTCTGGTGCGCCAGGCTTCGACGTTTACACGCCTTGGGTAGTATTCCTGGTTGCTTGTGCTGCGCCATTCGTTGCCTACATGGTTTACGAGCTGACTCTAAAGCTGGGCATCGACGAACACAAACTGATTCCTCTGTTCGGTGGTGTTGCTACTTACGGTTTCATCATGGTTGGTGTTCTTTACTCAGGTACACCTCGCGGTGGTTACGTGGGCTTCACAGAAGGTACTTATGCCTTCCAGGGTGGCGAAATCAGCGTAGGTATGCAGTTGCTTGGTGTAGCTGTATGTCTGGGTGCTGGTATCGTGACCGCTCTGATTCTGACGCCTATCCTGAAATGGACTACTGGTCTGGCTGTGTCTGAAGAAGATCAGGCTAAAGGTCTGGACATGGTTTACTGGGGTATCGAGTCTGACGTTGAGCCTCACGCTGAACCTACTAAGGCTTCTGCATCTGCATAAACCTTGTTAAGGAACAGCGGATTCATCCGCGGCTTTATAAATGCTCAGGCAAGGGTTTTTCCTGACGCATAGCCGCTGATGATATTGAACGAATGGGGTTGTACCCATTAAAAAGGCCACCTTCTATGAAGGTGGCCTTTTTTTTGTGGATTTGAACCTGCTTTGGATACGTGTAGGTTTCAGGCGCTTGCGCACATAGGCAACTTGATGCGTTGCCGAGCTATAGCGTGTTTTGTTCTTGAGGACAGTGCAGTGAAATAGATCTATTGATAAAGGCGCGATTGGTATATTGATGGCAATACTTTGTTGGGTGTTATAGAGCTGCTTTATGACTAAGGTTTCGTCGACAAGAGCTATGGGGACGGTTATTTGGCCGCTGGTTAAACTGATTTAGGTTTAGGCACTCGAATCATACAGGCGCCCTAACAGGTTGTTGAAGAACTATCTGCGCAGGACTACAGCGTTTCTTAAAAGCGCCTACTGTTGGTAAAGTCAGGCTAAAAATACCCGATAACACGTGGCAGGCTCTGCTCATCTATGGCTTTTTAGTATCTGACTTCGTTTTGTATAGCTGCCTCGAAAACATTTTCCAGCGGTCTGCTAAAGGGTGCGGCAGAGGAATATTAAAGTAACTGTTTTAGCTATTGCGCTCAGTTAAGCTTGCCGAAGCGTGCCGTGTTTAGCTGTTGGCAGTTTATCCACTAATCATCTTCCAGAAAGTTATGCGATTTGGCGTAGTCCATACGGTCGTGGAAGCGCACTGTTTTATTAGCGATGTACATGGCAATCATGCAGCCAGCGAGTACACCGTAAAGAATCATAAAGCAGACACTGTAGAAGCCGGTGATATCAACAGCGAGGCCAAAAATAATGGGTAGTGTGCAACCGCCCAGAGCACCAATGGCGGCGACAAAACCGCCGACACTGCCCATTTGCTGGGGGTAGTAGTCATGGATGGTTTTAAAGACGCTGGCACGACCAAAACCCTGCGCGATACCGATCACAAAAATAAGCAATGTGAATACCCAAAGGTTTACTTCAATGTCCAGGTGTACATCGCTACGCGCACCATGAATGGTCATGGTGGTCGATGGATAGCTGAGGAAGAACAGGCATACCAGGCAAATCCAGAATACCATCCAGTTAACGGTGCTACCGCCGTAGCGATCGGCAAACCAGCCGCCCAGTGCGCGCACCATGCTGGAGGAGGCTGCAAAGAATAATGTGAACGCCATCGCCTGGTTGGGCGAGACGTGATAAACGTTGGTGTAGTACTGGGGTAACCACATGATCAGCGCCAGAAAACTGCCAAAAACAAAGTAGTAGTACAGTCCAAAACGCCAAACCTGCAGGCGCATAAAGATCGATCGGCCATCTCTGTAGGTTGATGAAGTGTTGCTGGCTTGATTGGCCACCTGCAGGCTACTGCTGCGTGAGGGTGCGAACCCGGCAAACAGCAGTGCGGTGACAATCATTCCGGCACCATAAATTGGACCGATGCTGTTCCAGCCCCATTGGTTGACCAGAATGGGTGCTAAAACCAGGGTTATAGCAGCGCCTGCGTTGCCCGCACCGAATATACCCATCGCGGTGCCCTGATGACTGCGTTCAAACCAGTCGCAGACATAGCGAATGCCGAGGGTAAAAGAGCTGCCGCTTAGACCAATCCATAGACCTAACAGCAGGTAGTGGTTGTAGCTGTTGATAAATGGCAGCAGGAATAGCGCTGGCGTGACTATCAGCATTTGCAAAGTAAACAGGTGCTTGGGATTATAGCGGTCGGCTAATATGCCAGCGGGTAATCGGGCTAGTGCGCCAGTTAACATCGGCGCGGCAAATAACACGCCGAGCTGGGTGGGCGATAGGCCCATACTTTTTTCCAGCTCAAGTCCGAATACTGCATAGAGTATCCACACCGAAAAATTGGCAGCGAAGGCAAGTGTTGCTAGTGTGAGTGCTCTGTTGGCACCACGTGTTGGAATCGGAATGCTCATTGCTGAGTCCTTAAGCGGATGTTAACGGTCACTTTTATGTCAATCCTAATAGTCTGTTTAAAACCTGTTCAAGCGGAATGTTTTGATGCTGAGAGAGCATCTTTTTATGGTGATATTACCGCCTTGAAAATGATCTGCAAACAGGCGCATAAAACAGACTGATATTTACTAACTTTATCGACCTTTCAGTGTGTTTCTAACTCTCATTAATTTAGAACCAAAACGATGTGGGATGGTTATCTCACGCTATTTTTGATCATTGTTTTAGAGTAATCAAAATTAATGCCCCTACACCCTGATAATAAGCCTTAATTAATTTCTCTACTTGATCAAAGTCAAAGGCCTTAAACCCTTAAAGGAAGAGACTTATTGCAACCAAAAATTTTTCGCTTTTGTACGATAAATCTTGAATGGAGGCATCATGTCTACAGACCATAAAATTAACCTGTTCGCAGTACGCGATCCCAAGATTAAGACGCTCCACATTACGTGGTTTGCCTTTTTCTTGACCTTTGCTGTGTGGTTTAACCACGCACCGCTTCTTGTTTTTATGAAAGAAGCATTTGATATGACTGGTCAGCAGATCAAGGCGCTGATGATTCTTAACGTGGCCTTGACGATTCCTGCGCGGATTATCATCGGTATTATGGTCGATAAGGTGGGGCCGCGTAAGATTTATAGTGGCCTGCTGGTGGTATCGGGCATTATCTGTTTGATGTTTGCTGCTGCGCAAACCTATGAGCAGCTAGCGTTACTGCGATTCCTGATGGGCTTTACCGGTGCGGGTTTTGTGATTGGTATCCGTATGGTGGGTGAGTGGTTCCCACATAAGTCTGTGGGTATCGCTGAAGGCATCTACGGTGGCTGGGGTAACTTCGGTTCAGCAGCGGCTGCGATGAGTTTACCGGCTCTGGCACTGATGTACGGTGGCGACGATGGCTGGCGTTATGCGATAGCAACAACTGGCGTTATGGCGGGCTTGTACGGTGTTTTCTACTTCTTCACTGCTCAAAATACACCAAAAGGCTCTACTTACTTCAAACCTAAAAAAGCGGGCGGCTTGGAAGTAACCAGTTGGAAAGACTTCTACATGTACCTGGGCATGAATATCCCCATGTACCTTGCACTGGGCGTATTGGCATGGAAACTTTCTCCATCGGGTGTGGCATTGCTGACCGAAACAGCGATGTACGCAATCTGGGCTGTGCTGGTTGTATTGTACTTCTTCCAGATCAGTCAGATCTGGAAAGTGAATAAGGAAAATCTGACTCATGGCGCGCCTGATCTAGAAAAGTATGAGTACAAGCAAGTAGCGATTTTGCAGTGGTCTTACTTCGTAACCTTTGGTTCCGAGTTAGCGGTAGTCTCCATGTTGCCGTTGTTCTTTCTGGAAACCTTTAATGATTTATCTCCTATTCAAGCGGGCCTTCTGGCTTCCGGGTTTGCCTTTATGAATCTGGTAGCGCGCCCGACCGGTGGCTGGTTCTCCGATAAGTTTGGTCGTCGTAAGTCGCTGATGATTCTGATCAGTGGTTTGGCGGTGGGTTACTTCCTGTTGAGTCAAGTTGACTCAGGTTGGTGGATTCCTCTGGCCGTCATCTCAACTATGTGCTGTTCCTTCTTCGTGCAAGCAGGTGAGGGTGCAGTGTTCGCCATCGTGCCGCTGATCAAACGTCGCATGACGGGTCAAATTGCCGGTATGGCAGGGGCTTATGGTAACGTGGGTGCGGTAACCTATTTGACCATTCTGAGCTTTGTTGACTACAGCACGTTCTTCATGATCATTGGTGTATCAGCTGTGCTTATCTTCTTTATCGCTATGTGCCTGAGTGAACCTAAAGGCAAAATTTCAGAAGTACTGCCTGATGGTACTGTTGAGATGATTGATGTAGGTTAGCTTGTAAAAGACTCTAGCAAAGGAGCGGCTCGGCTTTAACTGAGTCGCTCTTTTTTGTTTATGGCGTCGAAAAATTAAGTAAACTCGACTTAGAGGTTATGACAGGGCTGTTAGTTAGAGTTATTCGCTTAAAGGAGCATGGGTGTGGTTGATAACGTTGACGAAAAAGTAGCCGGAGAAGTGATCGGGAAAGCCGTTGATACGCTGAAAATGGACACCGGTTATTACTCTATCAAAGGAGTTAAACCACAGAATGAGGATTGTGCCGGTGTACATGTCCCGGATGACCCTTATCTCAACCAAAGTAAAGGTATTGCTCTAGTTGTTGCCGATGGCGTTTCTTCAGCTGAAGCAGGAAAAGATGCCAGTCATACCGCGGTCACCCGTTTTCTTGAAGAGTATTACCAAACTCCCGATACCTGGTCCGCAGGCCATTGCGGGGAGAAAATTCTTTCTACGATTAACTTACGGTTGTATCGCAAAAGCCATGAGTTCGTCACCGAGAGCAAGGGTTATCTGACCACCTTCAGTGCTGCTGTGGTTAAAAGCCATACGGCGCATTTTTTTCATATCGGCGATAGCCGTATTTTCCGTCTGCATCGCGATGAAGCTGGTGAGCAGGTGCTGTCACAATTAACCCGCGACCACACGGCGCGTCTTGATGAAAACAAGGCGACGCTTTCTCGCGCGTTAGGCATGGATAATCACGTTAATCTGGATTACGGACGCGTGCCCGTTGAAGAGGGCGACATGCTGCTGCTGAGCAGTGATGGCATCCATGACTTTCTTGATGAGTCGCAAATAATAACGCTGTTGGCACAGGACAAAAGTGCCGATGAAATCAGCCATGACTTGGTTGATGCCGCGTTAGCCAATAATAGTAATGATAATATCAGTGCCGTGGTTGCCAGGGTTCAAAGCCTGCCCGAAGAAAGCCTCGATGACTACAGCGTTAAACTGACACGCCTGCCGTTTCCGCCCGAATTATCGAAGGGTATGAAAATCGATGGCTATGAAATCGTTAAGGAGTTATTCGCTTCTGCCCGTAGCCAGCTTTACTTGGTGCGCGATACGGAGACCGGCGAAGAGGTGGCGATGAAAACGCCATCTCTCAATTATGAAGAAGACGTCAGTTATATCGACCGTTTCATTCAGGAGGAATGGATTGGCAGTCGAATTAAAGGTGAGAATGTTGTTCGAATAATCCCCCAAACGCGACCACGCACCTGTCTGTATTACCTGATGGAGTTTGTCGAAGGCGAGGGCTTGGATGATTGGATAGAACAGCATCAACCTGCCAGCCCCAAGGCCGCGATTGCCATTGTTAAACAAATTGGCGAAGGTTTGAAATCCTTTCACGATAACGAAGCCATCCACCAGGATTTAAAACCGGCTAATGTTTTAATCACTAAAGATCAACGCGCGGTGATTGTTGATTTTGGCTCGGTCTATGTTGCCGGTTTAGCGGAATTACAACGTCCTCTGGTGCATGAAGGCGCACTGGGAACTGCGAGTTATTCCGATCCTTTGTATCTGCTGGGGAAAAACCCGGGCATGCAGGGCGATGTTTATGCGTTGGCCACCATTACCTATGAAATGTTTACTGGCAAGCTACCCTACGGTCCAAAAGTAGAAGAATGCACAACGGCCTTTGATTATGATCATCTGCGTTACCAGAGCGCAGCTCAACATAACCCCGTGATTCCAGAATGGTTTGATGGCGCGTTGGAGAAGGGCGTTGCCTTTGATCTTGAGCAGCGTTATCGAACGATTGATGAGCTAATTGCTGATCTGACCCAACCCAACCCAGAGTTTCTTAAGGACGATCCGGTTAGCGAGAGCAGCACCAGCCGTTTGCTGTTCTGGAAGTTGTTGTCCGGTTTCTGGTTTGTAACGTTTCTGTTGTTGCTGTATTTATTTTCGCAGTCCTAAAGTTTCACGCAACAATACAGACAGTCAGACAGAGAATTTTTCTAATTTGATTGCGCGCGCTCATGTTTGATGTTGGCTCTGACAGGATCAAGGTTCCGTCGGCCATCGTTGCATTGTGCTGCATATGAATATCTTCACGCGATAAGGCTTAACGGGTAACAAAAATTTATCAGCGCACTGAAGTCAGAACAAAGCCTATATTGTTGGCTTATGTGTTGAAGTTGTAATAATTCAAATATTGCTTTTGTGTTTGTTCTGCGTGGGAACCTGTCAATTTTGTGTCCATATATGACTTAGTAAGCCCGGGTCGACCAGGTTCTCATCGAAGGTGGATCACTTTTTATATGTAAAATTGAGATTGCTTTTTGCAGCTCATAATGAATATTAACTGTTGGATTTTTTACATGTTTTAAGTATTTCTAGACTTGAATCAAGTCGTCGATCTACCCCTCTTGTTACTATTTGTCACATAGAGTTCAGCAAGGAAATGAACGCCAATTTTTAACTATCTAGTAACTTAAAATGAGGGAATATAGCGATGACTACTGTAGCAGATAAAGTTGAATCCATTGTCAGCGAGCTTAAAGTTCAGCGTGAAGCAATCAGCGTAAAACTTAACCTTGAGCAGCCTGAAGCAAATAAACAATGGCAAGAAATGGAAGCTAAATGGCAGCAAGTTGAGGAAAAACAAACGAAATTTGCCTATGCTGTTGGTAAGTCGACGATTGCTCTTGGTAAAGACCTGGAACAATTGTCTGCAGAATTAAAGGCGGGTTACGCAACGATCAAACTGGACTAATCCTAATCTTTAAATGCCCCCGGATTAGCTTGGCGCTATTCATTAACTGGCTTAACTGCTGGTGGTGATAGCGCCTTTTTTGTGGGTGAGTGATTTCCTATGTAACAATATGTAACGTTTTTCTGTTTCGGTATGTTGTCTCTAGCGGCCAAGAATAAAATAAGCTGAAGCACTTAACATGGCGGCAACAGGCAAGGTTAAAACCCACGAAATCAGGATTTTTGAAACGACTCGTTTGTCAGCTTTTTTGGTAATTAAGCCTATTCCGAATAACGAACCGACTGAGCAATGCGTGGTAGAAACCGGTACGCCCAAACGGCTGGCAACTATCACCATAAAGCTAGTAACTAGGTTGGCAGAAAAACCTTGGCCATGGCTCATTGGGGTTATTTTTTTGCCCATGGTTTCTGCGATTCTTCGAGCGTTCAATAGACCGCCTACTGCCATGCCGATAGCGACGGCGACCATGCCGTATTTTATCGATAGTCCCTCAATGGCGATTAATAGGGCAACGATTTTAGGCGTGTCATTTAAGCCCCGGGCAAAGCTGACCATGCCAGCGCTGATGTAGTGTCCGTAATCGATCAATTTTTGCAGATTAACACCCAGAAAACTGCCTGTGTAATGCTGCTGGCAGTTAGTTTCGGTATCGATATGAACATCCAGGGTTTCTAAACGCTGGCTGAGTTGTAGGTCGCCAATGGAGCTGACGGGAACAAATCTTTTTTTACTGCTATTTCCGATACAGACACACCACTGCTTGTTGATATTGAAGCGTTTTTTAATTGTCCGAAAAACTATATAGAGCAGGGCAGCCAAACAGACTGCAAACAATGGACTAACCAGTAGCGGAACAAAAAATGTTTTGCCAAGAAAGGCAATGTTGACCTCGGAGCCCACCGCCATTAGCCCGGCGCCAACAAGGCCACCAACCAACCCATGCGTTGTCGAAACAGGTAAGCCGCGTAGTGCGGTGAGTAACACGGTTAAACCGGCACCAAGAGCGACTGAGGCGAGAAATGCTGGCTCGGCGGTGATGTCTGCAGGAACCAGGCCTTTGCCGGAGAAGTTTTTTAACAGTTGTTCCGCTAAAAAGATTGAGCACACTGAGCCCATAAAGGTTGTAATAGTTGCCCACGTAATTGCACTACGATAGCTGGTGGTGCCGCTGCCAAACAGGGTGGCTACGCCCTTAAAGTTGTCATTTGCGCCGTTGGCGTAGGCCAGAAAACAGGTGGTTAGAAATAGAGTAACCATTAGAGCCATCGTCACACATCCTTTGTCAGCCTTATTTTATTTTATAACTCCGAAGTGGACAGACCCGCTAGCTTTTAGTTCGGCTATTTGGTTTTTCAGGCATAAAAAAACCGCCGTAACTCAAAGAGCTACGGCGGTTTTTAGATCAACCACTAACGAGTTAGTGAATGTTCAGGCTACCTGCCATCGGAACACCTACTGCTTTAGCAACAGCAAGTGTTGTTGAGCGCATATCTTCTGGTTCCATGTTTTGAACATTGGTTTTACCAGTACAACGCGCCATCATGGTGGCTTCCGAGGTGAAGGCTTGTAGCAGGTTAGCGCTACGCTCTTCACGATCGTCGGCTGTCAAGT